>Ga0209402_10001703_pt1 | contig 23386 bp, 19 predicted proteins | sample ArcticOcean_MG_C_3_FD_187437 | JGI IMG/M metagenome (GOLD analysis project Ga0209402, IMG submission 187437) | Marine microbial communities from western Arctic Ocean - ArcticOcean_MG_CB8_126 (SPAdes) (version 2) | ecosystem: Environmental > Aquatic > Marine > Oceanic | place: Arctic Ocean... | reverse complement strand
TCGCTTTCTCGAGCCAGCTGCCTCGTTATCTTCGACTCGGGATCGTCTAGCAACGATCTAATTATTTGTGCCCACGGCCAGAACGAAGGCATGCCGCCATCTTCGTGGCTCATGCCCCACTGGACTCCGAAGTCCTAGTCGGCCGCCTGCTCGGTGATTTGTTGGCACAGTCGAGATTTTCCGATGCCAGATTCCCCTGACAGCAATATCAGTCGACCGGCGCTGGTCAGTATCTGCTCCAACGCAAGTTTGAGGCGGCTGTTTTCTTGAGCACGACCTACGAATACCGGTTGGTGCGCAAAGCGAGTGGCCTTGGGGATTGAGTGAGAGTTGGGTTGTTCGCCGATCGCATCGCTCGCCTCTGCGTGCTGCTGGTCTGGCTCAGTGGATTGTTCTAGCCATATGCCGCCGCCTCTGCCCATTAACGTTTGGATCGTTAGGCCCGATTCTTTGAGCGCGTCGAGGTCGTTATGGATGGTTCTTGGACTGACGGCGAGCGACTCGGAAAGTGCCGTTACGTTCAGAGGTGTTTCGGCGTTTTCCAGTAGTTCGAGGAGTGATTGTCGTCTTGTTTGCGAATCCACTTTGTGTTGCCCACTTTTGCTACGAGAACTTTACGATAAGAACGCTGTGTGTCAATTTGGATGACTGGGGCGTGGCGTTGGCGTTGGCTCCGGGCGTGCGTTATTCGTTAGCTCTGGGCGTCGTCGGACGACTTGGTCGCATGCCTGCGGCGCGGCCCTCTAGCTCCCTCGGTTCCGGGGAGGACTCGGCGCGTGCTACCGCCAGAGGGCTTGGACTGCGTCGGTGCAGACTTGGATTGTTTCTTCGGCTGCTCCGGCTGCCATTGGTGTGGTGTCGACTTCGTAGCCGCCTTCTTCGAAGTTGTCGGCCATCGGCATGTAGCCGAACGATCCGTTCGTGTAGCCGCTGAAGAGAGTTTGAGCTGCTGGAGACGCTCCTTTTACGGAAATTCCGATTTCACAGAAGGCTTCTACGGGAACTCCTACGAGGGCTGCGGGTCCGATTCGCATGGCTTGAACTGGCATCGACATTTTGCCGTCGGCTGTACGTAACGAATTTTTCAGTACGAAGTTTGCTCGCTTGGCGTTCGAGACGGCGAGTTTGATTTCGGCTTCGGTTCCACTAAGGCGGGTGGCGTTTAGTATTTCGACTACACGATCGAATTCAGCCTGTGCATCTTCGACCGACGGGAAGTCGCCAATCGGCAGATTTGCGGCGGTGTTGATCACTCGAAGCGTATCGTCGGGTTCGCCAGCGGGGACGTCTTCGTACATGCCCAGATCGGCGCCGGACTGGACTACTTCTACGAGTCGTTCTTTTCGCGGGACGGGGTCTATTTCCAGCCGTATTCGCGCGGCCTCGAGTCCGAGTCGGTTACCAAGCCATTCGGCGACCGCTACCTCACCGATAAAGCCGTGGGTGGGTCCGCAGTTTCCGGCTGCACCTTGTAGGAACAGGCAGAGTCCGCCCGCGTATTGTTCGACCACTTTGCGGGCGTATCCGGGGTAGTCGGGGGAGAGGAGCTTGTTTGCGGGGCCGAGAATCGTTGGGTGGCAGGCGTAGTTGAGGATGGTTGCGATTGGCTTGCCGTCGGTGTCGTTGATCGCCACGATTCCGACTTCACGATCGACAACACCGTCCCATTGTCGGCCGGTAAACAAGGTGCCATCTTCGAGGGCAGGTCGGCGGTTTACATTGATTGAGCTTGTGCCTTTGCCGACTCCAACGTGCGCCGGTTTTGCGTTGTGGCGTGCGGTGCTGATGGCGTTGGCGACTCGTTCAGGTAGGGAGTCCCAGAACGGACCAATAAGTTCCATTCCTTCGTCGAGCCACGATCCTCGGTTCACGGGTCCGGAGTGGGTGTGGGTGACAGAGAGTCGAAGGTTTTCGGGTTTGATGTTTGCTGTGGCGGCGACTTCGGCTCGTATTGCTGCGTCATCTTCATTGTCGAGAATGCATATATCGAGATCGACTATCGCAATCTCAAGATCGCCATCTGTAACGTAGAGGGCGGTGGCGTAGAAAGGCATGTCGACGCCTTCTGCTCGCTGGTGGGTTGCGGCTCCCCAGCCTGCATGGGCAATACCTACGGGTGGTGTGATGTCTGATCGTCCGGCGCCGGCTGTGAGCATTTTTTGGTGGGTCCAGTAGTCGAGATGTGTTGTTGGTTCGGTTGAGGGAATTTATCACCCATGAGGGTGGTGCGCTGTAATTTCCCGACCGAATCGAAGTGAAGTGGAGGGATCTTCGGTGGTGCGAGTGGGTTTGGGTATTGGTGAGGAGAGAGGATCGGTCTGGGGACGTTGTTGGCGGGAATGATGGGTGAATTCCGAATGGCCGTGATTGCCACGGCGTCGGACACCTCGCAATGACAGTAAGTCGAACGCTGACTGCTCCGCGCAACGTGTGCTAATGCGCTAGAGTGCTGGCTTCCTGAGTTTCGGGAGTTCGAATCGATATTGTGAGGGCTGGCGCAGTTACACCTATTAATAGCATGGCTGTGCTTAGGATTAGGGCCACTACGACCGTTGATTTCAGGCCTACGATTTCACCCTCATCCCAACCTTCTCCCACTGAGAGAAGGGGTTTGTTTTAGCGCCGTTGGCGCTGTTACTTAGCTGGTAACTGCGCCGGTTGAGGCTGGGTTTACTAGCTTGATGTATTTGCTTAGGACGCCCTTGGTGTATGGCGGGGGCTTTGGCTGCCACTTGTCGAGGCGGGATGCCATTTCTTCGTCGTTGATCTTGAGGTTGAGTTCGAACTTATCGAGGTTTACTTCGATTAGATCGCCATCTTGAACGGCTGCGATGGGTCCGCCAATCGCGGCTTCAGGGCCGATGTGCCCGATCATCGATCCGTGGGAAGCACCCGAGAATCGACCGTCGGTCATCAACAACACTTTTTCGCCAAGACCCTGTCCAACAAGTGCGGCTGTCACCGACAGCATTTCTCGCATGCCGGGTCCGCCCTTGGGTCCTTCGTAACGGATGACGATTGCATCGCCTTCATTGATGGTGCGTTTCTGGAGGGCTTCCATAACGCCTTCTTCGCCGTCGAAGACTTTGGCTGGACCGCCGAACGTCTGGCCGAACTGGTGTCCGGCGACCTTCAGCACACAGCCGTCTGGAGCGAGATTTCCGAAGAGAGTTACGAGTCCGCCGGTGGTTGAAATTGGGTCTTCAACGGAGTGAAGCACTTTTGATGGCTCTGGAACTACCACTTCGGCGAGGTTTTCGGCCAGCGTTTTGCCGGTGACCGTCATGCAATCGCCGTGTAGCAGGCCAGCGTCTAGAAGTCGTTTCATAACGACCGGGATGCCGCCGAGTCGGTCGAGGTCGAGCATCAGGTAGTCGCCACCGGGCTTCATGTTGGCAATGAGCGGGGTTTTCATTGAAATATCGTGGATGTCTTGGAGAGTTAGTTTGATGCCCATTTCGCTGGCGATTGCCGGGAGGTGAAGCGTCGTGTTTGTTGAACCACCCATTGCAACAACAACCGTTACGGCGTTTTCGAAGGCCTTACGAGTAAGGATGTCGGAGGGTCGAATGTTCTTTCGCAGCAGGTTCAGTACGGCGTGACCGGCTGCACGTGACGATGCGATTTTGCGCTGGTCGACATTCGGTTCTGATGCCGTGCCGGGGAGTGAGAGTCCGAGTGCTTCACCGATGGACGACATGGTGTTTGCGGTGAACATTCCGCCGCACGATCCTGAGCCGGGGCAAGCGTTGTTTTCGATTGCGGTAAGTTCGTCGGCGTCGATTTCGCCGGTCTGGAACTGGCCAATGGCTTCGAAAACGTTCTGGATCTGGATATCTTCGCCATGGAGTGATCCGGGCAGGATTGAGCCGCCGTAGATGAAGACGGATGGAACGTTGAGGCGCGCCATCGACATCATTCCGCCGGGGAGAGATTTGTCGCAGCCAGCAACTACGACCAGCCCGTCGTAGCGTTCGGCGAACACGACTGTTTCGATCGAATCGGCAATGACTTCTCTCGAAACGAGCGAGCCTCGCATGCCTTCGGTTCCCATTGATATTGCGTCGGAGACCGTTATCGTTCCGAACGTAAACGGTGTGCCCTCGGCGGCGAAAACGCCTCGTTTTACTTCTTCAACAAGCGGGGCGATTCCGGAGTTACAGGGCGTGACTTCGTTGTGGGTGGAAGCGACTCCTACGAATGGGGCGGCGATGTCTTTATCGCTGAGTCCCATGGCTTTCATCATCGAGCGGTGTGGTGCTCGGATGGCGCCTTCAGTGGTTTCCCATGATCGCCATTTGCCTGGAGCTCGCTTGGCGGCGCGGGATGAATCGAGTTTTTCTTGGGAATCGCTTGTTGTGGTCATTATTCGTTGTGTTGCGTGCTGGGCTGTGGTGGGTGATATCGAGTTGGAATCACCGTGTTTTGCGACCCGTAATGGTACACGGCAAATCGCTGATTCACTGTAGATATTTCTTGTGACGTTTTTGGGGCGCTGTGTCGTGTTACATTCTCGTGAATGTGATGACTGACACTGCTTAGGAGATTTTCTTGACCTCAAATTCGATCGAAATGGTTGCCGACGAGTTGTTTTTCCCTGAAGGGCCAAGATGGCGTGCCGATGAGGGCAAGCTGTATTTCAGTGATGTGATGGCCGGGAAAGTATCTCGTGTGAACGATGATGGAGCTGTTGAGACGGTGTTTGAGCCGGGCGAATTTCCGAGCGGGCTTGGCTTCCTTGAGAACGGTGATTTGTTGGTGGTTGCGACCGAAAGCCAGGAGATAGTTCGACTTGCTGCTTCGGTTGTGACTGCCGGGAGTGCTAAGCGGTCGGATTCTTCTCACCACGCCGATATATCGACTTCGTTTGGCACGGGGAACAACGACATGGTGGTGGCTCCGAACGGAAACGCGTACGCCGGGGCGTACTTGCCGGGGTTGAGCGAGTACGAAGCGCCGGGGCCGGCAAATCCTCCTCAGTTTGGGAATTTGGTGCTGGCGCGTCCGGACGGTTCGTCGCAAGTTGTTGCTGATCGGGTTTGCTTTCCTAACGGTGGGGCTATTACGCCTGATGGCAAGACTTTGATTGTTGCTGAGACGTTCGCTTTTACGTTGACTGCATGGGATATCAACGATGATGGGACGCTTTCAAACCGGCGACCGTTTGCGAATTTGGCTGCGCCTACCGATGGGATTTCATTGGATGCCGAGGGCTGTGTCTGGGTGGCATGTCCGTACTTTTCGTACGGCGATTCTGGTGGTTGGGTTCGCGTCGCTGACGGCGGCGAGATTAAGCAGATTATCGCTTTAGAGGACGCGGACAAGAGCGCTTATGCCTGCATGCTGGGTGGGGCTGACGGGCGAGAGTTGTGGCTGTGCGAATCGACGGTGTTGGGGCGTGATCGTGTTCAGGGTGATGGGCGGATTCGGCGGGTGCGAGTGGATGTGCCGATGGCGGAGGGGCAGTGTTAAGACGCGAGGCGTCGTTTTATTTGGACGGTTGGCTTCGGTAATGTTGTTGGCGCTTGGGCACAGATCCTGATTTTCATCAGGATGACAGTTGGCGATTTGGCTTGAGAAGCCCACTACGGCATTTGGATGCCGAGGTTTAGTTCGTTGGACATTGAGTTGTACCAATCGACGACTTCCTTGTGGTAGGGGATGCCGGTTTTCTTGCGTTCGATGGTTTCTTCATGCTCGGGCAGACCTGCGTAGTAGACACGGTCGTGGCCGGGTGCTGGCGTGGTGTTTGCCAGCTTTTTCAGCAGCTTGTCCATATCGTCTTTGAATTCATCTACGTCAACGAAAGCGTCGATATTGAATGCCATTACGAAGAACGAATAGTCTCGATCGGCGATGAAGCCGGGTCCGTTGCCTGAGAGAATTCCCGACATGATGTCGGCGATAACAGCGAAGCCGTAACCTTTGTGCCCGCCGTTTTCTCTAGTGCCGCCAAACGGAAGCATTCGGTACGTCCCGTTATCTGGAACATCGGTAGCTTCCATGATCGGTGAGCCGTCGAGATTAGCGATCCAGCCGGGTTCGACTTTTGAGCCGATTCGACGTGCGAGTCCAAGCTTATTGGCGGCAACTTGGGTAGTTGCCACATCGAATACAAATGGAGGCATTGTGGCTGCTGGCGCGCCCCATGCGATTGGCTGGGTGCCGAAAGCCGGTTCGGCTCCGTGCGTTGGCAGCTGCGCTCCACCGCCGGCGGAGACCATTGCCATTCCGACCATGTCTTCTTCAACTGCCTGCATCACGTAGTAACCGAGCATACCGAAGTGCCGGGTGTTCTTTACGGCCACGGCGCCCATTCCGTGCTCTCGAGCCTTTTCGATGGCCAGATTCATGGCACGAGGTCCCAGATGTAAGCCGAGTCCCTGATCGCCGTCCCATGTGGCTGTTACCGATGATTCACGAACTGTTTTTACGTTGGGGTGTGCGTTGTAAGCGCCGCTGCCGTAGCTATCGATGTAGCTGCGGAGCATGTTCGAAATGCCGTGGCTTTCGCATCCACGGAGATCGCTAGTGATGAGCACATCGGCACAAGATTCGGCCTCTTGGGCGGGTATTCCCATCTTCTCGAAAACGGCCTGCGTTGCGGCGCGGGCTTTTTCTTCTGAGACGAAGATCTTGTCGTTTTCTGGTACCAGAAAGTGCTTGAGCATCGGTTGAATGATTCCTCGAAATATCCTGACGGTCGGCACTATATTGCGCCGATTTTACAGGCGGAAATTGTATCTGAGGATTATCGAGATTGGTACGAGTTTTGGGGCCGTTGATCAGTCGGCTTCGAATATTTCTATGGCGTTGCCATCGGGGTCGTTTGCAATGATCTGTTTGCCGCCGGGCCCGCTGATGATTTCGTTGCGGAACGTTATGCCAGCGGGTTTGAGTCGGGCTACTTCGGCTTCGATGTCGTCGGTGTCGATCATGATTCGGTTCCATCCACTGGGTTCGGTTTCAGTTCCGTCGGGCATGGCGCGTCGGGCTGACGATCCGGGTCCGCTTAGTAGGATGGTTAAATCGCCCTTCGTTAGGATGGCGATTGCGGGTACTTTGAGCTGGACTTCGAATCCGAAGTTTTCGGTGTAGAAGTCGGCTGACGCTGCGGGATCGCTGACCATGTATCGGAATCGTGCCATTTATGTTCTCCGGAGAAGCGGGGTGCGATGTTCGTGAGGAGAATTACCTTAGGAGGAGATGCTTTGGATGTCAAAAAGTGCCCCTCGCACCACCGCGCCGAAGGTCTCTCCACAGGGTGCGAGAAATGGGGCGCTAAGGGGCAGTGATTCGCCAGGATGATTTGTGACTGGAGGCGTGTTCGGAGGCGTCAAGGCGGATCATTAGTGGGACCATGTGGTCGAGAGCGACTGCCTGGGCGAGTGTGCCGCAGTTGATGGGCTCGAAGCCGATTTCATTGATAAGTATTTCGACTACCGCCATCGCTTCTTCGTCATCACCTGCGTAATGGACTTCACGGGGTTTGCTGGTTGAGTCTGCGGGCTGTTCGAACGTAGCAGCGAAGTTGGTTTTGAAGGCGGTGATTACCCGTGCGCCTTCGCCGATAGCTGTGGCTGTTACCTGTGCGCCTGATTGCCCGTTGTTGGGCTGGGCGTCGAACGGGTTGGTGATATCGATGACGATTTTGCCACGCAGCGATTCGGCGAACTTTCGAGCGGTCGCTGCTACCTCTTTGTAGGGCAGGGTGATGATGACGATTTCGCCGGCGTCGATGGCTGCCTGGTATCCCCAGATTCGTGATTCGGTTCCGGCGGCTTCGTGGAATTCGTTCTTAGTTTCGGGTTGGCGTGATCCGTAGGCGATGAAGTGTCCGGCTGACATCAGCGGCTTGCCGAGGGCAAGTGCCATCTTGCCTGTGCCGAGTATTGCGATGCGAGATTTGCGTGCCACTAGTAGCCTTTTCTTTTGTGGTGCCTTGGCACTTTTTCTGTGTGGAGCGACGTTGGCTGGAGTGTACGTGGGCTTGGTTGGCGGGCGCAATTGATGTGGTGGTAGGACGGGTTCGGTGATGACTGAGGCGTGTCGTTGTCGGTTTGTTGGCACAGATCCTGATTTTCATCAGGATGACAGTTGGCGTTGAGCATCGAATCCTGATCGTTGGAATGTTCCGTTTGGGCGATTGCGGGAGTAGGATTCGTGTTTGTGCTCGCTGGTGATGCACTTTTGATTTTTAATGCCCTATTGGGGCCGTGAGATAGATCGTAAATGACTGAATACCTGCCACTTCCAGGAACCCCCGTTGAGGAGCTTGATACTCCTTGTATCGTTGTCGATCTCGACATCGCTGAGTCGAATATCAAAAAGCTTCAGGCGGCTGCGAACGAGATGGGCGTCGATGTACGCCCCCACTCGAAGACCAATAAGAGCCCTTACTGGGTGCGCAAGCAGTTGGATGCAGGCGCGATTGGTGTTTGCTGTGCAAAGGTTGGCGAGGCCGAGGTGATGGTTGAGGCGGGTGTGCCGGAAGTAATGATTCCGAACCAGGTAATTGGCAAACGCAAGATCGCTCGGTTGGTTGCACTGGCACGTTCGGCACGGATCATCGTTGCGGTGGAGGATTCAGGGAACGTTACCGATCTTTCAGACGCTTCGAGTTCTGCTGGTGCTGAGCTTGGTGTGATCGTTGAGATCAACGTTGGTATGGACCGGTGTGGCGTAGATGGCAATGGGGCAGTTGAGCTTGCGAAGCAGATCGATGCGGCGCCGGGTCTACGGTTCGATGGTTTGATGGGCTATGAGGGTCACACGGTTGCTGAACGGGACTATGAGGTTCGCAAGACCGAGGCTGAGAAGGCGATGGCGATTCTGACTGGCGCTGCCGATCAGATTCGTGAGGCGGGAATCGATGTGAAGCTGGTTTCGGCTGCTGGAACGGGTACTTACAACATCACGGGTCGGGTTGAGGGTGTTACCGAGCTGCAGTGTGGTTCGTACATTTTCATGGATGGCGACTATCTGGAAGTGTTCAACGATTTCGGTGCTGCACTTTCGGTGATGGCGACTGTTATTTCTCGCCAAACGCAGGATGTTGCGATTGTGGATATGGGTTTGAAGTCGATTTCTATCGACCGAGGTTTGGCTGAGGTTCTTTCGCCGGCGAGTGCTTCGATCGTGCAGCATTCTGAAGAGCACACGAAGATCAGCTTGCCGGATGCTGAGTCGCAGGCTTTGAAGGTTGGCGACAAGGTTCGGGTGCGTCCGACTCACGGTGATACGACGATCAACTTGCACGAGTACTACTTCGGCATTCGCAACGGCAAGCTTGAGCAGGCGATTCCGATCCCAGGCCGCGGCAAATTTAGGTAAGTCGTTTTAGCGTTAGGCTCCGGGCGTCATCGGATGACTTGGTCGCGGTTCTGTCAGAACTCAGTGCTCCAGTCGAAACTAGGTCGACCTAAATACATCTTCGATCCCTGTATTTAAGCTGACAGCTCGGTCATTAGACTCGACCATCTTTCTGTGAATATCTTCCTTCGACTGGATGCTGATACTTGTTGACCGTCCAGTGCAGGGACTCTCAGATAGTTTCGTAACTCGTCGAACGCGTTACAGAAACGACTTGCCGATTCGAACTATTTGAATCCAAGCATTGGATAGTAACGCTGCTTGATCCCTCGATGATTCTGTTCCATTCGATTGTTCAAATACTGATTGTGTCGATGTAAAACCTTACGACCGACGATCCACCGAATTGCTTTTGTGTAGGCAGGGTGTTTATCAGTCGTCATACGAAGCGGCTTCTGCCCTGCTTTATCGATCAGCCGACGCAAGAATCTTCGTGCCGCATGTTTATCTCGGTGCTCACTGAGCATCGAATCAAGCAGGTTTCCTTCTCGATCTATCGCCCTGTAGAGATATCGCCAGCGACCACTGACCTTGATGTACGTCTCGTCCAGATACCAGGAATGACCAGCAATTCCACGACGTTTGGCACGCAGGTTCTCACTAACCAACGGTGCAAACCTGAACTCCCAAACCCGTATCGTTTCGTAGCTGACTTCAAACCCTCGCTGCAAGAGAAGTTCGGCAACGTCACGGAATCCGATCTTGTATCTCAACCGCCAGAAAACAGGGAGTAAAACGATATCGTTCGGAAACTGTAGATCGTTGAACTGTGTGCCCGATCGTTCATTGAACCGCTTATCGCAGTCCCCACAATAGAAAGTTCGATACCCAAGCGAGGTTCGACGTTTTCTCTTCGAAACGGACGCGGACAGGCAGTGTGGGCAGGACATAAACAGATCTCCTCAGCAAATGAGGAATGATGTTATTCCACCCCGACACTGAGTTCTGACAGAACCGAACGTCGTGGTCATGGCCGACTCGACGCCTTGTGTTTGATTTTCTGCGTAGCTCAACAAAATGGCGTTCGCTATTTCGTTTTCGAGCAGGTGCTCGCGCGTTAATTCAAGAAATTCGGATGCGGACGGAAACTCGATTACGTTCATGATGACCAGACTTTTCCGAATAGCTTTAGCCAGTTTTCGCCCAAGACCTTTTTGGTGTCGGCTTCGGAGTAGTTTCGAGCGAGTAGACCTTCAGCGACGTTAGCCCATTCGGCCTGTGATTCAAATCCCTTTAAATGAGTGTACGGCTCGGGAGTGAACGCTACTTCTTCGGCGGGGATGTTGCCCTGCGATGAGAATATCCAGTCGAAGAACGAGCGGGGTTGTTCAGTGCAGAAATCGGTGCCGATGCCGACGTGGTCGATGCCGACCATTTGAACGAGGTAGTCGATTGCGTCGATGTATTCGTCGAGTCCAGTTTCGAAGCCTTTCTCGAAAAACATCGGGAAGCCGTTAGCTCCTATTACTCCACCACGTTCTACGAGAAGCTTGATCGCTTCGTCGGTTTTACTGCGGGGGTGGTCGATGTGTGAGCGGGCGTTAGCGTGGGTGATCGCCACGGGTTGAATTGAGTTTTCGATGGCATCGAGGGTTGTTCGGTCGCCGACGTGGGAGAGATCGATGAGGATGCCGAGTCGGTTCATTTCTTTGACCGCTGCCAGGCCGAAATTGCTGAGGCCATCGTCGGTACGTTCGTAGCAGCCGTTGCCGAGTAAATTCCGTTCGTTGTAGGTGAGCTGAATGACTCGGACGCCGAGTGCATGGAACAGCTTCAGGCGGGTGAGATCGTTGCCGATGGGTGTTGCGTTCTGCCAGCCGAAGATGATTCCTGTGCGGTTTTCTGCTTTGGCTCTGTGGATATCTTCGACGGTTTTCACGGGTCTTATTAGATCGTCGAATTCGTCGAACCATTCGAGGTATTTCGTGATCATGTGGAGCGTTGATTCGTAGTCGTCCCAGATCGCAATCGTGGCGTTGATCGCCGTCACACCGCCGTCTCGAAGTGCACGATAAACGCTCTCGCTACCCCACTTGCTGGTGTCGAGTCCGTCGATGACTGTTACGTCGCTGAATTGCACGATTCGCCTGCTCCGTTTGTTTGGCCTAGGTGTATTCGTAGTCTTCGAGGATGTTGTTGATGAGGGACTGAGGTCCGGCTGCCATTAGGCCTGCATCGACGGGTAGCAGCACGCCGGTGATCCAGCGTGATTCTTCGCTTGCTAAGAAGACGGCTGCCATCGCAATGTCGTTGGCGTTGCCTTCGGTTCCGAGGGGGGCGATGTCGCGTCGAAGTTTACGTTTGCGGTCGTCGACGGCTTCGGTCATCGATGTGTAGAGCATGCCGGGTGCGATGCAGTTGACTCGGATGTTATCGCGTCCGTGATGCACCGCCATCGCTCGGGTGGCGGAAATCATTCCGCCCTTGGCAGCTGCGTAGGGAATGTTCTTGGTCATAGCGGCGCGGATGCCGTCTACTGAGGAAACATTGATGATGGATCCGCCGCCATTTTTGATCATTTCGGGCACGGCGTATTTGGAGATGAAGACCATGCTTTTGAGATCGACATCAAGCACACGATTCCATGAATCCTGCGTTACTTCGATGACTGTTCCGGGGCCGCCGATTCCCACGCTGTTCATCAGAATGTCGAGCTTGCCGTAGCGTTCTATCGCTGCTTCAACGAGGGCTTTGCAGCCGTCTTCCTGCGACACGTCGGCTATGAATATTGATGCTTCGCCACCGGCTGCGGTTATCGCCTGCTGGGTGGTTTCGGCCGCCGCCTTGTCCATGTCGACGATCAGCACTTTTGCGCCATGAGAGGCGAAGAGTTTGGCTGTTGCAACGCCAACTCCGGCTACGTTGGCTGATCGGGTGCCAGCTCCGGTGACGATTGCGACCTTGTTTGCGAGTCGAATTATTTCACACCTCTTAGTTGAGTAGCAGAGATTGTTATCTAGATTCTGCGGGTGGATAATCCGCCCGCCGGGATTGTGGCACATTTGCGTTCGTATTTCACTAATGTGACGTGGCAAAGTGTACGTTTGGCGAACTAGCTCTTGAATTGGGCTGTGCTGGAATTTGATGGCTGCTTTTAGAAAGAGCAGCCGAATATGAGGAATTTACGATGAAGGCTGCCGTAATACGCGGGACTCAGAAGATTGTTATTGAGGATATTCCGACTCCGGATCCGGGTCCTAACCAGGTTTTGGTGAAGATCAGGTATTCGGCCTTGTGCGGTTCGGACGTGCATCGTTTCCAGTACGGAATGGCGAACGATGGGTCGGTTTTGGGGCACGAGTACATAGGCGAAGTGGTGCAGACGGGTCGGGATGTGACTCGGTTGAACACTGGAGACCGGATTGTTAGCGGTGGTGGTGCGCCGCCTGTTGGAACAGTGATGCCTTCGTATCCGGATGATCGGTATAGCGCGCGTACTGTCGGGATTGAGGCGACTCGGATTGGTGGGTTTGCTGAGTACGTGACGATGGACGAGTGGCGTCCGCTGTTGATTCCCGAAGGCGTGAGCGATGAGCTTGCGGTGCTTGCCGAGCCTGCTTCGATTGCGGTTCATGCAGTGCGAACTTCAAAGTTCAAGCTTGGTGATACTGCTGTGGTGATGGGGGCGGGTCCGATTGGGCTGCTGATAGTGCAGGTGCTGAAGGCTGCGGGTGCGGCTCAGGTGATCGTTTCGGAACCGGCTGCGGCGCGGGCTGATGCGGCTCGGGTGCTTGGGGCGGATCTTGTTTTGAATCCCATTGAAGAAGATGTGGTGGCTCGTGTTTTGGAGCTTTCAGGGGGGCCCGGTGTGCCGGTGGCGTTCGATGCTGCGGCTGCGAAGCCGACGTTCCAGCAGGGGTTGGAGATGGTTCGGCGTGGTGGTCAGCTGCTGGTGGTTTCGATGGCGTGGGAAGATGTTGATTTGCGGACGGTCGATTGGATTGGGCGAGAAGTAGAGATGAAGGCGGCTTACGGGTCGCAGCCGATCGATTGGCAGACGGTGTTGAACTTGATGGAGCGGGGTCAGCTTTCGGAGAAGTCGATGGTGACTGACGAGAGCTTTATCGGGTGGGACGAGATGCAGTCGTCGATGGAGCGGTTGATGAAGCCCGACGAGCACGTGCAAATTGTGTTGGTGTGCTAGGTGGGTGGGTGGGTGGCTCGCCACGTTTTCTTGCCAATGTGTAGTTGGCTGGGGTGATTGTTGTTTCAGGGGTTGGGCGTTTAGATCCTGAAAATGAAATTAGGATGACAGTGAGCGCGGGGTTGGTGCGGACTGAAACGTGACGTTGTTGGCTCGCTGGCACAGATCCTGTTTTTCATCAGGATGACAATGTTTCAGGTGAGACGTGAGACGCATTCCTGCCAGAGCGGGTAGTATGCCGGGATTCGTAGTTTGGCGATGGTACCGAGACTGAGTTTGCAGTTGGTTGGTGATTCGCCTCTTGGAGCACTTTGATGGCATCTCGTTCATTTACTGGCAATCCTTCTCAAGTCATCGTGGAACAGCTTGTTTCGTCTGGCATCAAGCATCTGTTTTACAACCCTGGATCGCGTGAGGCTCGCTTCTTCGATTCGCTTCACAGCAACCCGAACATTAACGGTGTAATCGGGCTGCATGAGGGCACCGTTGCTGCGATGGCGGGCGGTTTTGCGCAGGTGAATTCGGAACCCGCCGTGATGTCGGTGCATCTGGGTGCCGGGTTGGCCCAAAGCCTTGGGCAGATGATCAACGTTTGGGCGGCTGGGCTACCGGTTGTGACACTTACGTTTGTTGGCGATACCGGGAGTTATGCGGATCGAATTACATTGGATCTGGGTCACAACGTTGGGCCTACATCTATCGGCGCGCCGTTCATGAAGGCCAACTGGACGGTTATCGAGCCAGAGGGTGTTGCGGCTGCAGTAGATAGGGCGATTAAGGTTGCCATGACGCCGCCGATTGGGCCCGTTCATATCGCAATTTATGATCGAATTCTTGGTTCCGAGCAGATAACGACCGACATCGTTGGTGGCCCTCCGGCTCGACCGATTGCGGGGTATCCGGCAGATAGCGATGTTGAAGAACTTGCTCGGATTCTGCACGAAGCGAAGCGGCCGATGATCTACGTTGGAGATGGGGTCAACAAGAGCGGTGGCGAGCAGTTGCTTGGGCAGTTGGCCGAGCATTTTGGGGCGAATGTTGCTTCGATGTGGGGCGATTTACGTGGTGTGTCGGCGGCACATCCGTTGCATTGTGGTTACTTCCGTCAGCCGGTTATCGATCTTGAGCCTGACACGATTATCGCGATTGGTGTGAGGCATGGTGGAAGCGGAAATTCGGCAGATTTCAATCTGTTCAAGAGCGCTTCGAAGATCGCCGCTGTTGGGCCTGACGTGGAGATATTCGAGAATATTCCGGGGCTTGATCTGGCGGTGATGGCCGACGAGTCACGGACGTTGGAGAAGCTGCTGGAATTGGCTCGTAGGGGGTACGACGCCAAGGCGTATGACGGTCGGCGTGCTACAGCGATTGAGAATGCTTCGCGCCTGAGGCAGGAACGTCGAACGGCTCTTCAGCCTTCATCTGAAATTCCGGGGCATGTGAGGCCATTGCAGCTGCTCGATGCGGTTGATGACGCGCTTGAGAATCTGGGTGGCGGGATCATTACGACTGAGCAGTTTGCAGTTCCGCTGGAGAACGTTGCCAAGAAGCCGGATGGTGGCAAAAATATTTACATTCGACCGGCTGGTGGATCAGAGGGTTACGGGATGGGAGCGGTGCTTGGGGCGAAGTTCGCGGCTCCGGACAAGCCGGTTGTCGGGATGGTTGGCGACGGTTCGGTTTACTACTCAGATTCTGCGTTCTGGAGCGCTGCTCATCATAAAATCCCCGTTTTATATGTGATCCCTAACAACACTGCTTACGGTATTGTTGCCGGTGCTTTTGGTGGCGCCAATGGCGTGATGAAGGACACCGGGACTTACGCTGGGGTGGTGCTCGACGGGATAGATATCGTGCAACTGGCCGGTTCGTTTGGGGTTGAGGGTCGGAAAGTGGACGATGAGTCCGTTATCGGCGCAGCAATTTCAGAGGGACTCGAAACGGTTGAGCGTGAGCAACGGCCGATGTTATTGGATGTGAAGTTGCCACTGGGTCTTCCGGCGGGTGCCAAGGCTGCGAAACCGATTAAATTTAGCGAAATGAACACATGAAACTATTCTTAGGTACCGACTTTTCAGACGAGAAATTGAAATTTACTGCCCAAATTGGGGCGGATGGTGTTTCTGGACAGCCCGAGCCGGGGCCGGGTGATGATGGGTTCTACTCGGTCGAAACGCTTCAAAATCGCAAAGATTTAGTGGAATCGTATGGGCTTGAATGGATGGCTGTGCGGATGGCTCCGCTGGAGTGGACGTTCAAGTGGCAGCTGGGTTTGCGAGGTGCTGAAGAGCAGATCGACAACTTCAAGAAAACGCTGCGTAACATGCAAGAAGTCGGGCTCGATTTCATCATTTTCAACATGCACGTTTTGCGGATTTATCGCACGGAGAGGAAGTCTCCATCTCGGGCTGGTGCAACGTCATCGAGCTTCGACATAAAGCTGGCCACGGGTAATCCATTGATGGAGCATCCGGATAGCGGATTCAACATCGACTGGGTTCCAGAGGACGAGCGTGAGCCGAAGACCGATGATCAGATGTGGGCGAATCTGAAGCGATTTCTTGAGGAAGTTACTCCGGTTGCTGAAGAGGTTGGCGTGCGAATTGGACTGCACCCCGACGATCCGCCGGTTCCGGAGATTTCGGGCGTGGCGAGGATCATGCGAAGTCCTGAGGCGTTCAGGAAGTATCTTGATCTGGTTCCGAGCGACAACACGGGAGTCGTTTTCTGCCAGGGTTGCTTCACGGAGATGGGATGCGACGTTGCTGCCGAAATTCGACATTTTGGCGGTCGAGGCAAGATATTTTCGGTGGATTTCAGGAACATCAGTGGGACGCTGGAGAATTTCCAAGAGACGTGGCCAGAAGCTGGAAATGTCGACATGGTTGCGACTATGAAGGCGTACCACGATTCAGGATTTGACGGTTGGATGACTCCTGATCACGCAGTTCACATGGACGGTGATACCGACTGGGGGCACCGTTACTGGGCGTACGCAATCGGGCACATTCGTGGGCTTGATCAGGCGTTGAAGGGCACTAGTAAGGGTTAGCTTCTGGCGTTTTGGCGGTTAGAGGCCGAGTAATTTCGCCATGCCTTCGCCCTGTTGCTTGCAGTAGTCGAAAACTGTTTGGGTGTCCCAGCCGATGCAGAAGTCGATCACGCCTTCATCCATGTACGGTTTCGCATCTTCAAAGTGGAAGATTTCGGCTCGTGGGCGAACGCCGAATTTGATGGCAGTTTCGTTGACGTATTTTCTGATTTTTTGGATTTCAGGTTGATCAGGATCGTCGTGAAGGCCGCGGGTGACTGAGTAGTCGCTGGGTCCGAACTGGATCATGTCGACGCCTTCAACTTCGAGAATTTCTTCGAGGTTTTCGACAGCATCTGCTTTTTCGATCATGAGTGCGACGACACCTTCTTGTCGTTGCTTAACGCCGTCGGCAAGGGTTGCGCCTATTCCGTAGCCGACATCACGTTTCCACCCGGCTCCGGCTACGCCGTTTGATCCGGGCGTTTCGGGGCGTGCCGCGGCGACCGCGCTGCGTGCATCGTCGGCAGTTCGGGTATCTGCAAATAGGAGATTTTGGATGCCGGATCCGTTGGCGCGACCTGCGAGCCATTCCTTGGGTACCTGCTCGATTTTCATCATCGAGGTCATGTGATCGAACAGGTCGACTGCGCGTGCGAAGTTTTCGAGCGAGGCGAGATCGTATGGAGCGTCTTCACCTGAGAATTCGATGTAGTCCATCACACCGGTGTAGCCGATGATTTCGACCATCGCTGGCCAGACCGACATTACGTGGGTGCCAACGGTTGGCTTGCCTTCACGCAGTCGGTCTCGAAGTACGTTTTTTGTTGATTTTTTCGGGATGTTTGGTTTGGTGGAGTCGGATTCGCTGTTGCTCATAGGGCGGACGATATCAAATCGGAGATTAACTTCGGCTGAAAACTTCGGTTTGTGGAATGAACTCGGTGTCGGCTTCTAGCGGGTAGATCGGGCGGGGGCAGACACTGTGCCCGAGCGATTTCAGGTTGGCGCTAGTGGCTCCGGGGGCGTCGACGTTGAAGTTGGCTTCTACCCAGTCGTCGAAGAACGCTGGTTCGCAATGTGGTGACTTGACGATTGTTGAGTGGAAATCTTTGGGGTCGAGTCCGACTTTGAAGAACAGGGCACGGTCAACGAGCATCACTGTTTCGGTGGTTACGACCAGCGTTAGGTTTCCCGATTTCAGCACGGCCGTTGGGCCTATGGTTGGTTCGTATTTCCACGTTTCGCACTTGAACTTTCCGTCAGTAAGTCGTTCGACGGTCCATTCGAGTTTGAGTGGAGTGAACTGGGGATCGTGTGCGCCGCCAACTCCAGCTGTGAACGTTGCACCAACGCCGAGTTCGTGAGCTTTGGCTGCTGCTGCAGGATCGGCTATCGGGGCGAGGATCGAGTGCGGGTAGTCGGCTTTGATCATTTCGGAAATGATCGCGTTGCTATCGCCTGACGAGCCTGAGCTTGGGGCATCGGCGGCGTCGGTGAAGGCGATTGGGCCTTCCATTGCAGCGGCTTTGGCAACCGAGTCTTCAAGCGAAATGAATTGGCCCTGCATGATTGCGCGATTCGGCCAGAAATCGTTTGCCATTTGAAGAGCATGCTGCTCGGCGAGTTCTGGATCGTTGTCGGTGAAAACGTATGCCTGACTGCTGAGTTCTGGGACATCGGTGAACGGGTTGCAGATGAAGAATCCGGCCGAGAGAACTTTCGGATTTTCGTGAAGCTTTTTGGCGTAGCGGATTTGGGCACCGAATGCACCGGTTTCGGTTATTAGTTCATTGCCACGAACGATTGCTGGAACTCGTACACGCGCGGCGACTGGCTTTACACCGACTTTCAAGATTCGAGTGAGTATGCGGGCCGCTCGTCGACCGGTGTCGGCGAAATCGACGTGCGGGTAGGTGTGGAAAGAGGCTAGGCCATTGATATTTTCGAGCATCTTGGCGGTCAGGATGCCGTGAAGGTCCATCGTGATGACGATAGGAACGTTTTGGCCAAGGATTTTGCGTGCTTCTTCGAGCAGGTATCCCTCGGGATCGAGTAGTTCGGTCGTTCCCATCGCACCGTGAAGGGAAAAGTAGACGCCATCGATCTTGCCAGCGTGCTGTTTGAGGGCTTCGAGAAATTCGCTAGCGATTTGCATGAACGCGCTGTGGCGTAGTGGGCCTGCTGCGGTTCCTTCAGCATCGTAGGTGAACACGAGCTCGAGATCGTCACCGAATGCTGCCTGAAACTCGGCCATGGCTCCACCGATTTGCGAGTCGGCACCTTCGTGGGTTTCCCTGATCTCGTCGCCACGAAGGAAGTCGAAGAAATCGTATTCGCATGGGACTGGATTGAATGTGGATATCTCTTGCTGACATCCGCCGATAAGGATTCGCAACGTTTTGTGGCTCCAAAAAATTTCTGATGATGAGGTAATTCGATGAGAATGTATCAGTGATTGCCGGTTGGGGCGGTTGATCGATTGTTACTGCGGGTTATTATTTGGCTAGAAGTACTGATTGTCAGGCTCGGCGATAATTGCCAACAAGTTCGCCAGGTTCGACAATTTTGAAAGTGAGGGATTGATTGCCGTTATATCTAGACCGCCATTACGTTGAGGGTGTCGACTTTGAAGACATCGCTTCTGCTCATGAGCAGGACATGGAGCTTCAGGCGGAGTACGGCGTCAAGTTCATCACTTACTGGTTCGATGAAGGGCGGCACACCACGTTCTGTTTGGTTTCGGCGCCATCGGCAGAATTGATAACGACGATTCATTCCATGGCGCATGGCAAGATTCCGAATGATGTGATGGAAGTCGATCAGTCGGAAGTGATGTCGTTTATGGGTCGAATCGCCGATATTCCCACCGAAGAACAGCGGGATAGCCGAGCGGTAGACCGAGGAATGCGGACGATTATGTTCACCGATTTGGTTGGGTACACATCGATGATGAACAGGCTGGGCGACGATCGTGTGTTTGCATTGCTACGTGAGCACAACAACGTTGTTAGGGATGTGCTGACTGCGTTTGCTGGCAGGGAAGTAAAGCACACGGGCGACGGCATTATGGCTTCGTTTGATGATGCCGATCAGGCGGTGCGGGCGGCAGTGAAAATCCGAGAAGGTATTGCAGGAATTGCGGTTCCCGATCGTGATTCTGGGGAACGGTTGAGCAACCGGATCGGCATGACTTCTGGAGAGCCACTGGAAGAGGGCGGTGATTTGTTTGGTGCGGTGGTGAATCTTGCTTCTCGGTTGTGCGATCTGGCGGAATCGGGCGAGATACTGGTTTCGGCTGACTGCGAGAACGAGTTGACCGATGGAGTGATTGCATTGGATTCGATTGGGAAAGTGTCGATACGTGGGTTTAGTGATCCGGTGTTAGTTAGTCGAGTTTTATCGGAATAGCCGGTGTTCTTCGATGTAGGTGCCTATAATCACGGCGCTATCGAGAATGAAATTGGAGCACCAGGTTGGCAGTTACTGAAATCCCATCGAAACCGAATTTAGTTTTTGTATTGCCTGATCGACTCAGGCAGGACACTTCTGGCGCTTATGGGAATGACTGGATTCAGTCGCCTCACATGGATCGGATGGCGTCTGAGAGTTTCGTGTTTGAGCACTGCTATGTGACTCAACCGGTGTGCGCCCCGGCTCGCGCTTCGATTATCACGGGCCTGTACCCGCCGAGCGCCGGGATGCCTCGAAATCGATTGGTCATGCCACCGGAGGTTGAGTCGATTGCGCAGATGGTTTCAGATGACTATAAGACCGGGTATATCGGCAAGTGGCATCTGGGCGACGAGATCATCAAGCAGCGGGGCTTCGACGAGTGGGTGAGTGCCAACGACTACTGGTGGCCGGAGTACACGAATACGGACGATCAGAAGAAGTTTTCGAGCTACCACGAGAATTTGGTGGCCGAGGGTTACGAGCCTGAGCAGGATCACCCGGGTGGCAAGACGTTCTCGATGGAGCAGCGATCGGAGTTGCCACCTGAGAAACAGATGGCTTCATTTTTGGCCGATAGTGCGGCGGAGTTCATTTCGAGCAATAAAGACAACCCGTTTGTGCTTTATGTAAGCACTATCGAGCCGCATCCGCCGTTTGCGGGTCCGTTCGACGATATGTACGACTCTGCGACGTTGCCTGTGGACGAAACGTTCATGCAGTCGCCTGTAGAAAGCACGCTATTTAATCGCACACGGGCCGAGCTGTTTGGTGATTGTGTTCGCGATGGAATTTCGACTGCGACCGAGGCGGGAATGCGCCAGTTGCGAGCGAACTATTTTGGGAACGTGAAGCTGGTCGACGATATGTTGGGGACGATTCTGGATGCGATCGACGATGCTGGTGTTGCGGGCGAGACGATTGTTGTTTTCACGAGCGAGCATGGCGACATGATCGGCACCCACGGGATGATCGAGATGCGGACTCCTTACGAGGAGGCTGCACAGGTTCCGTTGTTCGTTCGCGTGCCTTGGTTGGCAGATGGCGAAACTCGGGTTCCGGGGAACTTTAGCCAGATAGATTTCATTCCCACGTTGTTGGATTTGTTAGGGCAGTCGATTCCAGATCATTTACAGGGTGAGAGCAGGGTGGGAGTGCTTGAGGGTCGGGACGATCTATTGAGCAACGATGTGGTGGTTCAGCACAACGGTGTTGGCGATAGGGATTTGGCCGGTGAGTGCGATAGTTGGGCGATGAGCGACGAGAAACTTCGCGAGTTGAATTTCTTGAACACCATGCCGTGGCGATCGGTGATTACGTCCGATCGTTGGAAGTTGAATTTGTGCGCTGTGGATCAGGGCGAACTGTACGACTTGAACTCAGATCCGGGTGAAATGCACAATTTGTTCGACAAGCCTGAGCACCGAGATCGGGTTCGACGCATGGCAGCTCGGTTGCACTTGTGGCAGGCGGAAAACGGGGATACGGCGCCGTTGCCGGCGATTTTGTAGTTGGGTTATGCTGGTCGTTCGTGCCGGTGGTTCGTGATTCGGTTTGGAACTTTATTTTGGAGTCGCAGCGGGTGCATTTTGGGGTGATTAGAGCGGGCTCGCGTCTTGCTCCAGATTGAGGTCAAGCTGCGAGCGGCAAAAATGCGATTGTTTGCTGGCTTGTGCGGGTGTAGAGTTCGCTGCGATCTGTGGAAATAAACCGTTTTACATCTTGCGACACTCCTGAAAGCGTTACTGAAAATTGAAAGCTGCACAACTCGTTGCTCCAGGAACATTTGAGATCGTCGACATCGCCGAGCCAGTACCAGTAGATGGTCAAGCCAAAATAAGGGTCGAGGCTCTTTCGGTTTGTGGCAGTGACATTCACGGTACGTTCAATGCGAATTTGCCCGAAGAGGAATATCCACTGGCACCAAGCATTGGGTGTCATGAAATCGCTGGCACGGTAATTGAGTCAAAAACCGACGCTATCAAAGAGGGCCAGCGAGCAATTATTTTGCCGACACGTGGTTTGGGTGGACTGGCTGAGTTTCTGGTTCAGACGCCTGACCGAATTCTTCCTGTTCCTGACTGGGGTCCGCTCGATGAGTGGGTTATGTGCCAGCACACCGGCACGGTTCTCTACTCGGTCAAGCAGATGGGCAACGTAGCGGGCAAGCGCGTTGCGGTGCTTGGTCAGGGTGGAATTGGCCTTTCGTTCACTATGCTTCTTGAGAAGCAGGGTGCGCTTCAGATTATCGGTATAGATCCGATGGAAGCTCGCCGGAAGAAGGCTCTTGAGGTGGGTGCAACCAACACGGTTGATCCTTCGCAGGACGATATGTACGGACAGATCGACGAGCTTACGAGTGGTGAGGGAATCGACATTGTGGTCGATGCCACTGGTGATCCCGAGGGCTTTGGTCAGTGCCTGAAGATCGTAAAGCGGTGGGGCATGTTTGTTAGCTTCAGCCTTACGGGTAAGGGCGACAAGATTTCATCGTTCCCGCACCAGGAATTCATGTTCAAGGCTGCAACGATTATCCCGACGCAGGCTTCAGCAACAACCGTTCCAACGCGGGACATTCGACAAATGATTGCGCTGAAAGAGCGTGGTTGGATTGACCCCGGCGTGCTGAAGTCCCACAGCCTGGACTTTATGGACGTGCAGAAGGCTTACGACATGTACACCAGCCACGAAGACGGCGTCATCAAGATTGCGATGTCGGTGAACGGGGCTTAGTTGGGATTGTTCCCGGAATGTTGAGACGACTTAATCGTTAGATAGTTAATACAAAACCTCCCATCGGTATTCGGTGGGAGGTTTTAGTTTTAATTTGCCAGTGACATTCTCTGTTTATTTTTGGGCTACGAACATGCCTGATGAGCGAGTGACGACGAAGTGACCTTCGCGTTCGATACGGGCTTTCACGAATTCAGCGAGAGGTTCATTTTGGAGTTCGGCGTCCCTCGAATGAGCGTAGTCGATGACGACTTGAGGATCTGTGGCGTGGCAGATCCCATATTCCCGAATGATCTCGAACGATGAGAAGTGCTCTTCGATCATCGCCCCACCGTTTTCTAAGGTGAACGGCGAGTATGAAAATCCGGTGTTGGTAAGGCCAGCCTCTTCGACGACGAATCGCCTTTGCAGGTCGAAAAATTCTGCGATGTGCTCGACAGAATGTGTCTTCGCGTAGAGCTTTCCTCCGGGTTTCAAAACTCGTGAAATTTCGGCCAGAGCTTTGTGCTGGCTGGATGCGTGATAGTGACCTGCCCCCGATAGCGTTACCACTTATTATCTCGGATTCACGACCAGTTGAAGCCTGGGCATGATTGCCTCAGGTGTCGGCGGCCGGTATCCGAGTGAGCTGTGTGGTCGGATCGTGTTGTACT
>Ga0209402_10001699_pt1 | contig 23402 bp, 22 predicted proteins | sample ArcticOcean_MG_C_3_FD_187437 | JGI IMG/M metagenome (GOLD analysis project Ga0209402, IMG submission 187437) | Marine microbial communities from western Arctic Ocean - ArcticOcean_MG_CB8_126 (SPAdes) (version 2) | ecosystem: Environmental > Aquatic > Marine > Oceanic | place: Arctic Ocean... | reverse complement strand
CAAGACTTATCCGGTGATGGTGTTCTTTGGTAGCGGACGGTTACTGGCGGATGCGGACAAGGCGGCTTCGATCGTTAACCGGTTTTATGGGGTTTACGATGATGGTGCAAAACTGGAGCTGACCGAAGCTGACCTGACGGTACAGGAATTGGTTTACGCCACTGCCAATGGCAGGGTGTACAAGAATGATCTGGATGCGGGCTATGCCAAGCGCAAACGCGGCTGGTACATCACACTGCCGGATGATGGTGAACGAGTGATTGACCGGGCACTGGTCAAAGGCTCATTGGTGTACTTCAACACCATTACCCCGGACACATCGACCTGTGATGCGGGCGGCAAGGGCTGGGAGATGGTGGTACAGATGTCTAATGGTGGCAGTGCGACGGGCGCTCAGTGGGACTATAACCAGAACGGATCACTGGATGCGGGGGACACGCATGCCGGTTTAAGTTATGCCGGTCGAAAGACAGCCAAGGGCCAGCCCGGTGCACCTAAGATCATTGGAAACCAGTTATACAGCTCACGGACAGACAGAGTCAGAACCGGCGCCGCTGCCGGCCCACGGGATCACTTCCAGAACACCAAGATCGCTTCTACGAGCGGCACCTCCGGGCGCATCTCCTGGATGGAACTGCAGCCACGGACTGACTGATACGGTTACCAGATCATCTTCGAATGAAGATATGGTCAGGGAAAGATGTTAGGCAAGCCCAAACTTCCGGACGATAGGGGCGCCAGCCTCGGTAAGACATATGCCGATCAGGGATGAGTTATTTGCGCCGATGAGTTAGGCACCTAAACAGCACAGCAAGGAACATTGCATGACTGACAGCGGCAGTCCGACGTTTGCGATCATGGGCAGTGGCGGTATGGGGGGCTATATTGGCGCCAAGCTCACTCAAGCGGGTTACACGGTCTCTTTTGTCGCGCGGGGCGCTCATTTAGAGGCGATGAACGCCCATGGGTTCAAGATTGAAGGACCGGACGAAGCTTTTGTGATCAAGCCCATTCGCGCGACGAGCGATCCCAGCGAAATAGGTCCGGTGGATTTTGTCATCTTCTGCGTAAAGCTTTGGGACACAGAAGCTGCAGCCGCGCAGTGCCAAGATTTGATAGGTCCGGATACCGCAGTCTTGTCCATGCAGAACGGCGTCGACCCGGAACCTGTTCTTAGCGGTATCTTGGGGGGAGAACATGTCATGGGGGCGGTTGCAGAAGTGGGCGCCAATATCGTCGAACCGGGCTTTGTGCGTCGTTTCTCGCCTTTGGCGATCATAAGGTTCGGCGAGCTTGATCAGTCGCGCTCTGCTCGTTCGATGCAATTTTCTGAAGCGATTGCCGCTGCCGGTTTCGAAGCGGATCATGCCGATAACATTAACCTGACCATATGGGACAAGTTCTTGTTCCTTGTCGGGGCCAGTGCCTTGAACTGTGTTACCCGTGAATCGATTGGCCCCATCCGAGAAGATCCGGACACCAGAGCTTTGCTGAGGCAAGTAATGGAAGAGGTTATGTCGGTTGCAAAGGCCAAAGGTATCCCCCTTACCAAGGAAAATGTCGAAGCGCGGTTGGCTTATGTCGATCGCTTACCCGGCGAGGCAAAGGTGTCGATGGCCGTTGATCTGGAACGCGGAAATCGGCTCGAATTGCCATGGCTGTCAGGCGCCGTTTATCGCATGGGGCAGGAACTCGATATTCCGACCCCCGCAAACCGCTTCATTTATGCGGCACTTAAACACCACATTATGGGCAGTAAGTGAGAAGTGAGGGTCGTTAGATCGAGGCTGCCCGCAATTAATTCACGGTCATTGATCTGGTGAATGTCAAAGCCCACCGGGTATCACTCGATGGGCTTTTTAGTGGCAATTTGCGCCTGGCATTATTTGTGCTGCCCTCAAATACGATGTGGCGTAAATTAGATGTTTGATATGGGGACGGCGTGATAGCGCTTTACCGATGCGCTTTTAAAAACTCAAGGCGCAACGATGCCGTCCATATGCTGCGGCCTTTAACCAATGATTTCCGTTTGAGGGTGTTTAAACTTAATCAGAAATTGCGATTCCATTGGAGAAGGCACTTGGCCAGAAGTGGCACAAGTGCTTGATAAATTGGCGCGCCCAGAGAGACTCGAACTCCCGACCACCTGGTTCGAAGCCAGGTACTCTATCCAACTGAGCTATGGGCGCATAGGACATAGTGTATACCTAGAAGTGTACCGGTTAGGCTTTTGTCGCGAGATGGGGTGCACCGTATATCGTAAACTCTCATATGAGGGGAATTGGCATCGCAACTCGGCTGATTCCAACCCACTCACACTGAACGGATGGGTTACTTGTCAAAGAAGAGACCGCGCATTGAAAACCACAAGCTGCCCCCAGTCGATCCGATATGATCATCAGATAAGCGTCTACGGGCATCAACTGATGTCGGTTTCAGTGCAATGGCCCATTTTGCGAAGTGATCCTTTCGGACAATGACCTCGCACGACCAGTTAGAGCAATCCTTAGAGGAAGTCCGCACCCTTGCTGCGATGGGGCGCTATGTCGGGGCATCGCTCGATATTAGCGATGTACTGAAGACCATCGCCCGTTACAGCACCGCGCTCGCTGAGAGCGACGGCGCTGTCATTGTTGATATTCACGATGAGGTTGATGGCTGCGAGATTCTGGCTGCGGATAAGGTGTCGCCAACGTTTTGTGCCGATATGGCACCGCTATTACCCCAGATTAACTCCTTTATTCGTCATTTTGGTCGTTGGTCAGTTTTTGATCGCACCGCGACCACCGATGAGGCGCTTTTGCCTGACGCGCGAGCGGCGTTAAGTCATAACGCGAGTCAGCTAGAAGTCGCACAGATTGAAGATTTCAGACCGCTGTGGGAATGCGCAACCCGGGATTTGATGCTTGAGGCGGGTTACCAATCGTTGCTGCGTGTGAACCTGGATGTCGATGAAGTGGTCCGGTGTCTGCTGGTTTTCAGACGACAACCGGGCGCTTTCGATGAGCGGCATATCGATCTTGTCACGACACTGGCCAGCCAGTCGAAAGTTGCGCTCGACAATGCGCAGTTATTTTCTAACGTTCAGGAACAACGAAAAAGTCTGGAATCAGCCAGGCAGCAACTTGACGATGCCAATCAGCACAAGTCGGCTTTTCTGGCCAATATGTCCCACGAGTTAAGAACCCCGCTGAATGCCATCATCGGATTTTCTGAAGTGATGTTGGCGGGAATCACCGGAGAGATCAGCGAGAAGCAGGAAGAATACCTTAATGATATTCATGCATCGGGCAGTCATCTTTTGCGTTTGATTAATGACATTCTCGACTTTTCCAAGATCGAGGCGGGACGTATGGACCTTGAGTTGGAATCGTTTGATCTGTCGATTGCAATAGACAATGCGACTGCGCTCATTAAAGAGCGAGCGATGCGCCATCAAATCAAACTACTGCGTGACGGTGATGCGGCTATTGGAGAGATTGTTGCCGACGAACTCAAAGTGAAGCAAATCTTGGTCAATTTATTGAACAATGCGGTGAAATTCACACCCGATGAAGGAAAAATTACAATTCAGTCTCGAAAGGTAGAGGGTGCAATAGAGATCGCCATCAAGGATTCCGGCATCGGTATAACGGTTGAGGATCAGAGCCGTATTTTCGAATCGTTTCGACAGGCAAAGGAAGATGCCGCGGGCCTTCGAAAGCAGGAAGGCACGGGGTTGGGGCTATCACTGTCCAAACGCATGGTCGAACTGCACGGTGGAACCATGTGGGTTGAAAGCGAGGTTGGGGTTGGCAGTAAGTTCTTTTTTACGCTACCCGCATCCCGTGATACCTGGCAATCGTTGCTGGCAGAGATGGAGGGGTAAGCGGTGAGCGGTGAGCGCATTCTCGTGGTGGAAGACAACGAACGGAACATGAAATTTGTCCGCGACGTGCTGCAGTTCAAAGGTTACCAAGTGATAGAGGCAGTGACGGGGGAAGAGGGTGTTCGCTTGGCATCTGAAGTCGATCCGGACCTGATACTGATGGATATCCAGTTGCCCGGCATCAATGGATTTGAGGCATTTGAACAAATCAGGAATGGCGAGTCGACACGACAGATACCCGTCATTGCACTGACAGCGTCGGTGTCGGCGTCTGACCAAGAAAAGATTCTAAAGGCTGGTTTTGATGGCTTTGAAGCAAAGCCAGTGGCGCTTCAGCGGCTAGTCGATGTGGTGGCCAACGGCATTGTTACCTCTGATGCTACTGAGCCGGTTGTCGAAGCGAAGGATGAAGCGCCGATCAAAGAGCATTCCGCACCATGGGTGACTGAGCAGCGTGCTGAGGTGAAAGAACAGCATGACTCGGCGCCCACCATCTTGGTGGTCGATGACACGCCGCAAAATGTAAAACTCCTGGTGGAGATTCTCAAAGCGCAGAAATACCACGTGGTGACGGCTGATGGTGGGGCAGCAGGATTACAGGCGGTCGAGACCCATGCCCCGGATTTGATCCTGCTCGATATCATGATGCCGGATATCGACGGTTATGAGGTGTGCCGGCGCATTCGGGAAATGGAAGCGCACCATTTAACACCGGTCGTTATGGTGACGGCACTGGATGGAAAGGAAGAGCGTGTCAAGGGAATTGAATCCGGTGCGGATGATTTTCTTAACAAACCGATAGTCATTCCCGAACTGGTCGCCCGCGTTCGGTCGTTGCTTCGAATCAAGTCACTGCACGATCAAGTGCGAGTACAGGCGGTAGAGTTGGAGACGTTTAATCAACAGTTGGAGGTAAAGGTTCAGGAGCAGTTGGCAAAGATCCAACGTATGGATGGATTAAAACGCTTTCTCCCACCTCAGGTGGCTGAGATTGCATTGACGGGGAATGAAGAAACGTTTCTCCAGAAACTTCAGCCGCACCGTCAACATATCGTGGTGGTGTTTCTCGACCTGATCGGATTTACCGCCTTCGCGTTGTCAGAAGAACCGGAAGATTTAATGCAAATGCTCGGCGAATTCAATCGGGCGATGGGTGAACTGGTATGGCAATATGAGGGGACTTTAGATCGGTTTACTGGCGATGGGATGATGATCTTTTTTAACGATCCTATACCGGTGCCGGACGCTGAGCTGCGCGCGCTAAAAATGACGATCGCGATGCGTGATGCTTTTGAAGCGCTTCGACAAGTGTGGAATCACCGCGGCTATGAATTGGGTTGCTGCTGGGGGGTTGCCAGCGGATACGCGACCATTGGAGTGATTGGCTTTGAGCAACGGCTCGACTATACGGCAATGGGAACCGTGACCAATCTTGCGGCGCGTCTTTGCGATGTCGGTGCGGACACCGAAATTCTGGTTACCAAACGGCTCATGGTGAAAGTGGAAAATCAGTTCGTGGTCGACGATCGCGGTGACATGGCGTTCAAAGGGAATCCACGACCCACGGGGATAGTTAATTTGCTTGGTCTTCAGCCGTAGGACCTGGCCGGAGGCACTGCGTTTGAGAACGTCATTGACCGACAGTGCTTGCCTCTTTTCGGGCGGCGTCGGGTGGGTTTCTTTCTATTGGTCAAAGACCCGGTGATCAGTAGACTGAGCACACCCGCCAGAGTTTTCAGTGCTTAATTCACTTGATGGTCATGACGACAGGCTAAACAACATGACTGAGACATTACCCACCCCAACGACGGATGTAAGTCGTTGTGTTGCCGACCTTGAATCCCATGGGTATGGCTACCTTGATGCGGCACTGGGCGATGCCGCGCTCACTCGAGTGCAGCAACGGTTGACCGAACAGGCGCGGGCGGAGGAGCAGCGCGGGTTCGCCTACAAGGACGGCGGGTCAGGACAGAACTGGGGAGATTTTCGCAATCAGCACGGCGCACTTCGCCCGGAGGCATTTAGCGAGTCGGCTGGAGGCCGTAACCAGCGTCTTTGGATGCTGGTCAACAAAGGCCAGGTGTTTGTTGAGCTCTTGCAGCATGCCCGAATGCGCCAGATCATCGGCGCAGTGCTCGGTGAGGAATATCTCTTGTCGAGCCACATTGCCAATATCGCGCGCCCTGGCGGCGTTGCCATGCGTTTGCACACCGACCAATGGTGGATGCCACCACCGACCCGGCCGCATCGACGTCATTTGCCGGCCGGTTCAGTCAAGCGGGAACGCTTTGATGTTGATGATGACCTGGGCCAGGCGATCTCTCCGCCGGTGGTCGTTAACGTATTGTGGATGCTGGATCACTTTTCAGAGGAGAACGGGGGCACACGGCTGGTGCCGGGCAGTCACCTGTTGGGTCGTCAACCGGAGGCGGATGCAGTATCTATTGCGGCGACGGCGGCTGCCGGCACGGCCCTGATTGTTGATGGGCGGACATGGCACGGCACGGGTGCCAATAGGGGCAGTGGCGAACGTCGTGCCATCCTGACAACGTTCTGCGCACCGCAGTTTCGACCGCAGGAGAATTACACGGTTGGTACTCGGCCTGAGGTGTTGAGCCAGGCCAACGACGACCTTCGTGCGTTGTTGGGGTTAAAAGTATGGAATGCCTACGGGCGAACCGGTCACCCGACCGCCGATTTTGTGACACCCGGTGAGGACTTAATTGGCGAATTGCGACCCACCTGAACGGGTACGACGCGTGATCGCAAGAATAAGCCGGGGTAATTCAGTGGTTGACCGTTTTGATGGGGAGTGTCACGAGTGGTCCGGCCAGTTGGGTTCGTCTGGCGGTGGAGGCACCACACTTCGTGCGACGGATGCATCGAGCGATTCGAAGTCGAAGTAGTTGATCACCTCGTAGAGCTCGGCCCGTGTCAGCATATTGTCCAGCAAGGGTCGCGTTTCTCCTTCTTTTGCAATGGTCGCATACAGCTTTTCCATGGCGCGTGCGGCGATGCGTAAAGACGATGCGGGCCAGATCACCAGTTTGCACCCCATTGCTTCGAACTGCGTCGCTGTGTAGTAGGGCGTGCGGCCGAATTCTGCCATGTTCGCTATGAACGGGACACTGATTCCGCTGGTGAAGGTGCGAAACATGTGCTCATCCACAAGTGCGTCTGCAAAAGCGATATCCGCGCCGGCCTCGATGTAGCGATTCATGCGCACGATGGCCCCATCGAGACCTTCCGATTGCACTGCATCGGTTCGCGCGATGATGCGAAGATCGCGTCGGGCACGTTTTGCCGCGGTTACCTTGGCACACATCTCCTCAGTCGTGACCAGGCGCTTATCGTTCAGGTGGCCACATTTTTTGGGCAGAATCTGATCCTCCATCTGCATGGCGGCCGCTCCGGCGGCTTCGAGTTCGTGCACGGTACGCATGACATTCATGACTTCGCCATAACCTGTGTCCGCATCAACTACTAAAGGCAGTTGTGTCGCGCGATATAGGGTTCGCACATGAAAACACAATTCCTCGAGCGTGATGATGCCAAGGTCAGGTAAACCGAGACTGGCGGATACGGCCGCACCGGAGACGTAGAGACAGCGGAACCCTGCTCGTTTTGCCATCAGGCCAGCGAGCGCGTTATGTGCACCAGGAATCTGGATGATGCCAGGGCTGTCGATCAGTTGTTGAAGTCGCTGGCCAGGCGTTTCTTTCGGCCAGTGTTCAGATTCGAGCCAGGTCATTTTTTTCTCCAAAACGTTCCAAAGTCGTTATTCTATGTCTGATCCAGCGGCCCCTGCAGGGTGGGGATCTAAGGCAGATGATGGGTCATTAGGAGACAGTATGCGCCAGCGAAAAATACCGGCCGTGTTTATGCGAGGCGGCACCAGTAAGGCAGTGATGTTTCATCGGCATCACCTGCCAGAGGATCAATCCTTGTGGCCACAGATTTTCGTGGCCGCGCTCGGTGCCGGTGATGCCACGGGCCGGCAGTTAGATGGTTTGGGTGGCGGTATCTCGTCGTTGTCCAAGGTCTGCGTTATTGGTCCTCCATCGCGGGCAGATGCCGATGTGGATTACACGTTTGTTCAGTTATCACCCAAAAGTGAAGACATTGATTTCTCCTCAAGTTGCGGCAACATGACCGCAGCGGTTGGGCCATTTGCTGTTGATGAGGGATTGGTCGCCGCTGTCGGTGACCGAGTCGCAGTGCGTATTCACAACACCAATGCGGGACAGTTGATTATCTCGAGGTTTCCTCTTGATGAGGACCAGGCGGCGGTTGATGGTGAGTGCATGGTGCCTGGCGTATCGGGACAGGGCGCGCCGGTGCGACTGGAGTTTCAATACCCCGGTGGTGCAGCGACGGGGCGCTTGTGACCTACGGGCGATCCGGTGAATGTTCTTGATGTGGTTGGGGTCGGTCCCCTCGAGGTATCGATGGTGGATGCGGGGAATCCTTGTGTTTTTATTGCGGCCGACGCGCTGGGACTGGTGGGGACTGAGATGCCCGATGTGTTGGATGCGCAGTTAGCATTGCTCAATCATCTAGAAGCCATACGTTGCAGCGCGAGTGTCGCCATGGGCATTAGCGACAGCATGAAGAATGCTGCGAAAATCCCTGGTATTCCGAAGGTGGCGTTGGTGTCATCCGCTCAGAGCGCGGCGACTTTGTCCGGCGACCTGTTGGATGAAAGCGAGTGCGATATCACGTTACGCATGATTTCGGTGGGTCAGCCGCACCGAGCCATTCCGGTGACCGGCAGTATGTGTGCGGCCATTGCTGCACAGATCACGGACACGGTGGTCAATCGTCTTTGCCGACCGGCGGCAGCGCCCGATGACATTCGCATTGCACACCCATCAGGAGTGGCTTGTGTCGGTGCCACCGTAACTCAGCAAAAAGGAAAGTGGGTTGCTGACAATGCGGTTTTGTATCGCACTGCGCGGCGGCTGATGGATGGCCACGTGTACGTGTCCGCCGCAAGGACCCCCGGTCTGGCGGCTGATTGAAAGTGCTATCAATAACCCTCGGTCCAACCCCGTCGCTTGATAAACGGATGAATCGCGATGGTGTCACGGTCCCATACGCCAGACTGGTAGAAGGGATCGCCTTGATTGAACTGTGCGGCCTGTTCTTGATCCGGCACGTCAACCACCATCAGGCTGCCGATGGGCGTTTCACCGTCGGCTGCGGCGACGGGTCCTGCTAGGACGATACTGACTGGGGTGGTTCCGAGGTAGGTTCGGTGAGCCTCATAATGGTCCAGTCGAGTTTGGAGTCCATCGCTTCGATCGAGGCAGTAAATGGCGTAGAGCATTAGGTTATTCTCTGGGTTGGCTACAGTGGAATCGAAACTGTTATTGTAGGGTAGTTGTGACCAGACTACTTCTGGCGCGCGCGATAGAAGACGACGAGCGCTGGGAGGGAGAACCGAGATGATGGGTAGGGCTCGTAAGACCAATTTTTTGCGCCCGTTGTATCGCATGGGCTGGCTGACGATCTGGAGTGCTTGGGTGGTGGTCTTGTTCTATGGCGTTCCCGCTTGGGTACCGTATAACGACAAGCTGACTTGGGTGGTGCTCACGGTGTTGGTGACCACGGTGGCTTATGGATTGCACCGTTTGTTGGATTATTTTGTCACCGGTCGTCCTTTGCGAGCCCCTCGGCAGATTGGCGGTTAGCCGCACAGCCGATGGAAAACCGTTGGGCACGCGCCTTAATTACCTGTGCCGGCTTTGTGTTGTTGCTGAGCCCGCTTGCACTCTGGGTCGCTTGGTCACAAGCTATCTTCATCGGTGTGCTCTATACCATTGCCGTCACGGTTGTGGTGGTCATGATTTTGAGTTGGAGCGAGTTGATATCCAGAACGGTATTAATCTGGCTGCACCGGTTGTTGATATAGAGGCAGGTGCATGGCCAGGTTGAAAACGTGGGGTCAATGAAGCGTGTTCTTTAATAACCACAGAAGAGGCTCGATACGACAGTGGCTCTTTGTGGGTCTTGTCGGGGTCCTGTGGTTTGATGTTGGCAGTGCTGATGAAGGGTCGTTCGGTCCCTTCACACGCGATCTCAGTGATACTGAGTGGGGTTACCAGCTGCTTCTTGATCCCACCGGATTCGCACCGACGGAAGAAGTTGAGCGTTTCGAAGTGCGACCCGGTGATTGTTCGCGCGATGGCGATCGCGATGATTGCGCGGATAACCGGGAACGTTCCGAACTTACGGAACGCGCGCGCTCACGCAAACCCGTGACCGGTCCCCAGTGGTATCGCTGGCAGGTATATTTTCCCGAGGACTACGAAGTCATCTATCCGGCCCGTGTTGTTCACGCCCAATTCGCTCAGCAGCGACTGGGCGCGGCGTGGGTATTCGAAATTGGAGCGACCGGAGTGTTGTGGGTCGGTAACCGACTGGATGAGAAGGGAAGCTACCAGGCCTTGATTGATGAAGACTCGCTGCGAGGACAGTGGCACGATGTCGTGGTGCAGGTCGACTGGTCGAATAAAAACGGCAGCCTGATGGTATGGGTCGATGGTGTGCGAAAGGCACAATTTCGAGGTAAGACCTGCAGCAGCTGTCGCGTGTACTTCAGTTATGGCATCGCTCGTGAGCAGATTGTGCGTTTTAATCAAGCGTATCCGGGAACAGCATTGCCGACTCAGGTGGTGTATTACACCAATATGCGGCGCAGTCGTTTGGTGACAGGACTCAAGTTGGCAGATGAGCCCAGTGTGGCACTTGAAGGACACGAATCGACGCCCGATCCTGCCCCGTCACCAAGACGGAAGCGACGACGGCGGAGACGTCTTCGCCCACGGTGGTTTCAGAAACTGTTGACACGCCGCCCGTATCCGAAAGCGTGCCAACTCAGAAGCCGCCAACGGATACTATTTCCGCGGACGATCGCCCCTAACATTTTGTCAGGTGAGCCGGTTAGCCGGTGAACCGGTTAGCCTTGGCGCCCACAGTCGACGGCCACGGTTTGTCCTGTGATAGCGGTGTTGCTGGCTAGAAACAACATGGTTTGCGCAATGTCTTCGGGCTCAACCATCCGTTGCAGCAGGCTGTTGGCGATGCCGCTTTTTTTTCTCTCTTCGGGCCAGGGCTCGGTCCACGGTGTGCGCACAAGACCCGGTGCAATGGCATTGACGCGCACGTCGGGTGCCAGTGCGTGGGCCAGATTACGGGTCAAATTAATCACGCCTGCTTTGCTTGCACCATAGGCAATACTGCTGCCAGGCACACCGAGACCGGCGATAGAGGCCGTGTTAATGATGGCGCCGTGTGTTTTCTTCAGATGCTCGGCTGCTGCCCGAGCGCAGCGAAATGGGCCGATCAGGTTGGTGTGTACAATCTTTGCCCAGAAGTCTTCGGTCATGGCATCAAGATCATCAAAGGCGATAGGTATCCGGGTATTGGAAGTGCCGGCATTGTTGACCAAGACATCCAGGCGCCCCAGTGCTGCAGCTGCTGTGGTGACCATGTTTTCTGCTTCGCCGGGAATGGATACGTCACCTGGTGCGCCAATCACGTCACTTCCGTTCGCGCGTAACGTTTCGATTATTGTCTCGGCACTGGGATCATCAGGTAAATGGTTGACGGCGATCGTTGCACCGTTGTCGGAGAAGATTCGGGCGGTGGCCAGACCAATGCCTGAAACAGCACCGGTGACCAGTACGCATTTGCCTTTGAAATCAGCGGAGATCATGCATCACATCCTTTAGTGAATTTAGCCCATTAGTGTACCTGTGACTTGCCAGGGATGAAGGACATGGCCGCAACAGATAGTCATCCTGAAAACTTTGCACCGGCGGCACGGTGCAAGGTGCTTGAAGAGTCGCTAGAGTGTTGGGCATCCACTTCAAGGGTTACTGTTATATGAGCCGGATTAGCATTCAGTTCACTCGATTTTCTGCCTTTTACTCCCCGTTAATTGCCACCATTTCTGGCGGTTTTCTCAAAAGTGAAGGGCTTGATCCAATTCATTCGATTGCTCCGCCAGGGCGTTCGGCCATTGCTGCGCTCATCGATGGCAGTGCCGACGTAGTGCAGTCGGCGCTTTCACAGGGCTTTACCGCGCTCGAGGCAAATGAGCAACCACCGGCGGTTCATTTCGCCCAGATTAATGAGATGGATGGATTCTTCATTACAGGCCGCGGGCCTGAACCGAACTTCGACTGGAACCGACTGGTTGGTAAACAAGTACTGGTCGATCATGGGGGTCAGCCGCTTGCCATGTTTCGCTATGCCTGCCACCAGATGAACGTAGCCTACGACACCATTGAAGCGATCGATGCGGGTGATAGCGCGTCGATGGAATCACGCTTTCGAGACGGGGACGGTGATTACATCCATCTTCAGGGCCCCGTCCCACAGCAACTCGAGAAAGACGGTGCCGGCTCTATTGTGGCATCTGTTGGTAGCGCAATCGGACCCTGTGGGTTCTCGAGCCTGGCGGCTACTCGGGAATGGTTGGCGAGCGATGTTGCCAGTGCGTTTATGCGCGCTTATCGCCAGGCCAGAGACTACGTGAACCATACGCCAGCAGCAGAGATTGCCGCCGCAGAGGCGGCTTACTTTCCCGGTATTGATGTTGATGTGTTAGCGAGCACCATCGGTCAGTATCAGGAGCTGGGCTGCTGGACACCGCACGTCGAGATCACCCGCGCTGCCTATGAAGTGACGTTGGATGTTTTTTCCCACGCGGGGCTGATCCATAAGCGGCATCCGTTTGAAGCGGTGTGTGTAACCCCGCCAGCCTCGGGCTAGCGGGACTACGGGTTAACAGTTGAGATAGGGAGATTTCCGAGCGACGGAAAATTAAGGGAGCAGGAGAATGGCACTGGATTTAGTGATTGAAAATGGCACGGTCATCGATGGGTCGGGTGGCCCTCGGTACCGCGCTGATGTGGGAGTCAAAGCAGGCCGAATTGTCGAGATCGGTCGTATTCGCAGCGCAGCCACAGAGCGAATCGATGCAGAGGGGCATATCGTGTCGCCCGGGTTCATTGATGGGCATACCCATATGGATGCTCAAGTCGCCTGGGATCAGCTCGGCAGTTGCTCCTGCTGGCACGGCGTTACGAGCGTCGTGATGGGCAACTGTGGTTTTGCCCTGGCGCCTTGTCAGCCGGAGGAAAGGGAATGGATTGCCCGTTGCCTAGAAGCAGTGGAAGACATTCCTGTGGACGCCATGATGAATGGCATTGACTGGACCTGGGAGACTTTTCCGGAATACCTTGATCAGGTCGAACAGTTACCGAAGGCAATCAACTACAGCGCTTTTATTGGTCATTCGGCGTTGCGTATGTACGTAATGGGCAAGCGGGCCCTGAGTGAAGTGGCTAACGAGGATGATCTCCGAAAAATGGGAGCTGCCGTCGAAGAGGCTTTGCAGGTGGGCGCGGTGGGTTTGTCAACTTCGCGGGCAACCACGCACATCACACCCGATGGTTCGCCCATCGCGAGTCGCATCGCTGACTGGAGTGAGATCGATTATCTGGTGGGTACTCTGGCAAAACGAAACCAGGGAATTTTCCAAATTGGTCCGGACGTTTCAGGCGGTGAGGCGCACCAGACATTCCTCAAACGCTTGCAGAAGGTTGCGCTCGATAGCGGTCGACCGATTATGTTCGGTACGGTTTCGACCCAACAGGGATTAGACCCCTATCCATGGCAGGAACAGACGCGTTACATCGACGAAACGGTGGCGGCCGGTGGCCGTATGTACGGGCAAACCACCACACGCCCGATCATCGCGCTCTTTTCTCTCAAGTCGTATCTGCCGTTTGATAACCTACCGGCTTGGCAGGCGTTGCGTGATCTTCCCATCGATGAGCAACGACGGCGCTTTGCTGACCCGGAGATCAGAAGTGCATTAGTAGCCGCTGAGGCAACCATGAAACCTCGTGATGGAGTTTTCCAAGGTGGTGGTGCGGCCACGACTGACCCCAAAAAACCAGATTACAGTAACTTGTTTGCGTTGCGTGGTGTCGATTGGGATGATCCAACGGTAGAGGAATTGTCCAAACACGCTGGACAACACCCAGTGGAGGTAATGCTCGATCTGATGATAGGCAATGAGGATCAATTATTTGTGCAACCCTTAGTGAATGAATCGCCAGCCGATGTCCTTGGCATGTTGCAGCACCCGAGAACGCTCGCCACGTTTTCTGACTCTGGTGCCCATGTTTGTCAGGAAATGGGATCTTCGTTGCAGACTCACTTATTGAATTATTGGGTCAGACAGAAACAAGCTTTTTCTCTAGAGCAGGCCGTTCGCATGCTGACTTTCGATAATGCGTCTGCTTTTGAGTTCAACGATCGGGGTTTGTTGCGGCCAGGTTACCGTGCGGACGTGGTGGTTTTCGATGCGGATACGATTCGCCCACGCCTGCCTACGGTCGAAACGGATCTACCAGGCGGAGCTCGTCGGTTGGTGCAAAAAGCAGATGGTATTGCAGCGACAGTCGTTAACGGTGCGGTGACGTTTAGGCACGGTGTCAGCACGGGGGTTTATCCAGGTCAACTTATCCGCGCGAACCAGGGGACGATCCAGTGAACACCACACAACGACGGCTGGAAGGGAAGGTCGCTCTTATCATTGGCGCCGGACAGACCCCGGGTCCCACGATGGGTAACGGGCGCGCGACCGCATTGCTGTTTGCTCGCGAAGGTGCACAGGTACTCGCGGCTGATAAAAATGTAGCCTCGGCTGAGGAGACGGTGGCCTTGATCCAGAGCGAAGGCGGCACGGCGGCCGCAGTGGAGACAGATGTCACCGATGAATCGAGCATCCAACGCGCAGTACACGATTGTACGCAGCGTTGGAATCGACTCGACATCCTGCACAACAATGTGGGTATCAGCGTTGCCGGTGGCGATGCCTCGGTGACTGAGATTACGGTCGAGGCGTTCGATCGCATCATGGCGGTTAATCTGCGCAGCGTGGTATTGGCCTGTAAACACGCGTTGCCGATCATGCGTGACCAGGGCAGTGGTGTGATCCTGACTATTTCTTCAATTGCTGCATTAGAAAGTTATCCCTGGGTTACGTACAAGGCCAGTAAAGCAGCATTGCTTGCCTTAACGCAGCAGCTGGCATATCAGAATGCCGAATACGGTGTGCGGGCCAACGTGATATTGCCTGGTTTGATGGATACCCCCATGGCGGTTGATACTCGTGCCCAGGCCTGGGGTCGAACTCGCGAGGACGTGGCCGCTGAGCGTGATGCACGGGTACCGCTTCGTAACAAGATGGGCAGTGCCTGGGATGTAGCCTACGCGGCGTTGTTTCTTGCCTCTGATGAGGCCGGCTTTATCACTGGCGCCGCACTGCCGGTTGACGGCGGCGCCAGTTGTCGTGTCGGTTGAACCGACTCTAGCGAGAACGTTTCTAGGGTAGTCGTCGCCCTAACGTGGCGGTATCGAAGTGCGAGCGGTTGGCGGTTGGCAATCGCCAGCACCAAGATCACGAAGCATTGAGTGGTGAAGTTTGTTGTCAATAGCCGGAGGCTAGGGTCGTCTCGTGCACAGGAGAATTTAGGTGAAGATTGCAGAGGTTAAAGCCATACCGCTTGAGATCCCGTTCTCTCATGGTGGTAATGCCGCCGGTTGGACCGGCAGTGCCTGGACGAGCCTTGCCACGACGTTGGTCAAGGTGAGCACGGACACGGGTCTTGTGGGCTATGGCGAGGCGTTCAGTTATAACTGCCAGCGCCCGGTACAAGCGGCCATAGAAGATATGGTTGCACCGATTGTCGTTGGGCGTGAGATCACCGAGTTGACTGAATGGATGCAGGACCTGCAGCAGAAGCTGCACCTGTTTGGTCGTTACGGCATTGCGATGTTTGCCATCTCCGGGCTGGACATTGCGCTGTGGGATATAAAGGCCAAGGCCGAGGGCGTTTCATTGTGTACCTTGCTCGGTGGTCCGGAAAAACCGACGGTGTCTGCCTACGCCAGCCTTTTTCGTCACGGTGAACCACAGACGGTGGCCGACCAGTGTCGTGCTGCAGTGGGGGAGGGCTATGGCTGGATTAAGTTGCACGAAACCGAAGTGTCCGAGGTCAGCGCTGCACGAGAGGCATTGGGTACGGCTGTGCCTATCATGGTGGATACCAATTGCCCGTGGTTGCCGGACGAGGCTCGCGAGAAAGCTGCAGCGTTGAAACCGTATGATCTCCTGTGGTTGGAAGAGCCGATTTTTCCTCCCGAAGATTTTTCCGCATTAGCTAAACTCCAGGTCGGAGTGGGTATTCCCATTGCTGCTGGGGAAAATGCGTGCACGGTCTTTGAATTTGAAAAAATGTTTGCAGCCGGTGCGGTGACCTATGCGCAACCCAGCGTGACCAAAGTGGGTGGCATTACTGAGTTATTAAAGGTCATCGAGGCAGCCGAGTTGGCCGGCGTTGCCGTCATGCCACATTCACCGTATTTCGGTCCGGGGCTGCTAGCTACGCTGCATGTGATTGCCGCCCGCGCCCCTGATAGCTTGGCCGAGCGTTTTTATGTGCAGCCTGAAGCGCTACTCTACGACCAGTGGTCTCACCCTGAAGCGGGTGTCTTCCAGGTGCCAACGGGACCGGGTCTTGGTGTCGAACCCGATGTGAACGTCATCGGCGACTATGGTGTGGGCGAGATCTAAAAGCGCTCGGGACTAGTCACGGTCCAGCCCGCCGGAAATATTCATCCGCTCGGCCGTTACGTACTCGGGCGCATCCAACGCCAGGTAGACCACGGCAGCGGCAACGTCGGCGGTGCTGATGCGGTGACCCACTGGAATCCGCGCTGTTCGCTCATCAAGATACGTATTGAGATCATCGCGTCCATCGATTGCCAGTAGTTCGCGTTCACTCTTGTCTTGCAATGCGGTATCCATCATGCCTGGCGCGACTGAGTTGACCCGCACGCCGTTGGCTGCCATGGCCAGCGCTCCGGCTCGAGTGATAGCGTCGACTGCCGCCTTACTGGCCGCGTAGGCCGTGTAGTTCGGCAGCGCCATGCGGGAAGCGGGTGAGGTAATGTTGATGATGCGCCCGCCGCCTTGTTGGCACATCACTCGGCCGCCTGCCGCGGTGGCGAGCGCGACGGCACGAATATTGAGAGCGTAGACTCGGTCCCATTCGTTAGCGGTCATGTCGAGAAAGGGTTCGGCTATTGCATAGGCGGCATTGTTGACGAGTATGTCTAGGCGCTCGAAAATGGCCAGTGTCTGGTTAATCATGTCTGAGGGACCTTCGGCACTGGCCAGATCGGTCTGCAAACAGTGCACGACAACACCTGACTGACGGCAGGCGGCCGCTGTCTTCTTAGCGGCCGTGGCATCTATATCAGCAATGACAACGTTTACATTGCGCTGAGCTAAGGCCATGCACGTTGCTTGGCCAAGACCATGAGCCCCGCCGGTAATCAGCGCAACGGGTGCTTGGATGGGTGTTGATGAGGGCATCCTTGTTACTCAATTGGACGGTGTTGAGCCCACGGCTGTGCTGTTTCAAATGCGCGCGAAGCCTGCAGCACTTTTTTGTCTTGGCGATGCCCGCCAACGATTTGCAGCCCAACGGGTAAGCCATCGCGGGTGAATCCCGAGGGACAGGTGGCGGCGGGTAGCCAGGTCAGGTTAAAGGGATAGGAAAACCCAGCCCAGCGCAGCCAATCCCAGGGATGTTGCTCCCAGTGTTCAGGCATTAGGCGCTCGACAGGGAAGGCGGCAACGGACAGGCTCGGTGTCAGCAGCAGGTCATAATTCTCAAAAAACTCAAGTACGCGCGCATGGTAATCAAGCCGGCGTTGTTTCATCTGTACGTAATCGCTTGCCAGATGATCGGCGCCATCACGGATGCACAAGACCAACCCCGGGTCCATTTTTTCTTCCCACTGTTCAAGATGAGGGCCAAGATTACCGGCGAAGTTCGCTGTCCAGAAGAAATGTTCCATATCGATGGGATCCCCCCAACCGGGATCGACTTCTTGAACATGGGCGCCCAGGCCTTCGAAGGTCTTCGCAGCTTTTGCTACTGATTCGGCCACTTCTTTATCAACCGGTAAGTACCCAAGGTCGGGACTGTATGCAACGCGCCACCCGGCGACCCCGTTGTTTAGGTCGGCCAGATAATCAACATTCCGTTCATCGGCGCTGCTGGGGTCACGGTCATCGGGCCCTGCCATCACGTTAAGCATCAAGGCCGCATCCGTTACCGTCCGAGTGATGGGGCCGATGTGAGAAATCTGGTCATTATTGCCAACCGGGTAAGAAGGCACTCGACCGTAAGAGGGCTTGAGTCCGTAGACTCCGCAAAAAGCGGCGGGCATGCGAATTGAACCCGCTCCATCGGACCCTTGGTGCAATGGGCCGATACCCGCAGCTGCGCAGATGGCAGCCCCGGTGCTCGAGCCGCCGGCATTCATACCGTGTTTCCACGGGTTATGTGATACACCGGTCAATGGACTATCGCTGCAGCCTTTCCAGCCGAATTCGGGCACCGTTGTTTTTCCAAGACTGATTGCACCGGCCTCGTTAAGGCGTGTTACGACAACGGCATCAACATCTGGCACTCGGTCGGCAAAAATATGTGAGCCCATCATCGTGCGAACGCCACGGGTAAAGACAAGGTCTTTGATGGTTGTTGGAATGCCGTGCAGTGGACCCAGCGGTTGGTTGGCGGCAATTGCCGCTTCAGCGTGTCGCGCCGTATCCATTGCCTGTTCGAGAGTTGGCGTGCAGATTGCGTTCAACGTCGGGTTAAGACTTTCGATCCGATCGACGGTCGCGCGCATCAGTTCGACCGGAGACAAATCACCGTTCGCGATAAGCGCGGCGAGGTCCGTGGCTGAGGTATAGCACAGGTCGGTGTCCGTCATTTTTAATGCTCCATATCCGGTAACACCACACCGGTCTGTTTGGTGATCAGTCCGTAATGTTCGATGCGGCGATGGCGGGCAAAGTCGAACACGGTTTGTTTTCCGAAGTGGCATTGATCAAGGTTACAGTCGGCAACCGCCAGTTCGTCTTCTAGAGTCACACATTGGGCCGCCACTTCGCCGCTTGGCGCGATGATGGCGCTGCCACCCATCAACTCGTGGCCATCTTCGTTACCCGCTTTGGCTACGCCGACGACCCAGGTACTGTTCTGATAAGCACCCGCCTGCATAGAGAGCAGGTTATGAAACGCACGCACGTGCGGCGCCTCATCTGACTGCGAATTGACCGTTGGGGTGTTGTAACCCAGCACCACCATCTCAACGCCCTGTAAGCCCATCACGCGGAAAGTCTCAGGCCAGCGCCGGTCGTTACAAATACACATGCCGAAGAGGCCATCGAACATTTTCCATACCGGGAAACCGAGGTTGCCAATCTCAAAGTAGCGCTTCTCGAGGTGCTGAAAAGCACGGTCCGAGTCAAATTCAACATGACCTGGGAGATGAATTTTTCGATATTTTCCGACTACGTTGCCGGACTGTTCGACCAGAATGGAAGTATTGTAGTGATGGGTAATTCCTTCTTCTTTAACTTTCTCTGCATAACCCAGATGAAATCCCATGCCATAGCGCTGTGCTGCATCAAACAGGGGTTGAGTGCTGTTGCTAGGAATTGAAGTCTCGAACCATTCGTCGACCTCCGCTTGGTCTTCCATGTAATAACGCGGGAAAAATGTGGTTAGCGCGAGTTCCGGAAACACGATCAATTGACAGCCTCTGGCATGGGCTTTCTCCATCAGTGCCAGTAGGCGGTTCACCACGCTGACGCGATCCTCCGCTTTCTGGATGGGTCCTAACTGGGCGGCGCCTACGGTAATAGTCCTTGTCATTAGCATGCTCGATTCAGGTTATGATCTGGTTATGTTCTCCCACAGTTTATTACAGTAATGATATGAAACATTTCGACACAGTGATACGGGGCGGTACAGTGGTTACGGCGGCGGATTCGAGTGAGTGTGACGTGGGCATTATCGATGGGCGTGTCGCCGCCTTAGGGCTAGGCTTTAGCGATGCCGATCGAGTCATCGATGCAACCGGGAAACTCGTGTTGCCAGGGGGTATTGAGGGTCACTGCCACATTGAACAGCAATCGTCTGTTGGTGGTGTGATGAGTGCGGATGATTTTTTTACCGGTACACGTTCGGCGGTTTTTGGTGGAACCACGACAACTCTGTCATTTGCTCAGCAGATTCCCGGAGAGTCCTTGCGTAAATCGGTACAGGAATACCATGAATGTGCTCGCCCTAAAGCCGTCATCGACTATGGATTTCACCTGATCATTTCTGACCCGACTGAGCAGGTCCTCGGTCAGGACCTCCCTGCGTTGGTTGCTGATGGGATGCCTTCCTTTAAGGTGTACATGACCTATGACAGTCTCAAACTCGATGATCGCCAGATGCTTGAGGTGTTGTCGACGGCTAGGCGGTGCGGTGCGATGATGATGATTCATGCCGAGAACCACGATATGATCAAGTGGTTAACGGATCGACTGCTCAGTGGCGGTTATGTCGCGCCAAAGTTTCATGCCATTAGTCATGCCGACATAGCTGAAGGCGAGGCAACGCACCGCGCCATTCGACTGTCGCAGTTAATGGATGTGCCTATCTTGCTAGTACACGTGTCAGCCGAAGACGCAATGGAAGAGATTCGGCGCGCACAGACGTCGGGTCTTAAGATCTATGGAGAGACCTGTCCACAATATCTGTTTCTGACGCAGTCTGATCTTGATCGCGAAGGGGCGGAAGGGGCCAAGTTTTGCTGCAGTCCGCCGCCGAGAGACAAGGCCAATCAGGAGGTCATTTGGCGCGGCATTGCCAATGGCACGTTCCAAATATTTTCCTCGGATCACGCACCTTATCGTTTTGATCACACTGGAAAACTGGCCGCTGGCCCAAACCCGACTTTTCCACAAGTTGCCAATGGTGTTCCAGGCATTGAGCTGCGCCTACCGCTGCTTTTTTCCGAAGGTGTCGGCAAGGGGCGTATCGATATTCATCAGTTTGTTGCATTGACTGCGACCAATGTGGCCAAGATTTATGGGCTTCACCCGCGCAAAGGCACGATTGCGGTGGGGTCGGACGCCGATATCGCGATCTGGGACCCAGACAAAGAACTCACGGTGACCTGGGATCTTCTGCACGATAATGTGGGGTATACCCCTTACGAAGGCCAGACGATTAAAGGTTGGCCAGTGATAGTTTTAAGTCGCGGGAATGTCGTAGTTGAAGAGGGTGAACTGAAGGTGGATCGCGGTAGTGGCCAGTTTGTCAGTCGCAGCCTTTCACCGGCGGCACAGCCGTTAGGAAGACTGGTGCCTGAGATGGATCCTGCCAGAAATTTCGGCGCGGATCTGCTGCCTTGAGCGGTGGTTGAAAGTTGAGGTCATGACACTGGTAGAAGATGCAGGCGAGCGCGACGGTCGGATTGTTGTTATTAATCCGAATTCATCAGTCGCAGTGACGCAGGCAATGGACAGCGCGCTCGACCCGTTACGATTCCAGGGAGGCCCTGGCATTGATTGTGTGACGATGTCGGAGGGTCCCCCGGGGATCGAAACGCAGGAACATGTTGACGCTGCCGTGGTGCCTATCTGTCAATTTGTGAAGGATCAGGCTGATGGCGCCGATGCGTTTGTCATTGCCTGTTTTAGTGATCCTGGATTATCACCTGCTCGCGCGATCACTGGTGTGCCGGTATTTGGCATTGCCGAAAGCGCCTTTGCTATGGCATTGAATTATGGCCAGCGTTTTGGAGTGATTGCGATCCTGCCGGCCTCTGTGACACGCCAGGAACGTTACGTGACACAACTGGGTCTAGGGGAGCGCTATGCGGCTAGCCAGGCGGTAGGACTCGGGGTTACCGAACTCGAAGGTCCCTCTAGCGGTGCGCGCCTTGAAGCGGTAGGACGTGAACTTGTTGAAACGAAGGGCGCCGATGTGTTGATTCTCGGTTGTGCAGGAATGGCACGCCACCGTGAGAACATCGAGCGCGCGTTGGGTGTGCCGGTCATTGATCCTGCCCAGGCGGCGGCGGTGCAGGCGATCGCTGCTGTGCGACTGGAGCAGGCAACGAGATTAACCTCATGAGCTCACCGCTTAGCTCGTTGTAGAGGTTGACTCGTTCTAACTGGCGGCGACATAACCCCCGTCGGCTACCAGGGTATGACCGGTGACGTTGTCAGAAAGATTCGACGCAAGGACCAATGCCAGTCGGGCCATTTCCTCGGCAGTGCCAAAACGTTGCATAGGTATTTTGTCTAAGCGCTGGGCTCGCCCTTCGGGTGTATCGATAATTTCTTTGATCATGGGTGTTTCGGTCGGCCCCGGTGCAAGCGCCACCACTCTCACACCATAGCGCGCCCACTCTGCGGCCGCAGTGCGTGTGAATTGCACCAAACCGGCTTTGGTCGTGGAATACACGCTGCGGTCCATGGCCCCGGTGAAGGCCAATTGCGAGGCGGTGTTGACAATGACACCACGGCCACGGGCAATCATGCCTTTGGCGAGTGCGGTTGCCAGCAGGATCGGGCCAGTTAGGTTAATGGCGATCAGTTGGGTGATTTCTTCGGTGCTTTGTTCTTGCAGTGGGCTCATGGCTAGAATGCCTGCGTTATTCAGAAGAATATCGATCGGTCCCGCCGCTGCTGCCAGTTTCTCCACTTCTTTGGGAATAGACTGATCATAGGCCAGACAGGGAGGATTCCCACCGACTGATGTTGCCAGTTCATCGAGGCCGGTTTGGTTTCTATCGGCGAGAACCAAAGTCGCACCGTGGGCAGAAAAACTACGAGCCATCGCGCTGCCGATACCACCGGCGGCACCGGTGATCAGAACCCGGCGATCGGTCATATCAAAAACGTTCAGGTCTATTCCGTCAGTCATTATGTTGGCGCTCCCATGAAGTGGTCAGTCGATTATAGGCAGTACATGCACGCATAATTATTATCGGTTAACGCAGAAAACAACATTAAATAGAGGGGTTAATAGATCATGGCAATTGACGAACTGGGGACATAGATCTTTCAGGTTGCAAAATTAGATCAAGCCAAGACGCTTTACATAGAAAAAGGATGGCCGGCATTAAAAAAATATCAGGACAAGTGGGTCGGTTACTTTGCCTCTGATGTCGGGCCGCTCAACCAGTTGGTCCATCGGTAGCGCTTTGAAGACGACGCGGATCGCTGATTGTATTGGGACACTTTTTTTGGAGATAACGATTTCATGGAGTTCGTAAGTCCATTGCGTACACTCGAGGCAAGTCAGGAGAATCGATTACTGACCAGCGCTCCGTGGGGGTCTGCGCCGTGAAGCGGTGAAACGTGTTTGATAGATAAGGGGCACGCATCGGCGGCTTGATGCGTGCGGTTGCCCTTGAAGTGGGCGTCACCATATCAACGTGAACAATATTTTTCCGGGCCTGACCGAAACTCCACGAATGCAAAAACTGTTGGCGGGTAAGACGGCCGCTCGCGGGTGGAGCGAAAAGGATATCTACCGAGAGTACGTACAGGAAATGTCATTGGGGCGGATTTAGTCAGCCACAG
>Ga0209402_10001690_pt1 | contig 23452 bp, 24 predicted proteins | sample ArcticOcean_MG_C_3_FD_187437 | JGI IMG/M metagenome (GOLD analysis project Ga0209402, IMG submission 187437) | Marine microbial communities from western Arctic Ocean - ArcticOcean_MG_CB8_126 (SPAdes) (version 2) | ecosystem: Environmental > Aquatic > Marine > Oceanic | place: Arctic Ocean... | reverse complement strand
GGTGGTTCATCTGCCGCAGCTGGTACATTTACAACATTTACTTCAACAGGTATTGATGATAATGCCGCAGGTAATGCATTAACATTAGATAGTTCAAACCATGTAGTAATTACTAACAACCTAACAGTTAGTGGTAATGCAACGGTTACAGGTAACTTAACTGTAAACGGTACAACAACAACAGTTAGTACAACTAACACAGCAATCGAAGATAACTTGATTATGCTTAACAATGGTGAATCTGGTGCTAGTATCACAGAGACATTTGCTGGTATAACAGTAGATCGTGGTTCCTCAGCTAACGCTCACTTTGCGTATGATGATGGACAAGATCGTTGGGAAGCCCTATCAGGCAATGATACAATTGCTTCAGCATCACTGAGTGCAATAGCATTTGGTACAGTTGGTGCAGGTACATGGCAAGGTACAGCCGTAGCAGGCGCATATGGTGGTACAGGTATTAGTACTGCAGGTACAACAGGTGTTGCTCGACTTGACAGTGGTACATGGTCAGTTGGTGACGCAAGTTTAACAGCAGACGTATCTGGTACACTTCCAATTGCAAACGGTGGTACAGCTGCAACATCACTTGATGATATTACATCAGCAAGCAACCTGCTTACAGTAGGCGGCGGCGCTGACACAATCATTGGTGGTGACGTAACACTAACAGTTAACCAAGCAAACATGGACTTGGATACTATTGGTGGTTCACTAGGTCTAACAGACCAAGTAACAGGCGTACTTCCAGTTGCTAACGGTGGTACAGGTATTGCATCAGGAACATCAGGACAATTCTTGAAGTTCACAGGTAGTACAACAATTGGTGGTGGTTTCGCAGAGAAACTATATGCTAGCAGCGTTGCAGTATTTGACGCAAGTGGCGCAACAACTTCAGGTGCTGGTGAAGGCTTGAAGCTAACAAACGCATCTGGTAAAGCATACTTGCGTTCAACAAACACAGCTGCCTCAGGCGACGTTGATTTATATCTCGGCGCACAAGGTAGTGGTGACGTTGTCATCGAAGGCTCTGGTAACGGTGTCGTTAAAGGTGACAATGACCTTGACTTAACAGTACGAGGTGGTGATGCTTCAGCTGCAGACGCAGGTGATTTAATCCTCTCAGGTGGTAATGGTACTGGGTCTCATGACTCTGGTAACGTTTACATCCAAGGTGGTTTAGGTGGCGCATCAAACGGTGAAGTACAAATCCGTGATGCAAGTGGTAACGAAGTCTTAGTATTTGGTGAAACAGCTTCTGCTGTCAACTATATTAAGGTTACAAACGGTGCTACAGGCGGTGATGCAGCTATCGATTCAATAGGTGATGATACTAATGTTAACTTATATCTCAATCCTAAGGGCGCAGGCGTTGTAAACGTCCCAGCATCATACAAGGATCGTGCTAACTTTGGTACAAACTCACTAACAACAAAAGAATATGTTGATTCAGTATCCTCAACAGAAACTTTTGCTCGACGTGCGTCATTTACAGCAAATAGTGCACTTCAAGCCTATAACATTGGCGCAGTGATGATGACAGGCACAACACTTTATGTAAATAAAGTAGTTGTTTCAGTTACAACTGCTCTAAGTGGTGGTAGTATTGCTGGTGTAAGATTGCATGATGGTACAGCATACCTTACAGCTCTAGCTGATTGTGATACAACAGCGGCAGGTACATATGTAATTGACCTACCAACGACAACATCAACAGCAAGTGCAGCTCAACTTAGCGTACAGATGGTTCAGAGTAACGGCACAACTGCCGCAACTCCAACCGCTGGCGTTGTAGTTACAACAGTACAATATGTAAAAGTATAAGCGTTAATTCGCAAGTAGCGGATTAACTGCTACGAATTTAAACCCCCGGGGAAACTCGGGGGTTTTCTTTTAAAACTAAATATTAATATGAGCAAATATCCTTCGGATACATTTTGTATTCTACCCTGGGTGCATTTAAGCACCCGGCCAAATGGGCATATGCGTGTATGTTGTACAGCAAATGCCTCAAGTGTTGGCGCAACAAATGATAGAGAACATGGTGGAGAAGTTGGCATTCTTAAAGGTGCTGATGGTAAACCTGCCAATCTAAATCATAGTGATTTTTTAAGTAGTTGGAATAATGACTATATGAAAAATACTAGGTTACAAATGCTAAACGGTGAGAAGCCGCCATCGTGCCTAAAATGCTTCAAAGAAGAAGCTGCAGGCCATAATAGTAAACGTATGTGGGAAACAGACTATTGGGCAAAAAGAGTTGACGTAGATGAACTACTTGCTGAAACAGCAGCTGACGGTAGCACCCCTCCTAAAGTTCGTTATATTGATATGCGGTTTGGTACTAAATGTAATCTTAAATGTGTAATGTGCTCACCACATGATAGTTCATTATGGGTTAAAGATTGGCAAGAATTATATCCACAAATTGAAAATGAAACACTAAAACAAACAATGATGTGGGAAAATAAAGGAAAAACTAATCATGCATCATATAATTGGCATAAAAATAATCCTACATTTTGGGAACAATTATATGAACAAATACCGCATATGCGACAATTATATTTTGCAGGTGGAGAACCTTTAATTATCGACGAGCATTATACATTATTAGAACGTGTTATTGAAATGGGATATGCTGACAAAATAGAAGTACGATATAATAGTAATGGAGTCGAATGGCGAGATGATTTATTTGAACTATGGAAACATTTTAAACTGGTAAGATTTCATTATAGTGTTGATGATATTGGTGAAAGAAATGACTATATTAGATTTCCAAGTAAATGGGAACGGAACGAAGAAGTGTTTCGTATATTAGATGAGCAAACAGGAAACAACACAGAGGTAACTGTTGCTTGTGCGGTGCAAGCACTTAATATTCATTACATTCCAGATTTTCTAAAATGGAAACTTGAAAGCGGCTTTAAGAAAATTAATATGTGGCCATTTGGTGCTGGCGGTATTAATTATCATTTTGTGTATCATCCTCCTCATCTTAATGTTAAAATCCTTCCGGCTTGGTTTAAAGATGAAGTAGAACGCAAGTATGAAGAATTTATTCCATGGTGGGAAGAAAATTGGGAAAAGGGAATCCCAAGTTGGCATAAAGGAAAAGTTACACAAGAGCAATGGCGCACTGCAAGTTATGGTATAAGTCGTTTGCGCGGAATGGTTAGTTTTATGAAATCAGAAGATTGGTCACAACGGTTACCAGAATTTAGAGAATACATTACTAAACTTGATAAAATGCGTGGTACAAATTTTTGTGAAACGTTCCCTGAAATGTCAGGCCTGCTAGATGAATAATCAATATGCACCTGATTATAAAATAATACAAGTTGCATTAAGTTCAAATTGTAATTTATTATGTCCCGGGTGTCAACGAACGCAATGGGATACTCAACGCAATATAAGTCCATTAATAAAAAAGAATCAATTTTTAGATAAGCAAATATTATTAGATGTGATACAAAACAAAACAAGTAACAGTTTAAAAAAAATTGAATTTGTAGGCTTAATAGATGATGCTCTTGCATATCCACATTTACTAGAATTATTACAAGAAATGTTAAATGTAAGACCTGACTTAAATATAGAATTTGATACTAATGCTAGTCTACGCAATCCTGATTATTTCAAACAACTTGCGACTATTTTAAATAAATTTACAAAACATTTTGTTAATTTTAGTGTTGACGGGTTAGAAGACACAAACCATATATATCGTGTTGGTGCCAATTGGAAAAAAATAATGGCCAATGCTGAAGCATTTATACAAGCAGGCGGCCATGCTAATTGGAAATTTATTGTATTTCCATGGAATGCACATCAAGAAAAAGAAGTAAGACGATTAGCAAAAACAATGGGATTTCAAAATATAGTTGTAAGGCACAACCAAGATCTGTCATTAAACACACTTGAAATGGCCAAAGACAAACCTTGGTTAAAAAAAGACAAGATAGTTGGAATATATACAGAAACAACATTTGAACAATTTAACGAATTATTAGAAAAAGACAAATATTCTTCACCATATAATATAGATTGTCTTTGGCATGGCGATCGCAAAATATATATTAGTTACACAGGAAATGTCTGGCCTTGTTGTTTTGTTGCATACGATCCATTACGAAGACCCGAAATACTTGATGCAAGATTTGCTTCATACGGTGAAAATTTTAATAGTTTATATCATTACACAATAGATAAAATTATGTCCAAAGAACCGTTTTTATCAAATATATTAAATAGTATTGATAATAATAAAGAACACGGTATCGGAGAATTAGATACGTACTATACTTGCATTAGATCTTGTTCAACAAGGGGATTTACATTAATACCAAGTTATCATACACACAAATCTCGAGAATTGGAATCATGGACACACAAATTATCAAAAAAGTTAAAAACATATTTAAAATGAATAATCAATATGCGCCAAATTATCAAGCTGTGCAAATTGCATTAAGTACAAATTGTAATTTGCTATGTCCTGGTTGCAATCGTACACATTTTGATTTAGACAAATATAGTTTAAATCCGCTTGTCAAAAAGAATCAATTTTTAGATAAACAAGTAATATTAGACTTTGTACAAAATAAAGCAAGTTATAATTTAAATCAAATAGAATTTGCAGGACTTGTTGACGATCCTTTATCATATCCATGGTTATTAGAATTACTTGAGGATTTATTAAAAATAAAGCCTTCATTAAAAATTACATTTCATAGTAATGCAAGTCTACGAACACCAGACTATTTTATAAAATTAGCAACAATACTAAAACAATTTTCAGCACACTCTGTTAACTTTAGTGTTGATGGACTTGAAGATACAAATCACATATATAGAGTAGGTGCTCAGTGGAATAAAATAATGGCTAATGCTAAAGCATTCATTGGAGCAGGCGGTGATGCTACGTGGCAATTTATTGTGTTTCCTTGGAATGCACATCAAGAAGAAGAAGTAAGACTTCTTGCTAATAACATGGGGTTTAACACAGTTATTGTTCGAAACAATCGAGATCCTATGCTCGACGACATGAATTTGTCATTACCAGAAACTACAGACAAACCTTGGTATAATGTAAAACAACAACACACTGCAGAATACAAAGAAAAAACATATACGTCTAATCAAATTTTTGTTCATTTCGAAGAGGAATTGGTTGCAAAAACCTTCCAAAGACCGTATAATATAGAGTGTATATGGCATAATGATAGTAAAATATATATCAGTTATGATGGTACAGTTTGGCCTTGTTGTTATATTGCATTCGATTCATTACGCAATCCAAAAATTATTGCACTACAAAAATTAAAATTTGAGCCGTATGGTGAAAATTTTAATAACTTATACCATCATACAATAGATGAAATAATGTCTAAAGAACCATTTTCATCTGATGTATTAAATAGTATTGACAATGATAAAGCACATGGTTTAAATAAAACCGATACATATTTTACTTGTATTAAAACATGTTCACAAAGGGGATTTGAATTAAAACCAAATCATATGCAAGCACACAGAGTTTATAATGGATAGCAAATCTTTAATAAAGTATTGGAAAGAAAATGGACTAAATGTTGGTTATGATATGACTAATGTAAATTACATTAGGCATCCTGCTATTACTTCTTTTTTTGATAACTTAACAATAAATTTAAATGACACAAATCCACCAAACAATAGACACTTTAATATTGAAAATAAATTACGGTGGGCTTTAACAGATAAATTTTGGAAGTGGATCCATCATGGTAATAACAACAACATTGATATTTCTCATTTACACAACGGTGATATAGTACATACAATTTATGATTGTTTTCATGAAGCAACGTTTAGATATAGGCATCGTAAATTACGTAAATTAAGGGGTGAGCATTGCTATCTTGATAACACCTTTTTCTATGTTCCAATAGAAGAAACTATACCTACTGTTCCATACCATGAACCATATCTTAGATACATTGATGGCTTTACAGGAAAATATTTCGATCTTGATGAAGACGATTGGGTATATCTTAGCATACCATTTTTTGGCAATGGTGATATAAGTGATAAATTCGAAGGCATACTTAACCAAGCAGATTTACTTAATGTGCCTGTTGTAGTTGATTGCACACTTCTACCATTGGCAAAAGGCTTTGATATTAATTTAAATCGTCCATCAGTAAAGGAAGTAATATTTCCATTAAGTACAACAGTGGGTATACACAAATGTCAAATAGGTATCCGATTCAGTAATTATGCTAACACACCCGACGATGACGGTGCTGATGGTAGTCCAGGAGTAGGTCCGGTTCATTTATTAAATCATTCCGATGAGGGATTAGTCTCTACTGTAGAATTATTAATAGCACATAAACTGTTAGATAATTTTTCAATTGATTATATATATGATACATGTAAAGATATACAACAAGAAATATGTCAAGAAATTAGTCTAATACCAACAAACTGTGTAAATATATGTATGATACCAGAACCAGGTTCATTAGCAGATAACGGACTATGGAGTTCGGACACAACTATTATAGAATTATACAATAAACATATAAAAGCTGGCAATGATGCATATCCCCGTGTAGATATTTCGGGAGCAATAAGCAATAAACTTAAAGAGAAATATAACAATGAACAATGAAATTGTAGCAATTAATAGATTTGGATGGGAAGCAAGTAGAATTATGTTCGGCTGGGATCTCGGCCGAAGGTGTAACTATGATTGTTCCTATTGCCCATCACATAGGCATAACAATTATTCACCACACGCTTCATTAGATGATTTAGTATATACATTTAAAAAACTTTCGCGATATAGGCAAGTAATGGCAGAAATTTCTAATATAGATGAATTTACAGTTAGCATAACAGGTGGTGAACCTGCGGCTAATCCTGTATTTTGGAAATTCTGTAAAGAAATGAATGCAATAGATCCGTTAGTAAAAGTTGGCGTAACAACAAACGGCACCATACCTAAAAAGCATTATGAAAATATAGATCAATATGTTGAAACTATGACAATTAGTTATCATTGCGAAGCAGATGATAAACTTAAAAAAAGTGTAATTGATGCCATACTTTATATTACTAAAAACACAAATACCTACGTAAATGTTAATGTAATGTTTCATTCCAATGCTGAATATTTTCAGGAGTGTTTAGATTTATGTTTTCTATTAGAAGATGAAGGTGTTAATTTTGTTCCTCGCATTATTGGAGAGGATCAAGGTACTGACGGCAAAAAGAAAAGCGACAAAGAATTTCATAGTTATACAAAAGAGCAAACAGAGATATTTACAACATATTATCAACAATTACAAAATCCACAAGCAGAAAAAGCAAGTTTTAGAAATTCAATATCTGCGCCGAAAATTGATACTAGTGCTGTTACACAAATGGCAACTCGAAATGAAATAGGTAGACCGTGTTGTGGCGGTATAACTTTTAATACTATCACGGAAGAAAAATTAGAAAGTAGTAATAAAGTAGCAGGCCCCTTAAACTACATAGATAGTTTAGAGTGGGATGAAACTAAATTTTTACAAACTAGTAAATTTAAAAATTGGTCATGTTTAGTACATTTATTTTTACCACATTTGCAACAAGAAACAAGAATGATATATGCACATCAAACATGTCAAGCAAATGAATTTGGCAGACAAGGTCCGTTGTGTACTATTGAAACATTTGATGCTTATATAGATAGAATGGCCGGCGGGGATATTCCTGTTATGAAATGTCCAAATAATATTTGCAATTGCGGCATATGTACACCCAAGTCAAAACATAAGCCGATAGTAGATGCAATGGTAAAAAAATTATTTACAAAAATTCCGGTGACATGATAAATTTAGATACACTTGATACACGCACATTACAAAAGGAAGCGGCTCGAGTTATTTCTTCAATGGAAGCAACAAGTAATAATATATATAAATTTAATCTACACGGTTATAATAATAGTGTAAATTGGTACAAAGCTGCTATTAGTTGGTATATAGAACAATACGGTGATATACCTAGTAAAGCAGGACCAGGTAAAGATATAACATTTATTATTGAGGATTGATATGTCTGACTTAAAATGGAGTGAATATGATTTTACAAAAGTTCCTTATAAGGATTTAGTTCGTGTTGGCCAACGTACTATGTTATATCGCGACATGTTTACAGTAAGTTGGCTTCTTGGCCGTTTTTGTAATTATCATTGTTCGTATTGTTGGCCGTATGCTCGTAGCGACAAGAAAGATCATAGGCCTACAGAACTTTGTTTAAAAACTATAGACAGTATAAAGGAGCAAGCACGTGAAAGGGGGTTTAATTCTTTTCATTTTAGTCTTAGCGGGGGCGAGCCTACTTTCCACCCTGGCTATTTGGATATTTTAGAATATCTTTCCGATGACGCCGGAAACACAAACTATACAAGTGTACACATGACATCCAACTGTTCACGGAATATGAAATGGTTTGAGACATATGTACAACACGCTGCAAAGTTTCATCGTGCAAGTATTACAGCAAGTCTGCATGTAGAACATGTAAACACACCAGAAAAAATGGCAGACCTTGGCGATAAGTTAGAATTTTGTCAAGAGCACGATGTACAAATTACAATTAACATGGTTATGGTTCCAGACAGATTTGATGAGTATTATGATAATGCATTATACTTCCACGAACGAGGAATCAATGTTACACTTAAACCACAATCAGATCCTACAGCAAGTAAAGTAGTAGATGGTTATACAGAAGAGATGCGACAAAAATTATACAATGGTATGCCACAACGAGCATATACTGAAACAAAAAACAAATATGTTACACGTGAAAAACCTAAATTTTTAATAGACGTTGATGATAATTATCGTAAACAAACTGCTAATGTACCATGGCATATGCAAATAGAATTTAGAGACAAGGAAGGAAATCCTTGGTATATGGATCAAGCTGAACGATTTAATGCTTTTAATTTTAATAATTTTAATGGCTGGGAATGTTCAAGTGGTATGCGTAGTATTATTATTCGAGAACCAGATGGCACTATTAAACGTAGTTATTCATGTGCTGATGTACCACTTGGTCAAATAGAAACTGGATTTAAATTATTTGACAAACCTGTACCTTGTATTAGCAATGCTTGCGTAAGCAGCGCCGATAGTAAAATTCCTAAACGAGCACCAGGTACTAAAATGTCGCTGTTTCCCGGTGATAAATCTTTTAATGACTAATTTTTATTTTAATGATATAAAATTACTTGATATAGAATTAAGCAACAACTGCAATGCCGCATGTCCTATGTGTGCAAGAAATATACATGGTTGGTCAACTAATCCACGTTTACAACTTAATGAATTATCATTTAGTGATATTCGAAACATCGATGAAAGTATTTTAAATAATATTGAATTTATTAATATTAGTGGTAACTATGGCGATCCATTAATGTGTAAAGACATATTAGAAATTATTGGATACTTACAAAAACAAACTACTGCTAAAATATGTATACATACAAATGGTGGCTTACGTGGGACAAGAGTATGGAAACAACTAGGACAATGGGATCGCGTTGAAGTACGATTTGCCCTCGATGGATTAGAAGATACAAATCATTTGTATAGAATAAATGTTCGTTGGGATTTACTAATGAACAATATTAAAACATACATCAATGCTGGAGGAAATGCTACTTGGATATTTTTAGTATTCTTTCATAACCAACATCAAGTAGAAGAAGCAAGACTTCTTGCTAAAGAATTAAAATTTAATAAATTTAAAACTGTTATATCTGACCGATGGCGGGCAGATAATTTTCCAGTTTTTAATAAGAAAGGAGAAACTAGTTATAATCTTTTTCCAGGCGCAACAAATATAGAAGACTATAAACAATTTGAGCATCGGAAAGATAGCAGTTTAGATGTTAACAAAGTAAAAAATAAAAAAGGTTATAGTTATATTCGACAAAGATTTAATGATTATGTAGAACATAACTGGAAAGAATTTGTACAAGATATTAAGCAACCAGCACTTAATTGCTATGCAAATGCTGATAATCGAATTTATATAGACGCCAACGGTTATGTTTTTCCTTGTAACTCGTTAGGTTACATATATGGCTGGGCAAACAGATATGATTATTTTGCTAATCAAGTATTAGAATCGTTAAATAGTTATAACAAAGAAGATACAAATATAAAATTTAACACACTAAAAAATATATTAAATGGTGATTGGATTAAATATATACATAAAACTTGGCAATCTAATACAGTAAGCGAAGGCCGTTTTTTAATGTGTTCGCACACATGTGGTAAACAATCAGCACATAAAATGATTAAGGAGCATACATTATGACACAAGTATTTTGTCCAATGCCATGGATAACGCAAAGTACACGCAACAATGGTGACTTGCGTATTTGTTGTCAAGCAAATGTTGGGTATGATCAAGGCCTTATAAGAAAAAATAGTTCAATACAAGACAAATATTATCTAGTAGAATGGAGTAGAAGTTATACACCAAATCCAGAAATTTTTATTAATGCAAGTTTACAGAAAAATAATCGTTTTATTCATGACTATTATAAAGGAATAGACATTGACATTGAAAATATATTTCCATATTTTAAAGGCCACAGTGCACTACTTAAAAATTTATCAGTAAACAAAACTATATTAATGCGGGCAGTATTTAAAGAGACTGATAGTATTATTACTGGTATGCTATTTAGAAACGAAAGCGATGCAACACAATATATTAAGGATAGCAATTTAAATGAAATTAGTGAATTATTGTCTAAACAAAACTTTAATGTTAATGTTAATGTTGTACAATTTACTGCTACAGATGCAGATAACTGGGTCAAAGATAAACAAACCCGACATACACAACATATAGATATTGTACAAGAAAATAAAATCAATTTAGATTATTTAGACTTTTGGCAACTCCGAGATACAGGAGAAGTATACAATGCAAAGGATGCTAATTTAAATGAAGCTCGTAATTCTTCTATGCTAAAACAAGCAAGGTTGGATATGTTAGAAGGTATTTGGCCTGATGCTTGCAAGCGTTGTGAGGATGAGGAGTCTGCAGGTATACGCAGTCGTATGCAATATGAAAACGAACGTTGGTCATTAGATGGCACATTTAATTTTGAGAAAGCAATACAAGCTACTGCAAGTGATGGCAGTATTAATACAGAAGAAATACCTACTGTATTTTATGATCTGCGGTTTGGAAACTTATGTAATTTAAAATGTCGCATGTGTGGTCCAACTGACAGTAGTCAATGGTATGAAGATCAAGTTAAAATGCATGGTACAGAATACCAAGACACAACTGGTATTGTTAAATTACATAAAAATCATAAAGGAAAATATGAACCAGTAGTAGATGTATATGGTTGGTATGAAGATACCAACTTATGGAGTCAGTTAGAAGATAATATGCCTAACATTAGACATTTATATCTTGTTGGCGGCGAACCTTTAATGATAGAACAGCACTATACATTTTTACAAAAATGTGTTGATAGGGAAGAAGCATCTCACATTGTACTAGAATACAACACAAATATTACAAACATACCCGATCGCGCATGGAAAATATGGAAACATTTTGAAAGAATTGAAATAGGTGCATCAGTAGATGGTATTGGTAAAGTTGTTGAGTATATTAGGCATCCAGTTAAATGGAAAATAATAGAACGCAACATGTGGGCACTAGACAATGCAGAAGGCAATTTTAAATTATGGTTAGCACCAACAATTGGTATACTTAATAGTAAACATTTACCTGATATGATTATTTGGGTACTAGAACAAAACTTTAAACTTATTAATGCCCAGTCTTGGAAGCCACCTATTACTCCGCATCCATTGCATCATCCAAAGTGGCTTAATATAAAGATACTACCACCGGATGTAAAAAGAACAATTACACAATATTATAATTCATGTAAACCAACTATTAGAGATCGAATTTATGCACAAACCGACAAAGGTCCAGAAAAGAAAGAACAATTATATAATAAAACAATAGCACTATTAGATAATTATGCTACCTTTATGAATCAAGATGACTGGAGTGAGCTAATGCCTAAATTTTGGGAATTAAATTCTAAACTAGATAGTATACGCGAAGAAAAGTTTAGAGATATGATTCCTGACTTATATGAGCTAATTAAGCATACAAGGCCTCAATAATGATCGTTGCTGGAAATAAAAAATATGGCGTTGCAGAAGGACTATGTAAAATATACCCAGATGCTTTATATTGTTCACGCACAACTGGTTATGATTTTGAAGAGAAAGATAGTGTTAATGAATTTGCTAAAGAAAGCACACACCATAATGAAATTATATTAGTTAGTGCATTATGGAAATTCCAACAAACACTATTACTTGAGAATGTATTTAAAACAAATATGAATGCAAGTTTAACTCCTTTAATTGTTGTACTAGGAAGCACCGTTGATCGTTATCATAAAGCAACTGCTTGGATTTATAGCACTGAAAAAAAGACACTTAGACAATATGCTGATAGTTGTGGTAAGCTAGGCATACATTCAAAAGCACCTCGAGTTAGTTTAATTAGTTTTTGCACTTTAAATAATAAACAAGATAAGCATGACGGCCGGGTATGTATGGATATAGACCGTGCAGTAGGTTATATAAAATGGGTTATAGACCAACCGCGAGATTTATGCGTTAACGAAATTAGTATCGACATGATTCAGGATGAAAATTAATGTATCATAACTTTGACACTGTACGAGAATTTCATGTCGAAATATCAAGTAGATGTAATGCCGCGTGTCCTATGTGTGCAAGAAATGAACTAGGCGGCACAACTAAACCAGATTTAAAACAAGAAGACTGGCACAAAACATTAATTCCAAAAGTATTTGATTCACGTTTTAAAAATTTACGTAATGTTTTATTTTGTGGAACACATGGTGATCCAGCAGTAGCACCTCAAAGTTTAGATGCAATACAATACCTCAAAACAAATTTTAATACTACTATAGAGTTTTTTTCAAATGCCTCTACACGTAATAAAGACTGGTGGTACGAATTAGGAAAACTATTACAACAAAAAATTAACGACGATCATTATAGAAATTATGATGTAGGCATCTTTAGTATTGATGGACTAGAGGATACAAATCATATCTATCGTAGGCAAACACGTTGGAATGTTATTATGGAAAATGCTGAAGCATTTATTAATGCAGGTGGTAGAGCACGTTGGGATTTTATTGTATTCAAACATAATCAACATCAAGTAGAGGAAGCAGAAACACTTGCAAAGAAAATGGGATTTAAACAATTTCGTATTAGAAAAACAGCAAGATTTAATTATAGTCCTGCAGGGCCAGACAAGTGGCCAGTGTACGACAGAACACCATTTGGCACTCCACAAAAATTTGCATATCATATCGAACCTACAGATGATGAGAAATATTATAACACTGAAATAGATAAATTTGAATTATTAAAAGAGAAGTATGGGTCTGCTGAAAAATATTTTGATGTTGCTAGTATCAGTTGTTTATATAAAGAAAAATTTAAACGCATATATGTAAATGCATATGGGCAAGTTTTTCCTTGTTGTTATATTAGCAATGACATTTATCCTGGTACAAATAATATTAAGCAAGACACAACTGAAAAACTTTTTAAGAAGTATGGATTAACATTTAATAGTTTGCATAAGCATACGTGGGACGATATTCTTAACCATGAATGGCTTGCTTCTACATTAGAAGAAAGTTGGGATACAAATCTCGAAGGTGGTAAACTTATGCGATGCAGTAGAACATGTGGAAATGAATATTCACCAATTATGTCTCAAAGTAAAGACACAATATTATAAACCGTAATCTTGTTGTCCGCCATCCCTTTCAACATCAAGTGTTAAGCAATGCCACCCACCATCAAAAAAGAAACGATGTCGCAATGGGCAAAACACTGGTTCCATATTATGCTTATGTAACGCATCTACAAGAACTGGATTGTCGCTATTAACAACAACATATTTGTCATCTAATACTAATGTGTTAACATCAAAAATTGTTTCCTCAACTTCACCTGTCCAATTTTCTAACCATGTCTCAACAAAGTTTGTAAATTCATCATTATCTTCTTCACCAGGTACCCACCATTTACCTTGATTTAATTTTTTAAGTTTACGCCAACGCTTTATTTGATTCCAATTAGGATCATCAAAATATATAATTTCCCATCCTGGAAATAACTCTTGTACACCTTTTTCTTCTTGTACCCAAGCCGCTGCAATTACTACACCTGGTTTAAGTACAGAAAACACACTATCATTATGACCGTACATATCAATAGATTGGTATGTAAATTGTGGATATAATTCTTCCAATATAGGTTGTATATCTATTGTTTGCCAAATGTCTACTAAACATTTTGTACCCATGCGAGTAATGTTAGGAGCACAAAAACCTGGTAATGGCCGATCTTTAAAAATTTGTTCTTTTTGTTCTTCTGTTAATTGTTCTACGCTTTCAATATCTAAAAAGTCATCACCTGCTCGACGCCGCTTTAATAAAACATTAATATTATAATCAGATCGCCTACACCATACTTTATCATCTAACACATCAAAATTACAATTCTCTTCGCCAAACCATTCTACATAATAAGGTCTCATCATATGAACATTGAATGCATTCTCTGTAACAAATACTTCATTGCCCATAATAATAGTTTCATCTCGTACTTGCAATGGTGCTGACGGTATTAAATTATTTCGAGTTATATCATAATCTGCATCGCCGCCCTTAAATCCATGATAGCCTACTTTACCGTCGGGATTTATATATTCCATTATGTTTGTTTTATAACCCATCTCAGTAGGTGATACTTGATGTACTTTAATATTATGTGAGCCTACTACCTCTTTAAAGTTTTCTAAATCTTCGATTGTTTCTTCGAAGATTTTTTTTAATGCGTATTCAATTTTTTTATTTTTAACACCATTAAAAAAACTTGGTTCAAACACACTACCAACTAATACAGTTCGTAATGGCGAGAATTCATCCCAGCTGTTTATTTTTGTAAATTTATTCATCAGGCCAATCTCGATATAATGCGTGTTGAATATCGTCTGCTACAAATTGATTAAATGATTTGTGCTTGTCTTCTAACTCACCTTCTAATGGTGCCACCCTAATAAAAGCAGATTCTAATTGTTGCATATCTGTTGTTTCGATCATTATATGCCACTCTGGTAAATCTTGTATACTACGAAACCCTAACTTACAACGTGTGATACGATATGAATCAATTTTTTCCTCATCCTCAAGATGCTGAAGAAAACTTTTCATATTATTAACCCAATCTAGGTCGCTAATATCACCATCCTTGTTTGCCCAAATATGATAAATGTCCATGATATAAATATTTATATGTATACAAAAGACCTGATACAAACAACCCGGCCGAGGGCCATGTATGACAATGAAGTTCATACACCAGAAAAGAGTCGGTATTTAAACCAGTCTGATCAGAATGTAGAAAAACTAACTGAACAATTTAAGGAACAAATAGACCACTGGATCCACTCTCATAAACGGATTAAGTTCACTGGATTAGAGCAATTCCCTGATAGAAATGTGGTATTAGGCGTAACCCATCAATTAGACGACCTACACATGCAATATAAGGGTCGTATAGCCGTCTTTAAGGGAGACTATAGGTATCACTGGCGGTTAGATCCAAACGTGCGCTGTAGAACGCTACAGTCGCTTGTATACCCCGATATTGTGGTGCTTGCAGTACCGTTTCCGGGAATTGCTGATATACACCCAGAAACTATGGAAATCCTTGAAAAGTGTAGGGTTTTTAATATCCCAGTACATATAGATGCGGCATGGTTTGGCTGTTCTCGAAACATTGAACTTAACTGCGATCACCCTGCTATACAGACGGTAACCTTCTCTTTAAGCAAAGCACTAGGTATGGGCGTACATCGTATAGGACTTCGCTATGCAAAAAAGCCACAGCACGGCCCTGTAAAGATAATGAATGATTTTGGTTATACTAATATAGCCGATATGTGGAACGGTATTCAAATGATGAAAAAATTTGGTGCTGACTTTTGGTGGAATAAATATGAAAAACATTACAATAAAGTTTGTGAGGATTTTAATTTAAAACCTGCTAATGCTATTCATGTTGCTTGGGACAAGGATACGTTAGTTGGTATACGACAACTATTACGATATCTAGAAGAAGGCAAACCTGGTTTTATATAAGTTTAATATGAGGGAACAATTCTAACGTATTAGTATTACGAACACTGTCTAGATATATGTAATAGGCTTTAAACTTTTCTAATTGCATAGTTCTAAATGCTTTATATTCTGCTAATGTTTTTTCTTCTCGTACTGCTAACTCCTCATCCGTTGTTTGTAAATGATCTATTATCTCTTCCGCCATGCCCCACATTTGTTCTATACCTTTGAAGCGTTCTAACTTATTAGCAATCTCTAATCTCATATCATACGGTAACAAGTCGTGACTAAGAAAGCGAGGACGACTAACTGGTGCATGTGCTAAAAATAATCTATTATCAGTATTGTTTTCAATAGACCCACACTCATTAGATGTCTTTAATAAAAAATCAAATATGCGATCTATATTATATATGTTTGGTATGCTTGACACAGTAAGAGTTCTTACTTTCCAATTGCTGTTTAAATTATTTAAAACAAGTCGCATTCCTCGAGTTACCGCATCCCACTTTAATGGATACCGGACCCATTCTGCTTCATCACCTATACCATCTATGCTACAAAAAAATTGTCCACCTTTGAACTTGTCTAACACTTCAATTTTATCTGCTGTAAGCAAAGAGCAATTACTAAATGTTTTAATCTCTATTTGCTTTGCATATTCTGTTTTAGATATATCCTCTAATAGTTTTGTAACCATAGGCTCTGCCCACGGCTCGCCGCCATGCAATTCAAGCATCCGTATATGTTCTATGTTTTCCCAAATGTTGTCTATAAAATGTACATGCCCTGCAGGTCGTTCATATGTTTCTTTATAAATTTTATAATCATTTCTTATGTCATCAGGCATTAGTTTGTTGTCTAAATGATTATGTATCTCACTTGCAATTTTACTACTGTTTATTGGTCTGCACGAAACACACTGAGCATTACATAAATTGCTTAATCGTATTTCCCAGTGCCACGGAACTGTGCTTATATAACCATTATTATTATATGCATCTTCAACTACATGTTTATAATTCTCATAATGCTTATCTAAATAATTCATTCGCTTAGTTTCATACCCTTGCGACTCTCCATAATAGCAACTAAAACAATTTTCTACATGCTCATTATTAATCATTTTCATACGAAAGTCTTGCATAAATTCGCTGTTCCATACTTCATCAAATGTGTTAGTATTAAACCTTTCCTCTGGTCCTATCTCTTTTAATCCTTCACTACAAATAGCAGTAGAGCCATCAGGACTATACCTTGTTGAGACAAATGGAAATAAACAAAATGGTTTTTCTTTTAATTTTTTCATAGCCCCTCAATCACTTTAGTAACATACGGTTCAACAAGATGTTCATAACCCGGCATTGCTTTGGGTACCCTAATATCTAAATTATCTGTGCAACGCCACTTCGTACAAGTTAAAGGACCCTTAGGTAATATAGAACTATCCAATTCAAATATATTACCTAACTTACCACCCAGGTGGCAACTACCAACATAAATGTCACCGGATGGTGTTATCTTCATGTGCGTTCTTCCTGCCCAACATGTCCAACCTTCAAAGTTATTTTTTCGTTCAAAGTTTAATTGATTATAATGATAGGCCTCCTCTACAATTTTTTCATCTTCTTCAAAGTACATTTTTAGAAATTTCTTTGGTTCACCAGCATACCATTTTTCTAATTGTTTCTTTTCTTTTTCACTATACCATGCTTCTTCGTGTTCTACTATTTTAACTGTGTCGGGACTTTTATTATCTAATGGAATATAATCTGGTGCCTGGTTATCAGTAATGCCATCGTCTCGTATTATTGTGCCAAGTTGTTCACCACGTCCGGTAATTTTTAATCCAGTTTTTTGATTTGGTATATATTCATTATCTGTTCCTACTAACGGACGAATATATCTAAACTCAATTTTTTCTACACCTGCTTCTTTAAGTTTATTATACATTCGTTGTATGCGTTCAAACTGGCCAGGGTAAACCATAAAACGTGCAAGTAATGTTTTATTACGATACCCAGTTGCATCACTTTCAGTTTTATTAAATTTTGGATTTAATTTTTTCTGTGTTGCATTCCATTCCTTGCGCCAATTTTCTAATGCAATAATCTTTTCAACATACTCGTCTTCCCTGTGTGCGATATGTTCAAAATGCATACTCATTGTAATGTTATGCAAGTACGGGTATAACTTTTCCATAAAATACTTTGCAGGACGAGAACCATTTGTTGTAATAGAAATATCCCTAACGCCGGTTGGCTTTTCATATATATACTGTGCTACTTCATGGAACCACGGAATAATAGTTGGCTCACCACCTGTTATAGACCAATGTACGTTGTTTCCATATCTATCATGTATAATATCAACTACGTGTTGAAGTTTTTCTAATGGCGGGTGTTTACTTATATTGTCATGTAAGTAATCAACACAATACGTACAATCAAAATTGCATCGTTTACCAATATACCAATCAACACTAAATGCGGCATGCGGATTATTTACATACCACATACCAACAAACTTTTTTTCTGTCATGCTAATATTTATTATAATAAATATTAGAATGCGTACTGTTATTGAAACTTATTTTGGGAAACAAGAAAATAGAGAAATTATAATTAACGATATATCTCTCGAAGACGTTTGGCATCATACAGAACACAAAGCACTTGGCCAGGGATTTCTTGTTGATAAAACAAATGGCAAAGATTATTGGTATATGTCTCGTAGTACTCGCGTATGTACAGCTGAAACAAATTATGAAGAATACAACGAGCAATGGGAAATAGTAGATAAACTTACACCCGTATATAAGAAAAGACTTGAGAAAATACTAGACATATATATTAAAAAACATAGTTTCACTGACTATGGTAGAACATTATCAACATCTGACCGATCTAAATTTTTTATATATTATCATAAAAATGAAATTGTTGCATTTACTAAAATGCAATTTTATCCAATTCTGATGCAAACTGCATATCAAATTTGGCCATACAAAGGTGCAGAGACATTTATGTTTGCGTGGGATTATGCAAACCCTGAACTACGGTTGGGTGAGGTTACATTACACCATGAGATTGCATGGGCAAAAAAATATGGCAATCCAGATGCCGGCGGCGACCGGGGTTATGAATATCTTTATACTGGTCCTGGATACGAACGCAGTAGTATCTATAAAGCAGATGTAGATGGGTTTGAATGGTGGACTGGTATGGAATGGAGCAAGGATGTTAAAAAATATAAACAACTATGTAGGCGGGATAGCAAGGTACGTAGTTTTAAAGCACTGTCAACTCTTCTCGATTAAAACATTTTTGAGATATCTAAATTTAGGTATAACAGAATCACTTTGATCATTTTCTATAAGTTGACGCCAATAATATCTTAATACTTTCTCACTGTTTAAAGCAAATCTAACTTTTAATAAATCAGTTCCGTTTTCAAATTCATAACATTTTTCTTTTACATTATTTGTATATTCGATATTATACTCAGCCGCATATGTTTCCAATACCATATGACAAAGAACAAAAAAGTCTTTGTTATATTTAAATGGTCTTGCAAACTCGAGGTAACTGATTTTCGTTTTCATTTTCTAAACAAAAGCCACCGCTATAGCGGTGGCTAATTCTCCTTCAGTGAGACTGCCTTCACACGGCAGTATTATTTATTAAAAACTTATGTTATACTTAACCATTGCTACATAATCATTAGTACCACGCCTGTGATTTAAATCATCTGTATAATTTAATACAGTAGTAAAATTGGATGATTTAGTTAACTGGTATATGTGATTCATACCAAGATTTATTTGTCGTCCATCTGGCACCATGTCAATATTTAAGTCATACAATGTACCTAACTGACTAACAGTAAATTGACTTGATCCTCGTTCAACATGGAGCGGCATATCAACTGTAAAAATAAACTGATGTTCATCAGTGGGTGTGTATTGAAGTTTTGATTCAAACCCCAACGCATGAATATCACTCATTGTTACTAATTCACCTGGCTTGCTTCTACCAAACGCATAGATAATATCGTTATGTAATATCAAAGTATCAGAGAGTTTTTTACGATACCCTATATCAACGTAAGTAGTATTTGGGTCTTTAAAATCAAATATACCTTCGGCTTTGTATCCCAACATAGAATTGTCATTTGCTACCATAACTGCAACATTATCAAACAACCAACCTATACCTATAGGTGCTGTAATACCACCATCAGCATCAGTATTTTTAGAAAAACCTAACATTAGTCCTCGGTTTTTTCTAGTCTCATACGCAGTAAAGGTGTGATAATCTTTGAAAGAAAATATATTGCCATTAAGTATTGCAACCCTTGCAAAACGTTTAACACCGTTTGTAATCTCACTAGTAAATCTGTCTCCACCACGTTCAGTTGTATCATTAACTGTTGTGTTTATCTTTGGCTTATTAGTTTTTAATTTCACAGAACAATGTGCTGGCGTAAGTCCTGCGCGGCCTGCTTTTTTACCGTAAGTACAATAATGCCACTTGCCCCATTCGGCCTTTGACTTTCCTCCTGGATTTTTATTATACGCCGCAAGAAGGTCTCCATACATATTAACATACTTTGAAAAGTCAGCATTCTTATTACCGCCGTTATTGGTTGGTGGATTGCTTCCACCACCCGGGCAAGACATAAACTGACTAACGCTCTGACAAGTATTACCGCGTGTTACTTCATCATAATAAACAACCTGTGTATGATTATTATTTGCCCTATATACTTGCGGTGCATAGATACCAAACCGAAGAGAAATAGTATCAGTAGTATGTCTAAGATTAGGGCCGCGTCGAGTTAGTTTAAGTTTTCCATTTATCCAAATTTGCACAATTCCATCTGCACCTGCACTCCATTTTGCATGGACCCTAATATCATGCCATTTATTTGAAACTTGACTGGCCGGAATGAGGACTTCAGATCGTACGCCTTCAAAACTAGTAAATGATGCTACCATTCCTCTATTTTTTTCCATCATAAAGAATAGCAGGCAAGCACCATTTGGGTCGCCCGCGTTGCAGCCCGCAGATCTATCTTGTTTGAATTGCCCATGGATAGGTGACACACCATTTAAAAATCGGTAATCTTTATGATAGACACTCCAGGCATACCATCTATTAACTCCTGCTCTGTCTTTATCACCGGTGTCTTTTCCTACTACTAATTCAGTTCTTTCACTACGATGTTGCGGATCACAATCACCATTGTTTGTTTCATTGTTGTAATCACCGCCGCACTGCCCTGGTCTTTTTTCAAAACGAAAACTCTGTGCGCCTGCCCGTCGGGGGTGGCCGGCACCTACTACTCCAACATGATATGGGTTATGAGGATTCCAATGCACCACTCGCGCGGCCCCCCAATTACCTGATCCATTGTCTTCAGACATTCTAACTGGGTTATTCCAAAAATCCGTATCCCACCAGTTCCCGGCATTTGCATTTAATGGTATTGCCATCCCAAGCATAAGTACTATCAAATATATTCTTTTCATCATTTATCACTGCTCTCCTTGACGAGCGTAATCACATTGTTTTCCTTAACTGTCTTTAAATCCTCTTTAGATAATTTCTTAACTTCATCGGAAATATAAACACCTGCAACTTCTGGATCTGATTTAATCTTTAATTCCATTATATGAGTAAACCAGTCATTGGTTTCTTTAAGGTCGTCATTTGCATTAACAACTGCTGTTGCAAATTGTTCGTACTCACCTACTTTACCACTAAGGTCTTTGTACTTAAAATACAATGTTAACGTTCTTTCCATTTTACTGGCTTAAGCCGCGACCTAACATAACAGTAGCAACATCTCCTGCTACTCGGCCCCATTCTTTCTTAAAAAATTTCTCTTCGCCTGGATATGCTTTTTCATATTCTTCCTTTGCTTCCTCTGTTCTTGTTGAGGAGTAAAACATATCCTCGATCATAAAAACTCTATCCAACCGTTCGCCTGCTAGGGCAGTGGCTACCTTCTTCTTTGTAGTCTTGTTTTTAATACCGGCAGGCCTGCCGCGTTTCTTTGCTACTTTTTCAACAACAACAGTTTTCTTTTTGTTTTTACTGCCAGGCGGTCTGCCTCGGCGTTTTACTATTTCTTTCATTCTTCACCCTCCTCAATCACTGTTAACTTTTCTAACTCTGTGGTAATTGCTTCTTTCTCTGCATCAAGAAAGTTAAATGCTTCCTGCCAAGTAGGGAATTGCATTCCGGAAAAAACAGGATTGCTTAAAGAATATACTTTTTCTTTAGGATCATATTTACCGTATGCAAGTATCTCCCCGCGCCAACGAAAAGACTGATCTTCACTTCCTCTATATGACAACTTCTCACGAATTTCTTCAATTGTCGGTAATTGCATTACGTGTTCTTCTTTAACTACCCCACCTTCGATTTTCTTAACAATTTTGCTATATAAGCCTATGCCGATATTACTACTCATTTACATCTCCTTTTTTTGAATGTTTCAGTTTACGAATATATCTAGCTTTGTTTTTAACAATTTTCTGTTTAAACGGAGAATCCTTATTAAACAAAACGTTTGCATACCTGCTTTTAGGCTTTTGCTTCTTGTGTTTCATTATCAAAACCTAACTCTTTCAAGACATCTTGCTTTACTGTTTCTGTGTTATCATAAACAATCTTTTTATCAACACTAACAGTAAGCACATGGTCTTCCATAATTTCAAATCGTTCATATACAATATTGTTTTTAACATCGTCATGATTTAGACCTTGAACTATATCATATAAGTTATCGACAGTAGCAGTTTCAACACAACCAGTCTGATGAGAGAGAAATTTAACTTCGTATTCTTGATACTTGTCGTCATCTATCTCAGTAATAACTACAGACTCTAACTGATGTGCTCCTTCTTTAACAATCATGTCTGTTGCAAATTCTTCTGCTCTTTCCTCGGGTGTTTGCTTTTTATATATTTCAGCAAACTCATCACCATTAACACCGTCGGGTGGATACTTCTTTCGCAAATCATAAATCTGTTGATCAAACGCAAACTCCTCTGCAATATATGGTTGTGCCCATACATTATCAAAGCGAGCGGATGATCTTGCTACTATTACTTTCATAATACATACATTATACTATATATTGGTATTCTGTCAA
>Ga0209402_10001686_pt1 | contig 23468 bp, 18 predicted proteins | sample ArcticOcean_MG_C_3_FD_187437 | JGI IMG/M metagenome (GOLD analysis project Ga0209402, IMG submission 187437) | Marine microbial communities from western Arctic Ocean - ArcticOcean_MG_CB8_126 (SPAdes) (version 2) | ecosystem: Environmental > Aquatic > Marine > Oceanic | place: Arctic Ocean... | reverse complement strand
GGGGGCACCGCTTGTCGAAATGGGGTGGACTGGTGTCCTTCTCTATGCGCTCGCATTCGTCATCCTCGCCACTGTGATGGTTCCCTCCTCACTGATGAAATTGGTCGCAGGCGCCCTGTTCGGATTCACCGGTGGGCTCGTCGCAGGAGGATTGGGCGCATTCTTCGGCGCATTCGTCCCGTTCTACATGGTGCGATATTTCGGGTGGCGGCGGTGGTTAGAGCCCTCCCTCGAGAAGCCGATGTGGCGCGCCTTGGATGAAGCGGCGGAAGAGAATGGATTTCTCGTCACGGCTCTGCTTCGCCTGTCGTTGGTCCTGCCATACAATTTCTCCAACTATCTGTGGGGTGCGACCCGCATCCGCTCCTCGGATTACCTGAAAGGCAACCTCCTGACGTTTGTTCCCACCGCACTCTATGCTTGGTGGGGTGCGGCATTGGGCGACGTCGCAGCGATCGTTGCGGGCACGGGTCCCGAACGTGACACGCTATGGTGGGCCACGATGATCTTCAGCCTGATTCTGACGATTGGAGGGGCCATCTGGATGCACCGGTTGGCCAAGAATAGGCTCGACCAAATCTTAGACATCGAAAAATCGGAATGATTTGCCGGTCGTTGTGCTGAGGCTTATACGCCCCCGCTGTCCCGGAGGGGATTGCGGCCGGCTGGCCCCTCCGCATTCGGCGTGAGGGAGGACCTGGGGCAGTGGAGTTCGAGGCAAATGGCAAGACCATCATCCACCATGCAACAGGCGAGCATCTCTGAATTCTTTGAGAAGAACAAGCATTTCCTCGGCTTCGATACACTGCCACGATCCATCATCACCGCCGTCAAGGAAGCTGTAGACAACGCCCTTGACGCGGCCGAGGAGCACCGCATCTTTCCAGAAATTCGAATCGAGATTCACAAGGTCGCAGGGAAGAAAGACGAACTCGTGATGATCGCTCAGGACAATGGTCCGGGCATTCCGAGAAAGGCGATTCCGAAGGCGTTCGGTTCTCTGTTGTTCGGCTCCCGATTCCACACCATTCGTCAAACCCGAGGGCAGCAGGGCATCGGTATCACAGGGGTCGTGATGTACGGTCAATTGACGACCGGAAAGCCGAGTAAAATCATCTCGAAAATCGCAGCGACGCGGACCGAAGAGAATCCGGCCATCCGTATCGATATCGGGTTGGACACCAAGAAGAACAAGGCGATCACGACCGGTGAGAAGCGATTCCATTGGGAAGATGAGCACACGGGTCTGGCCATTCCACATGGATTGCGCATTGAGACGCGCATGAAGGCGAAGTACCAGCGCGGTAAGCAATCCGTCTATCAATACCTCAAGATGACGAGTATCGTCAATCCCCACGCGAGCATCGATTTCAGTGTATATGATGAGCAGGGCATGGTCACGGATCAGGCCTCTTGGCCGCGGGTGACGGACCAATTGCCCCGGGCGGTCAAAGAGATCAAACCCCATCCACATGGCTTGGAGATCGGCACCCTGCAACGCCTGCTGAGGGACGCGAGTACCCCGTCCGAAGGAGAGGGCGCACGGACACCGCTACGCTACTTCTTGCGCAATACATTCTCCAGCCTCTCAAATACGCGTAGTGAGACCATCATTTCGAAGGCGGGCCTGAGTTCCTCTCGCCGGCCGAAATCTCTGAAACCCGAAGAGGTCACCACACTGCTGGCCAGTTTGACCGATGCCCGCATGCCTGCGCCACCTACAGATTGCCTCTCGCCGATCGAGGACTTGCTCATCAAAAAGGGCTTGTCCAAGGCCATCGATTCCAGATTTGTCTCGACGGTGACCCGTGAGCCGCGGGTGAGCAATGGAAATCCATTCCAAGTCGAGGTCGGTCTGATTTTCGGGGGCGATTTGCCCGCAGACCAACCCATCCAAATGCTTCGCTTCGCCAATCGGGTGCCGCTGATGTACCAGCAGGGTGGCTGTCTCCTGACCAAGGCGTTGGAATCGATCGATTGGAAGCGCTACGGGCTCGACCATCCCGGTGGGCGTGGGATCCCGAAGGGACCAGCAGCTGTGCTGGTTCACCTCGCCAGTACGAATGTGCAGTTCACCAGTGAGGCGAAGGAGGCTTTGGCCGACAATGTCGATGTCTTCGATGAGATTCGACTCGCCATGCTCGAGGTCGGTCGCGGCCTGCGAAATCACCTGAAGAAGAGTGCACAGAAGAAGAAGGCCCAGGAGAAATTCGAACTGGTCAACATCATCCTACCAGAAATTCACGACAAGACGATCGCCATCCTCGGTGCTGAACCCGTCCCGTTGGCGCCGGTCATCACCCGCATCATGAATGCGGTCTTCCTCGAGGAGGGCATCGAATGGGAATCTGAAGCGCGCTTGTCGCGGGTGACCATCGACGTCTACAACTACACGGCTCGCTCGCGCGCATACACACTGCTCTGCACATGGCCCGAACGCGAGAGCGTCGAGATGGTCGACAATTCGCTCGGCGGCCGGCGTGAAGCGAAGGGGTTGTGGGCCTGGAAATTGCCGGCCATCGAACCGGGGCAATGCCTCAGTGTCAGCTTCGCTGTCGGCGGGCTCTCCAAAGGTGATTGGACGTCATTCGACATCTTCTTCCGCGGCGCAGGCGAAATCATCGGCGCGACCAAACTCGACGAGGTAATCCTCGCTGAAATGCTCAGAGAAGAAGTGGTCGCCGTCGAGGAGGAAGTCGTGGAGCTGGCCTCACCCGTCGCGACGGGAAGCCAGCCGGAGACTACTGAAGCACCCATTGATCCAGGTGATATCATGTCCTGGTCGTCGACGGAGGGAGATGAATGAGTGCGACCACCCGCAAGACCCGTGAGGAGACCGTTGAGAGTCTCCACGACGTTGCCCGTGAGATGTACTCTCGCATGCTCAAGGGCGAAGCCCCGACCATGACCCTGCCCGTTCGCACCAAGAACAACATCGGATTTGATGAAAAACTGGGTGTCTTCAAGTATGGAAAAAAGCGTTCCATTCGCGATGCGACCTCGCTGGCATCTGCAACTGTATTGCTGCGGGCACTGCACACGATCGAATTCATCGAAGGGATGATCGACGCCGGCAAGTCGAGCACCCTTCGTGAGATGTACTACATCTCCGAGGCGTGGGGGAATGGAAAGTTCGGCAATCAGAACGAATCGAACAATCTCGCCGAGGACCTTGAAATCGTGACGCGTTGCCTGCGCGAGGATTTCAAACTCCGACCTGAAGAGGATGGGGCCCGCATGATCGGCAATCTCACCCTCGACGAGCGCAATCGCCGCGGTGACTGGATGCGTATCAACGCCCGGGATGATGTTGGGGATTCGGGATACGGTCTGCCCTATAACGTCGAATTGGAAAAAATTCGATTGATCGAACACGACATTCGATTCATCATGGCCATCGAGACAGGTGGGATGTTCGACCGGCTCGTGGAGAATGGTTTTGATGAGGAATATCAGTGTGGCCTGCTCCACCTGAAGGGTCAGCCAGCACGGTCGACTCGCCGCATCATGAAACGCATGAACGAGGAATGGGACCTGCCTGTCATCGTCTTCCTCGACGGTGATCCCTGGTCATTCCGAATTTTTGCAAGTATCGCTTATGGCGCGATCAAGACCGCGCACATCTCGGAATATCTCGCGACCCCATCGGCCCAATATCTCGGCATCACCGCCGATGACATCGAGGCCTATGACCTGCCGAGCGACACGTTGAGCAGCAAGGACGTTGAAGCCTTGAAGGCGGAATTGACCGACCCCCGGTTTGCCGATGGTTGGTGGCAGAGCCAGATTCAAATGATGCTCGACCTCGGCAAGAAGGCCGAACAGCAGTCGTTGGCAAAGTATGGTCTCGATTTCGTGACCGATACCTATCTGCCGGAAAAATTGAATGAAATCGGACTCGGGATCTGAGCGCAACCCCCATGAACGTCGGTGTTGAGGTGGGTGTGTGACTCCCCCGGTCTGGCCCAAGCGTCTGCTCATCGCAGGCGCGCTTCTCATCGTCATCGGGTCTACAGTTCTCTACTCGGGTTGGGAAGATCTCGAGGCGGCGATGGACCCCAGTGAGAACCATGTGGCCATGGTCGCTGCGGGCCAAACCGTCACGATCAACCTGACCGAAGGACACGTCTATCTGGCTTACAGGGTGGATTCTTCGAAGGCGAATTGTACCCTCACCGAAGTTCATACCGGCGCCGAGATATCTCGTGCATCGCCGGGATGGCTCCAAAGTGATCGCATCGGTGTGGATAATCAGCTCTACAAAATCACGGGCACATACACGGCTGAAGCGGATGGTGAGCATGAAATTCACAATCTCGATGACCGCAATAGCACGCTCTGGATCATCGATGAGCAACAGATCGAAGGTGGAGGCAACACCTTGTTGCTGCTCCAGGTCAGTTGCATGACCCTGCTGTGTGGCGCCTGTATGCTGCCCATCGGCGGCACCTTGTGGTTGACCAGTCGACGTCAGGCCGGCAGCGCCAACATCGTCATGCAGACCGCGGGAGGTGTCCAGGTACCGATCGCTCCCGGAACAGATGGGGTTTCACAACGTGTGCCGACCACGGACGAGGTGTGGGCCAGTCTGCGCAGTGGCGCGCCTCTGGACCTCAATGTCCCAGGCGAGGCGGCCGAGTCTCAGGTACCGCCTCCATTCGCTGACCAGCCCGATGGCATCGCGGCCCAAACCCGAGTGATCGATGAGATCCAAGCCGTTGAGGAGGCGTTGACCGAAAATCCCGAAATCGCTGATACCCCGGCTGAAGAGGGCACCAACTGGAAGTCGTGGGACGAAGGTTGAGATGGCCGAGGATTGATAGGGGTCCTTTGGCTAGTTAACACCGGGTTGTGAAGTGACAGCGGATTTTGACACCGCGCTCTCGATCCTGGAGAACGGGACGCGCAGGTCCATTCTTGAGCGTCTCGTGCGGGAGCCACACTACCCGCTGCAACTCGCAGATCTCCTCGAAGTTTCCCAACAGGCTGTGATGAAGCACTTGAAAGTGCTCGAAAAGGCGGGATTTGTCACCAGTGAGAAGGTCCCGAGCGAAAAGGGAGGTCCGCCCAAACGGATCTATGCCGTGACCCAATCTTTCTCTCTACGCCTGGACCTCGGCCCAGACCTGTTCAGAGCTGAGCATCGACAATTGCCGCCCGGCGGGCCGACCCGTCTGTCCGCACGGTTGCCGGATGAGGTGCTGAGCGTGGCTGGCAGGGTCGGCACGCGGCGTCGGCTACCGATGGCAGAGGCACTCGAGATGCTATCGGATCTCAACGATGAGTTGGACCGACTCGATATGGAGCGCGATGCCCTCATCGCCCTGCATCAACAAATCAAGCACAAGGCGAGTCGTGTCGTCGATGATACCTTCGATCTCTACGAAGAGCGGCAACTCGCCCACACCTTGCTCGAGGCGCCACGCAGGCCGGTCGACCTCGACCGCTTCTGTGCTGGTTTACAGATTCAGCCTCAGCGCGCGGAGGAGATGATGGATGCCTTGCGTGGCCTGATGATGCGTCAGATCGGGGCCGAATCCGGCACGCTGATCGCCACCACCGATGACCGTCTTCTGCCCTGGTGGCTCTCCAAAACCTCAGCCAAGTGAATGGATTCTCATTCTGAGCGCCGTCGTGTGATGCCGGTTGGCAGCAGAGCGAATCGATTCGTCACTCACCGACCGCAGGTCGGTCGGGAAGGCATCCGCCCGCAGGTGAAGGCGATATTCATCGCGGATGCCTTCACGAGATACCAATCCGAACATCACGATCGGAGGGGATCTCAGGTCTCACGAGACGGCGATCAGAACCGCATGTCGTCGTCGACAGTTATCATGCTCGACTGTGCATCGACGCGGGCCAACGCCTCACGGCGTCGGGCGACCATCACCATGCCAGCCACAGCCATCAGAGCGAGGGTGAGCAGCATGATCATGGTCGGGACCGACCACTCACCTGCGACCTCCATCGCGACGTCTAAGAAGCCGTTGTCGCTGGAGAGCTCACCGACTTCCTTGCGATTGTTGGCCTCATTGGCTTCGATGATGTAGTTGCCCGGGTCGACGATGACCACGATGTTGTGGCTGCCTGCCTTGACCGGATAGAGCAGTGTAATCTCGACAGCGTCCTCATCCCCAGAACCCGAGTCGTCGGGCGGCATGAGTGCGCCGATCACCTGGCGATAGGCGACGTTCTCTTCTTCGCAGATGTTTTTGCGCAGATTCGAAGCGGTCTCATCTTCGCACAGGACGATGTTGATGTCCGTGGCGTGGACGTTTCCACGGTTGATGACCTTGATATTGATCGGAATCATGTCGCCGACCGGAGCCGTATCCTTGACAGCGCGGACCTCGATGATTTCCAAGTCAGGTGCGCGCAAGCGGATGCGCAGAATCTGCTCGTTCGTGTCACAGGGGAAGACGTTGTCCATCACACCGTCATTGTCGGCATCGATCGTGCAACTGTCCTCCCAGGCGGGTGTCTCGTCGGCATCGCCCATCGGGGCGCTGCCGTAGTTGGAGAGCACCTTGATGCCAATCTCGCGGTTTGCAAGCGTAGCGGAGGGGCTGATGTCGATGATGACCATCACCTGAACCGTACTGTATGCGGGCATCTCAGCGAGGGACCAGGTCCCATCGGAATGGTAGGCGCAGCCCTGTGCGGGTGCGGCCTCTCCAACACCCAGAGACGCGCAGGGGATCTCGCGGGGCAACTCGGTGTCGAAATCCTCGACCATCGCATAGCGAATCTGCCATGTGTCCAGTGAACCCATGCCGGGTACGCGGTCCCAAATCTCACCGCTCTTTGTGTGATTGTGCAGGGTGCCGATGTCGGGCACGTTGCCATTGTTCGTGACGTTCAGCAGGTAGCGAACGGTGCGTCCAGGCGCCGTCGTCTTGACCTGACTCTCAACGAGTGGGTCGAGCCAGATGCGCATGTCATGGTACTCATTGACTTGGATCTCGAGAAGAACTGCATCCCGCTCGAGGGTGCCATCAAAGGATTCCTCGCTGTAGGCCTTGATGACGATCTGGTAATCACCCGCGACGATTTCATCCGGTATACGGATGATGATGTCGAGGGTCTGTTCATCATCGCGGTCCAACTCAAGGAGGTGGGCACGTGGGATTTCGACATCCCATAGCAACTGATTGCCCTCGGTATCGCTGACGGAATGGACGCGCATGTCGTAACGGTCCGGTCCGTTGCCGCTGTTGACCACCGTGGTGCTGACGGTCAGTACATCGGCGGGATCGGCGGTGAAGACCTTCTCAGGGAACTCCATCTCAAGATCGTACACGTGCTCAACATTGGTCGACAGAATCGCCGAATCCGAGACGCGCGAAGCGCTCTGCAGGTGAGCCTTGATGGTCACGGCCGGACCGAGGCCCGCGCTCGCGTTCTGCGGTGCACAAACCGTCACGCCCACAGTATAGGGGTGGTCGATGTTCGACCAGTGCCGCGGCTCGCTCATGTTGATTGAATTGCCACCGGGTGCGTTCGTGAAGTCCAAACTCACAGTCCAGTGGTCGTATCGCCAGACGTTCTCCGGCACGCCTGCGGGGCGCAGTTCAGGTGCGCCAGGCGTGGTGAAGACCAGGTAGCCCGGTGCGAAGTGCTTGATGACGTCGATGTCGTAGGTGTGGCATTCGCCCGGCATCACATACTCCGAGGTGTCATAGATCTCGAAGACGATGTTGCCTGTGGAGCGGATGCTGACGTTGACCCACAACTCGAGCACGTCATAGGTGCCCTTGGCCTGACTCTTGACGGGTTCACCCATCGACCAGCCCTTGAGATAGAGCGCGAAGGTGCCCGGGTCTTGGGTGGTCGGTACGGATATTTCGAGGTTCTTCGTGACCGATTGTCCGGGGTCCAGACTGACCATCAACGGGAAGTTGATCTGCCAGCCCCACGGCAGCAGCCATTCCTGTTGGCCCTGCAGTGTGGTCGGGTCATAGAAGGCGAAGGAGTCGAACACGTTGCCCGTGTTCGTGATGGTGATCGAGAATATCGCCGTCTGTCCTTGCTCCACGTCAGATTGGTAATGACTGGTCTCCAATTCAATGCCGTGTTTGACATCCATCAGGGTCAGGGTCAGCCGATCGGAACGGATGGCTGGATCCTTGTACGAAATTGCCGAGACGGTGATTTGGGCGAGTTCGTCGTGGTTGGCCTGATAGATCGAGGGCGCACGCACGCGCAGGTAAACGCGCACCAACTCGCCACCGGCCAGGAAGATCGGTGTCTCTGGGAAAATCGCCGTATGGTTGTCGGCGAAGAACAGATTCGCCGTCCAATTGACCGGCACGCCGGAGAGATTCACAGCAAACGTGTCCGATACGAGGTCGACCGGTCCAGGAGTCGTGTTGTTGACGGTCAGGTTGTAGATCGTCTGTTCCCCGGGCTCGATGACGTGGTAATAGGTCTCGCCATCACCCAATTCGACGTCGACCTGACCGGTCAAGACGTGGGTATAGCATAGCGTGTAGGCACCATTGTTCGATTCATCGTTGCACTTGTTCGTGTCCGACCAAGCGATGTGCGCCCCACTGCCAAGGTCATTGGAGAAGGCGGGCGGCTGGGACAGTTCGGGTGCGCGGCCGGTGTTCGGGCCGAGCTTGTCGGAATGCCAGGTGGTCACATCGACCAACTCCCACGGGTCGAGGACGGCTGCAGCGATGCTGTTGAGCGGCCAATCCGCTTGGTCATTCGTGTGGTTCAGCCGAGTGTACATGATCGACTCGCCTTGACTCGCATTGGAGTTATCCAGATACGAGATGTGGACGTTGTTCTGAGCGTCGGCAAGGACCTGAGGCATGTAGGAGGATGCGCTCCAGTAATCGTTCGGATTGACGTTTGCCGCACCTTCAGTGTAGGAGATGCGGGTGTCGACGATCTTCTTGATTCCGTAGGTCGGCAGTCCGCCTGAGACGCCGTTCCAGTCCGCGGTTCCACGGAGGCGGAGGCGGGAGTAGTAGACCTCGTAATTGTCGTCCTTGTCAAATCCATAATCGCGGCCGTCCATCCACGTGATGTGGGTGTCGCCACTGTTGTCGATGGCCAGCGAAGGGTGCAGGCTGAACGCGTCGTCCAGCGTCACACGGGTGTCGTTCACCACGACGAGGTGGCCGTAGCCGTTCTCGTCCTGGCTGGGACCGAGGTCCTCGGTGTAACGACCGCCGATTTCTTCGAGGCCAGCCATGCCGTAGGTCCAGCCCGGTGAGGGATTCTGAACCTTCGCATAAGGATCGAGAACGGTCATGTAGATCTCACGGCTGTTGTTGGTCGCAAGGAACACCATCGCTTCGACCAGCGTATCCATCTGATTGGATCCAGAGGCAGGGAAGGCGTAGACCTGCCCGCCCGCGTCGGTATTTCGTGTGGTCGAACCCGGACAGATTCTCGGGTTCATGTTGACCTGACCATTGGGGCACTGGGCGAGATCCTTCATGTGGGAAGAGACCTGATTGTTGCCGCCCCAAGAGGATCCGTACATGCCCACAGGGATGACGCCTGCATCGACACAGGCGTCGTGCGCCTCGTTGATGCTCTGGATGTCATCGGACTGCTGGGGCGGGTCGCCGCCCTTGGGTCCCTCATCGGAGATGGGGATGACAATCTTGGTGGCGTTCGGGTTCCACTTGTGGTCATAGGTAGTCGGCGGGTTGCCGGGCACGTTGCCCTGCGCGTCGACCCATGAGAGGCAGGCCCAGGTGCTTCCCGGGCCCCAGTCCTCACCTTGGTAGCCGCCACCTTGGGCTGCACCGTTGAAAATCGTGTTTGAGAGTTTGATCAGGCCACCGGAATCATCGCCAAGGGTCAGCATGTTCGAGCGGGGCTGCTCGTGGTGAGGCTGCGCGGCGCAAGAACCGGAATTCGCTGCACTCGGGTAGTATCCGCCGAGGGCGTAGAGGGTCTCGAAGACCGTGATGTTGGCTTCCTCGAGCATCGGCTTGATGCCGACGAAGTTGCCACCGTTGGTCCAACTGCCACCGTAGAAGAGGGTGCACATGTCAGCCCACTCGGAGTACATCGAGCCCGATGTATCGATTGGAGAGACGATCTCGACCTTGCCGCCGCGGGTGTCGTCCCAGGCGATTTGGACCATGTCGTCCGCATCGATGGCGATGTCGGGGTGTCCCTTGTGGCCGATGATCGGCGTCAACAGGGTGCTGTCGATCGCTGTGATGGCCTCGCGGGTGGTCTGGTCAATCTCGAGGAACTTGTAGTAAATCTGGGGTTGCTGGAAGTACTTGTCGAATCGGTCGTAGGAATCTTCCCAAACGATGTGGGCATTGTCCTGACTGTCGACTGCGATGGCTGGCCAGTCGCGGTTCTGCTGGCGCTGCGACACCTTCGTGTCGTCGACGACCGTGATGGTGCCATCGTCCGAGGCCGAGCCATCCTGATCATCCAGACTCGGGTCGAGCAAGGTGTACCAAATGGTGTGCTGGCTCGCCTTGTCCGTCCAGGTGATGTGGACACGGTCCTCCGAATCGATGTCGATGTCGGGGTGCCAAGCGCGGTGTGAGCCGGGGTTGGAAATTTGGGTGGCATCGATCACCGTTTGAGCGCGCGGATTCATCATCGTGTAGTACAGATGCTGCGTGTTGCGGCTCCACACGATGTGGATGTTGCCTTCACTGTCGCTGGTCATCGAGGCCATGCGCTCATTCATTGAGCCGCCGTCCACGACCTGTACCGCGTCGGTGATGACCACTGTTGCACCTTCGGCAACGGGTGGTGTATATCCGATCAGTAGTGTGCTCATCAAGAAGATCATCACCATCGTGATGCTTCCGTGCTTGTTCTGATTCATTTTGTTCAACCCCGTGGAGAGACTCTCCAACGATTTCAAAACGCAGTTCCACTCCTACTTAACCGAACCCCTCAGTGGTCAGTTCTTGCGCGAGCGCGCATGAGCGCAATTGGCGAGTTTCAGACCCAGTCCGAAGGGTCGAATCCGGTGCCGAATCCACCGGTTTCATCGGTTTCGACCTCTTTGGTGGATGGGGCGGAGTCACCCTTCTGTGGGGCGGGGTGACCGCTCTTCTTCCAATCGTCCACCGGGCCCGGCTTGCCGACGCCAGGGCCATAGGAGAATTTGATCTCATGAATGAGGCTGAGCTTGGACAACCACAACCTGCGGAGGGTCTGCATGACCTCGTTTTGAGTCACGCCATCGAACCAGGTTGGCATTGAGAGGTTGAAGGCCTGCAAGGCGCCGGGCTTCTCTTCTCCGTGACCGACGTGTAGCACCCAATCGACGTGTGCGCGGGTCAGGTGGAGGCGGGTCTCGTGCAACCATTCCTCCCAACCGTGGGGGTCGTCGGTGGCATGTTTGGTCATCTCGTCCTGTTGACCTGCGTCGACCTGGGTGACACTGGAAATCACCAGCAGATCGCGGTCCTTGGGGGAGAGGACATTGAAGACGTGTCCATGTTTGGTCGGTGGGTATCTCACGAGCAGATGGAAATCGGCGCGAGGGTCCTCACGAACCTTGGTCTCAAGCCCTTCACTGGACAGCCATCCGCGAACGCGTTCCTCGATGTCCCCGGCCGCCATGTACCGTTGGCGGGCGGCGACCTATTTCAGCGCAGCGAGCACGCCGGTAACGTCGGTGGCAATCGCATCACCGGCCGGACTACCTCGCAGTCGCCCGAGCCGGTGGGCGGTTCGGGCGTCGACATAGAAATCCCAGGCCTTGATCATCATCCAATTCGAGAGGTGGAATGCGAAGGGCAGAATCACCGCCAAACCGCCGACGTGCAACAAGGGATGGCCGAGCATGATGGCCGCTGTGCAAAAGCCGAGAATAGGGAGTGGCCAGATGAGCAGCGGGCCGAGTTGAGCAGCGAGGAAATGATGGGTAGTGCGGGCGTCCAAACCCTCGTCGGTACGATCGCCCAGGAATTTTGCACCGGCGATGAGAAGTCCGCTCGAAATCAGGGTGAGGGGGAGCGCCAACAGACCGAGGATGAGTGCTGGAAGGATGGCGAGGCGGTCGTGGGTACAGGGCCGTCGCAACCCGCGCGGCCCGAGTGAGCGCCCGTCGATACCGGCCGCATCCAACGCATCGCCAATGCGTTTGGACGCGGGGAGGGCATCCGACAGTGTGGTATCACCAGCCCGCAGGTCATCGCGGGCCTTGCGGGCGGCGAGTACCTCTTCGCGCCAGGTCTCGTTGCGACCACCGTTTGCGATGGTGCGTAGGTTTCCCAGAACGTGCCAAGTGCAGTATTCCCTCCATGATTTCGCATCTGGTGTCATCGGTGTCAATCGTTCTTTGACCTCGTCGCGAATCGCGTTGACCGTGTCGTGCGGGGGTTCGACCCACTCGCCTGCCAAGAGACGTGCACGGTCCTCGGCCGGATGGATCGCACCGGCCAAAGAGATGGGTGAACCATATTCAATCCAAAGGTCCGTTCGGTAATACCAAGATACGCGATAATGCAGGCCGACCGGTAACAGGTGGGGCTCATCCAATCCCTTCTCATCAGCGATTGAATTCGCCGCGATGACGGAGCGCATCGGGCCGGTTCGGAGGCGTTTCATATTGGATTCCTCATGTGAGGTACCCTCGGGAAACAGCGCGGTCGCATGCCCGTGGGCAATGCATTCAGCCAAGGTCAACATTGTCTTGCCATTGATGCGTGCCGCCGCTTCTGCGGACGCTCCGCCACGCATCAATTCGGCCTGACGCAACACCGGTTGACCACCGACACGGGAGGCGAAGAAGCCGATGATGGGCCGGGTAATCATGTCATGACGGCCGCCGAAAACGAGCATTTTCGGCTGGGTCGTGACGAAGCAAATCGGGTCGATCAGTCCGTTGGTGTGCCAAGCCACGGTCAAAGTGCCCGCGTCCGATGAAGTATGCTCCTCTCCGGTGATTTCGATGGTCCGGAATTGTTGGATGAAAGCGCGCCGGCAGAATCCCCTCATCATGGCATAGAACCAGTTGATGCCGGGGTGATCTCCGGGGTTCTTGCCGGTCCGACGGGCTGCTTCGACCCGTGGAACGTCGATGATGGAGGCGCGGCGTGAGAGGGTGGACAAGGCCTCGCCATGGTGATCGACGGCGCCGTCCTCGCCCGAATGAATCACCTGAATGTCTTCATCCGCCATGTGTTCACCTCGAGGCGTCGTGCCTGTCAATGTGCCTGCAATCGCGAGGAGAGGTCGGCCAATCCTGCGAAGTCGGGCTCACCGCCGGGTGTGGGTGCATCCGGCCAGCAGGCGAGCAGGGTCAGGCCCCCATCACCCTCGGTTCTCGGACAGACGTGAATGTGGACGTGAGGCACTTCTTGACCGGCGATCGGTCCATCGTGAATGCCGACGGCAAAATCTGTCGTGCCGTATTCGGCGGACAATCTTCGCTGCACCTCGACCACGCCATCCATCAGGGCGCGTCGGCTCTGTTCAGATAGGTCGGCGATGCGCTGGGCCTGTTCCTTTGGAACGACCAGCGTATGGCCATCCCGACGTGGGAATATGTCCAGAAATGCGTACCACAAATCGCCTTCAGCAACCTTCGAAGAAGGAATATCTCCGCGGATGATTTTGGTGAACAACGTCTCCTCCGCCATGGCGGTCCGAGGATGAGCAGCACCATGAATCCGACTCAGGCCACGGCGACAATGAAATTGAGGATTCCCAGTCGAGACAATTCGCCCCCTCGCCCGAGTGGGTCATGACTTCCCGAGAATACCCGGCCATCGATGACGGTGGCCGACAACAGCCGGTGGTTGGCTGAGGTTCGCACTTCGTTGGCCCCCCATCCATCCTCTTCATTCAGAAGTAGAATCAGCTGGTTCGCGGTGGTATTGGCTGGGAATTGTCCATCCATCTGGAGGCAAATCACGAGTATGTCGAGGTCTCCGTCGTCATCCCAATCCAGCATCACCGTGTCGTAAGCACCCCAGTTGCGCAGGAGATCGTGGTGGGTGAAATTGGCCGTTCCATCGTTCTCCAACCAGGCCACGCCGTGCAATTGGTTCGGGTCGATGCCGTTCGGTGTATCGAAATCCATGGTATCCCCATTGGTGAAGACGATGTCCATGTCGCCATCGAGGTCGAGGTCGGCCAAACGCAGGCCGCTCATGCCGAACCAGGTCTCACTCGCATCGAAGACTACGGTACTGTGGAATGTACCGCTCCCTTCGTTGCGGTAGTACATGATGTCCTCCGAGTTCTGAGAAATGGTTGCGACGATGTCCATGTCTCCGTCCCCATCCATGTCGTACGGCCTCGCGTCGATGCCGCCGGGCCTCGCATCGATGATGTGCTGTTCCCAGCCGCCGGTCGCATTCTGTTCCAGCCAAGAGATGCTGCCCTCGTCATGGCCAAATTCGCAGAGGGTCAGGTCGAGATCACCGTCGCCGTCGAAGTCTGCCGGTTCCGCGCACACCGTGCGTCCGAGTCCTTCGATGAGCACGGTGACCTCTCCGTTCTCGATGGACAGGATGCGGCCGCCCTTCTCGTTGGAGGGGTAGAGAATGCCGATGTCGGCAACGATGATCTCGATGATGCCATCCCCATCCAGATCCGCTGATGCAGTGCGGGCCGGGGCGCCGAGGTCCTCGATCAGGGTCGCTTCACAAGAGGCGGGGGTGCAGGTGGATTCGACCCAACCGATGCGGCCGGCGATCGGTTCGGTGAAGACGACCTCGTCGACGCCATCTCCGTCCACATCCATCGTGCGCAGGTTGGCCGTCACAGGCGCAATCTCTTCGTCAGGAAGTAAAGAGGTGAAGTCCGCGCTGATCATCGGGTCAACGTCTTTGTCGTCCCCGATGGGGTCCTCTGTGCCGATACAGCCGGAGAGAAACATCGCGAGGCAGAGAATTGCGAAGACACGCTCGGCCCGCATGGATGGTGTCAATGCGAATCCACGCTTCTCAGTTGCGGAGCGCGAGGGTGCCGGATGAACCATCGCCCGAAGCGAGGCTGTGGTGAATCTGGTTCGCATCCGACTCAGGGTGGTCGCTTCGCGTGTGGGAGCCGCGGGATTCCTCGCGCGCATTGGCGCAGATCACTGCGGCTTCTGCGATGGCGAGCAGGCCTTGGGTGCGGCGCATCGTGACCAACTCAGTATTCATCACAGGGCTGGAGTCGGTGATGCCGAATTCTGATTTCCGCAGGGTGCGGATCTCAGCTGCGGCCGTGGCCAAGCCCGTCGCGTCACGGCTGGTGCCCATGTGTGCGCGCATGGTTGCGGCGAGGCTTGCGAGCAATGCACCGGCACCGGTACCGCCGTTGCCCGCTTCGGACAGAACGGTGTCGTGCAGGTGGTGGGCCTCGGACAGAGCGGTGGAAATCGCGGCCGAGCCAGAGAATTTCGCTGATTCGGCATGTTCGGATGCACTCGCTCCGGCCGCCACTCCCGACGAGAGGGCGCCGAGCAACCGGTCGCCACTGTTGACCACGGCGCCGTGCAGGCCCGAACAGGCCGCATCGCCTGCAGCGAATAGGCCGGGCACGGCCACGCCCCAATCCGAGTCGACCACACGGCCGCTCGAATCGGTTGGAATGCCACCGATGGTCATCGCCACGGTCGGCATCAATGGAATGCCCATCGCCGAGGCGTCGATGCCACAACTTGTCGACAAGGCGTCGTGAATGCCCGCGAACCAAGGTTGGTCCGTGCGCAAGATGTTGGTGATATCGAGAGAAGCGCCACCGGCTGCAAGGATGGCGCGACCGAGGGCCTCGGGTCCGTCATCGGTCGGCAATGGCTGGCCGTCGGGCCCATTGACCACCCCGCCTGCACCGAGCAGATCGAGCGGCAGTTGGAGGCCGCCATCCTTCACGGTCAGCGGGTGGAGTGTGGTGAATTCAAGATCGGCGAGAGCGATGCCCGAACGCAGGGCCAAACTCGCCGCCGCACCCATGCCGACACCATCGCCATTCCATGCACTCTCGTATCCTTCGCCGGCGAGGATGATCGAGCGGGATTGTACACCGAAGATCTCCCCGGTCTGGATGTTCATCGCGATGAGACCGCGGGCGCCGCCTTCGGTCATCACCAAATCGAGGACTTCGATGTCACCGCGGCGTGGGATGTTTCGCTTGATGCATTGCTCTTCCAGAATGCCGCGGACTTCCCTGGGGGTTGAATCGCCGGTGTTCGCCGTCCGTCCATTGCTCTGGCCGGGCAGGTGGCCAAGGTGAGGTAGGCCGTTGCCAGCGCGTCGCAGCACCAGCCCCCAACGCTCGAGTTCGGCGAGGTGGGCGGCCGCGGAGGCGGTCGAAGTGGCGACGACATCTCTCTCACAGAGATCCGCGCCAACGCGAATTGTGTCGGCCGCGTGGCCGGTGTGATCGGTCTCTCCAATCGAGGCAGCGAGGCCACTGGGGGCGACGCCATCGGTGTCTGAGGAAAGGGCGCCCGAACAGAGCACGGTCACCCTTGAGCCCGCATCTGATGCGGAGATGGCTGCACGCAGTGCGGCACTCCCGCCGCCGACGACCACAACATCCCATGCTTCCATGGTTTCACCAATCGGTCTCGGCCACCTGAAGGTGCATCATAAACGCACCCCTTCGCTTGCATCCCACCTTCGCTTCGCACCTATGGTGCGAGAAGACCCGGCCTGTCGGAGCGCGCCAGGGCCTGTTTTTGCCATCGCCTGGCCAGTGTCCGTGCCAATTCCATCCGGCGTCGCATAGAATCTCCACTGCTGCCCCGCGCATGGACCTGAGTCCACAGGGTGTCGGACCGAATCGTCCGACCGTCGACGTGGCGCAATTCGAGTCGCACCGGCCGACGACCTTCCACGCCATCCACCCAAGCCACACCCAACCAGAGAACGTGTGCAGCATCCGTCAGACGCGGCAACCACTCGACCACATCATCCTCGCCGGCGGAGGACAAAGGTAGGGGGTGATCAGGTGAGGGCAGGGGCCCGGGCGTCAGTCGGAACAACTGCCGGGAGGGCTGACCGTCGGGCACGTGGACCTCGAGTTCGACTGGAATTTCCTCTGTCCCGAGATTGTTGACGAGGACAAAGAGGTCACCGCGGGATTCTCCACAGCGATTGGGCAGACTCGCATCCATCCTCCACTCGCGTCCGGCCAGCGATTCGTTGTGGTCCATCAAATCGAATTGCAGTCGGTCCAATTGCCGAAATAAGCCGCGCTGCCATGCCCGTGTATGGCCCATCAATCTGGACAGGGTAGGCAGGTCCAGATGGCGATTCTCAAAGAGGATGGAATTCACCGCTTCGGGTTTGAAAACGGTCTCCACCTCGGCGATCATCTGCCTTCTGGTCAACAGATTCTGGCCCTCGAGATGGATCAGGTGAAGCAATCGCTCGATGGCCTGGGCTGGCGTCACTCCCTCACGGGTTAGAGATGCAACATCCCCTCTCCAATGCTTGAATCTAGTCGCGCTCTCGGGATCGAGATGGGCTTGCAGAATTTCGGTGAGGGCATCTCCGAGTGTGCTCTGGTGTTGGCTCGGCGCGTGATGGACCAGGAAGGGCAGCCGGTCGGAATGCTTCGGTGTGCGTTGCTCGATCAGGAAGGTGTGAGCCAGGGCGATACTGGCGGCGAGTACACTGCCGACCAATAGCAGTCCACGGGTTTCATCGCCCTCTGGGAAGCGATCGGCCAACCACAGCAAGAAGGCGAAGGCGTACTGATTCGACGAGCGCATCAACTCGTGCAATCGCGCTTCAGTCAATGCATTGAGAATCCGTTCAACCCCGCCATCGCGTTCTTCTCGACTGCGGTCTCTTGCGCCCAAACGATCGAGTCCAGTCCACAGCGCGTAATTGCTTGCGACCAGAGAGGGTGTGAGGAAGCAGAACGTGGCGAAGGCGGCGCAGGCTGCGATCAGAGAACCATCGATTTGTTGAGGTCGGGCCATCACGGCGATCGCCGCCAAGGAGAAGAGAACGGGCAGCAAAAAGCGACTCCCTTTGAGCAGCCAAGTGCCGGCCAATCGGCCCCAGAATCGACGGGCTCGCTCACGCCGTTCCAAGCGTGCGGCGATGATGTGATCCAAGCCTTCGTCAGCCTCGAAACCGTCGCCGTAGGGGCGCGGCAGGTTCGCATCCGCATCGTCTTGAATCATCGCTACGGAGACTGCGGTGGTCGGGTGGGTCATCAGCGTGACGCCTCTGGCGGCCGGTATGTCCTTGAATGGGGGGTTGGAGGAGATTGCGGGCGCGTAGTATAGCTTGGATAATGCACCGGCCTCCTAAGCCGGGTATCGCGGGTTCAAATCCTGCCGCGCCCGTATCAACTCACACAGAGGCCATGGCGCTTGCCCGCGCCTGCAACCCGATGCAAAAAGTGCTCGATTTGGATGCGCGGATGCATGGACCCTCGCAGTGATACATCGCATTCGCACAGGGCGGCGAGCATCTCGTCGCGCAACACAGGTGCGAGCATCAGTCGATTGCCGACCAATTCCATGTGGACCTGATGGACGATGTCATCGGCATCGAGTGCATGGATGCCCATCATCTCGTCGAGTTGTCCCATCGCGCCCTCGAGCATCTTCACGTTGCGGCCGTATTGTTTCTCCCAACGCCACTCGATCACGCGGCCTCTCAGAGCGAGTTCAAGCATGCGGCGGGCGTGTTGAAGGGTGCTCGCTGAGACCACATCGAAGAGGTGGTCGCGTTCGGATGTCAGCCCACGGTGAGCGAGTAATTCGGTGGTGAACAAGGCCCGCCTCAGGTTTCCGTTCGCCACGTGGGCGATGTCTGCGGCCAAACCTGTGGCCAATGTGACATCCTCCAGCGAGGCGACCTTTTCGACGGTGGCCTGAATTTGAGCCCCGTCCACCGGTGGCAAGCGAATGTGCTGCATTCGACTGCGCAACGCATCGATGATGCGACTCGGCGCGCGGGCGGTGAAGATGAAACGGGTCGTGTGGGATTCGGATTCCATCATGCGGCGCAGATAGGGTTGACGTCGATCTCCCAGATGGTCCGCATCCTCGATGATGATCAATCGGCTGACAGGGGCGCGACCGTCTGTCAGGGGTGATTCCTCTCCACAGGGTGCCTCGCCGATCTGGCCGACCCACATACCCCTGTCGAAGGCGTCCAGACTGGTGCGGCCCGCCAAGGTATCCTCAGACCCGATGCCGGCCGGTCGAAGGAATTCTTCGAAGGTCTTCATGGCGCCGCGCGAACCCGAAAGGTCGCGTGCCTGTAGGACGTGGCAGGTCGATCGCCAACCGGCGCCGAGCACTTGCCGAGCGACCAGACGCCAGGCGGCGGTTTTGCCGACGCCGGCGGGTCCGGAAATCAGCAGATGAGGGGGATTGCCATGGAGGCTTGCGCGGATGAACTGCTCACGGATGGCATCGGGCATCGCAAGCGCATCGAAGCGCTGGGGTGCATGAATCGAGAGCCACGAAGCCATCGCCCACATCGGGGGCGCCGCGGTCTTTCAAATCGCCGGGCGAATCAGACCGCATCCAGGGTCTTGTGACCCTGACGACGGGGCTTGACGAAGATGCGGAATCCGCACGCTTTGCAGGAGATGCCGGTGCGGGTGCCCTCGAAGTGTTCGAGGTTGCCGCAGCGGAGACACTTGTACTCGACCGGTTTTGACATCGAAGCGGCCGACCTGCCCCTCCCATTTGAAGCCGTCGCCTCCGCAAAAGGCCCCGTAGGGGCCGTTCAAGCATCACCGCGAGCGATTCTGCAAATCTCGATGAAATTCTGAAACATCTCCCGACCGAATTCCGAATCGTTCACCTCGGGATGGAATTGGAGCCCAAATCGATCTCCAGACTCATTCTCCATGCTCTGCACCTTGCACGAATCACTGGAGGCGGTGATGAAGAATCCATCCGGCACGACGTCAACCTCGTCGTTGTGTGATTCCCATACAGTCTGGGTTTCGGGTGTGCCCGTGAAAATTTGTCCACCGCCGTCGATCAGGCGGATTGAAGCGGCGCCGAACTCGGGGGTCTCCGACTCCGCCGCGCTGCCACCATAATGACCCGCCATGAACTGGTGACCCGCACAGATTCCGAGCACCGGCAAGTCGAGTTCGAGGTAGGCTGCGCAATTGCCCAGCTCGCCGGTCAGGCCGACCCGGGCTGCCCCGCCCGAGAGGAGGATGCCATCGAGGTCTCGAAGGTCGGATACGGGGGTGGTGTTCTCGATGATCTGGGTGTCGACCCCGAGGTAGCGAAGCATCCGCCATTCACGATGGGTCCACTGCCCGCCATTATCGACCACGTCGATGACCAGAGGCGTCTCACTCATCGTTCGTTCCGCGACAGCGGCGCTCAATCAAGGTGATGGCGTTCAGAAGTCCGCAATCTCACTGAGGTAGAGCACGCGCATGCTGTGCTCAAAGGCGGAAGCGTGCCCCCACGCCTCCAACAGGTCGGCGCCGAGCGCGTACAATCCATGGCCCCGTGCGACGAACAATTTGTTGCCCGTCTGCTTGAGGGCCTCTGTGATTTCGACCAGGTATCCTTCCATGTCGTCATATTGGACATCGACGATGGTGGCTCTTCCGAATGTTGAGCGTCCTTCGAAGTCGTTCGGTACCAAGGCATACCGATCCTTCTCCATACTCATCGTCGTCGTGTAGGGTGCGTGAACGTGAATGCAGGCGCCGCGGCCTTCGTGCTCCAGACTTGCAATCGCCAAACCGACGCTGTGGATTTGCCAATCCTCATCCGCACCGAGCGGCGCGACGTCGCCCAATCGACCTGTCAGCAGATCGGTTTCGTTCATCAAACCGAGCGCAGCACCCTCGCGGGTGACGTGGACCAGGCCGGAGTGGGTGGGTGACAGCATGCTGAAGGAGCCAGCCGTGCCGTGCAGGAGGCGTTCCTTGTGCAATTGGCGACCGAGGGTTGCAAACATGCCGACGGTCTCACCGGGGACGACGAAACCTTCGCCAACGATCGGCGGCATCGGGGGATTCTCAACATCTTGGATGATCTCTCCAGCCGCAGCCATGCCCTGTTTCAAGCTCTCATTCTCATCTCTGAGACGTTCGAGTTCTGCCTTCTCATCGCCTTCGATCGTGCGCTTGGCCGCCTCAATCTTCTGGACGCCGGCCTCGACGGCAACGGCTGAGCCGGAGTGCATCGTCTGAGCGCCTGCCGGCGCGGAGGGAGGTGCGCGTGGAGGGGCTGCGGGTCCACCGCCACCTCCACCGAACATGGTCGGCCCGCCCGCGCCGCCGCCCGGCGGCCCTGACGGAGGTCCCGATGGGGGGCCCGAGGGAGGGCTGGCCGGAGGGCCTGAAGGAGGGGGAGAAGCGGGGGCACCGGTGACCTTCGCCAGCATCTTATCGGACCCATCTTCATCCGCTGTGTCTTCATCGGTCATCGTCGCACCCAAACGGCGGATGACGTGCCGATTAAATACAGGTCCGCTGTCGCCGAGTCGCCAAGCCCCTGTAGTGTAGTGGCCTATCATGGAGCCCTGTCGAGGCTCCGACCCGGGTTCAAATCCCGGCGGGGGCGCCTTCACATCGTCGATTCAAACCTGCAGAGATTCGACGTGGATGAGTAGGATCTGCGGATCTCTAACCTCGTCTCGCCGAGCAGGTCGTCTAAGGTCGAAACAGCCGCTTCGTGGTCCGATTCATCGACCACAGCCCAACCACGAATCAAGCCTCCCGGACGAACCAGAGGGGTCAAACTCGGCAGGTGGGACAAGGTGTCATGGGGGATGTTCACCAAGAGCAGGTCAAAGGCGGAGATCATCTCTTCTCTGCCACCCAATGAGAGAGCATCCACGCATTCGAAGGTGGTGTCCGGGTGGTCGATGTTGTCCTTCAGCAACCGCACCGCGGCCGGATTGAGATCGCCGGCGAAAAGGTGACCGACCAAACCCGATTCTCGAATCAGTGGTTTCAGTGATGGACCCACCCCCGCATAGGGGTCGCACACATCGATGGGGCGACCGATTTGTTCACGCAGGGCTTTGGCGCTGACGAGTGTGCCTTCGCGTTCACGCGACAATCGGGCTGAATAGTAGGCTTCGGCCGGGTCCGTCCACAGCATCTGGCCGCTCTCGCGTACCTGGGTTCGAGTCCCCGCCACGGCGCCGTCTCTCACTGACAGGAGGGATAGGTCACGAATCCTGAATTCTCCGACGACGCCCCGGTCCTCGTAGACGGCGCGCACCCGAGGGTGTTGGGTGATGAGAGCGTTGCCGATCGCCGTGCCGTGCAGGCGCTGCTCGGCATCGAGTTTGATGAGAATCAAATCGCCGAGGATCTCATGTCCGGTCGGCCATTCGACAGCACCTCTGATCTCAACGGGAAGTTGGTCACGATAGGTGCGCGGTGCAGGGCCTTCCACCTCGATGTCGACGGATGGATAATCGCTCGCATGGCCCTCATGAATAGGGATGAGTCGGCGGGAATCATCGGTCGGATCGGCGATGACGCGGGCGCCTTCGGGTAGGGCACCGGTCTCTTCGAGCACCTGCAGAACGCGTTGGGTGTCGACGCTCGGCACGCTCAAATGACGCATGTCTCTCGACAGGTTCCACAGGCGCACCCCGCTTGACGCTGACGGAGGGAGAGGATGACGGGTCATGGACTGTGGCTGGTCGGTCTCGGCCCGGGTGATCTGGATCAGATGTCCGAGGCGGCAAGACTAGCTGCAAAGGCGGCGGACCACCGCTTCTTAGAAGGCTACACCGCCCTCTTGCCACCCAATCAACTCGATCGGCTCGAATCGGTCATCGGGGGCTGGGAACTTCGCATGCGCTCAGCGGTTGAAGATGCGGCAGAACTCCTCGAACTTGCCTCTCATTCCAAGGTCGCCCTGCTCGTTGTGGGAGACCCTCTTCAAGCGACCACGCATGTCGATCTGCAATTGCGATGTCAGGAGAATGGTGTCCCCTGCCACGTCTTGCATGGGATTTCAATCACCACGATCGTCACCGGTGCAGCCGGCCTCCAATCCTATCGATTCGGACGACAATGCACCTTCGCCTATCCTTACGGTGATTATCTGCCAACATCACCACTCGAGATCATCCTGGCCAATCGTGAGCGTGACCTGCACACTCTCGCCCTGCTCGACCTTGACCCCACGGGCATGGGTGAGAGCGATCAGAAACCGATGAGTCCCGCGGTTGCCATCGATGTGCTCCGCGGCATGGCAAAGAAATTGGATGTGTCTGTGGAGGATTGGGTTCTGGTCCTGTGCACCGACATGGGCACGTCTCAATCTCGCATCATCAAAGGCAGCCCTGCACAGATTGCAGAGGTTGAAGGCGGTCGAATTCACTGCCTGCTCATCCCTGCCAATCTGCACGATGTTGAGGCCGCCGCGCTCAAACGCTGGTGAGGGAAGCGGTCAAGCCATAGGCCAGTGTCGGCAATGAGGAGGGAGTGTCACGGCAGGTCCAAGCAAGGTGGAATTTCCCGGTGGGAACAAGAACCAGCGCATGCGCGTTCGCGGCACAAAGCGTGCCTCGGCTGGCGTGCTCAAACGCTTGGAAAAGAACCTGTCC
>Ga0209402_10001685_pt1 | contig 23478 bp, 22 predicted proteins | sample ArcticOcean_MG_C_3_FD_187437 | JGI IMG/M metagenome (GOLD analysis project Ga0209402, IMG submission 187437) | Marine microbial communities from western Arctic Ocean - ArcticOcean_MG_CB8_126 (SPAdes) (version 2) | ecosystem: Environmental > Aquatic > Marine > Oceanic | place: Arctic Ocean... | reverse complement strand
GCGATTGCGAAGCTCGACCTTGTCGTGAGTTATCGGCCGCAATGCTTTCCGCATAGAACCGAAAAGGTTCCCTCAATAAAAAGTGGACATCAAAATGGACATTTTTTATCCATTCACACCCCATTCACGGCCAATGCCGCAGGCGTTCAATTTATCAAAACACCGGCATTTGCGCACTTTTCAATATTGGTTCAATTCCTCGGACCCTTCCATGGGAATTTACTATCCCCAAGCGCCTGCGGATCTACTGCCGCTATGACCGCAGCCTGCTCGGCGGACTGGCCCGCGCCGCTTGGTTGGCGGTCGCCGAGGTCTACCGGCAAGTGCTTGGCCGCCCCGATGTGATACCTGGTATGGTCGCCGGCATCCAAACATTCGGCCAGCTCATCCACTACCACCCCCACATCCATGCGATTGTTACCGACGGCGCGTTCACGTCTGACGGCACGTTCCTCTGCCTGCCGAAGCTGGCTAAGCCATTGCTATTGGCCGCTTGGCAAACCAAGGTCTTCGAGCTATTGCTAGCCGCCGGCAAGATCGACCAGCCGACAGTTGACGAGATGCGTACTTGGCCGCACTCCGGGTTCAGTGTCGATAATAGTGTCTACCTCCCGGCCCACGACACGGCTGCCCTGGAGCGATTGGCGCAATATATCTTGCGGTGTCCCTTCAGCCTGGCCCGCGTCGTCCGCCTGACCAATGACGGTTCCGTGATCTACCGAGCCGAACAGCAGCGGTGCCGCCGCTTCCCCGGCCCGGCCAGTGCCAATCTGCGGAGTGGCCCGAAACGCAACTTCCAGATCTTCACGGCCCTCGACTTTTTGGCCGAAGTGACACAGCATGTTCCCGACAAGGGCGAACACTTGGTCCGCTACTACGGCTGGTACTCTTATCGCCAGCGGGGAATCCGGGCACGAGCACGGCAGCCCGGCGCGCCCGAAGCGGAAACGGTTCGGATCGACCGCTCGGCGCTGAGTTCACAGCAGACTCAACGCAGCGGCCCGCGCCCCGGCTCAGTGAGCACCTGGGCGATGCTGATCAAGCGGGTCTATGAAGTCGATCCATTGGAGTGCCCTCATTGCGGCGGCCAGATGAAGATCGTCAGCTTTATCGAGCGGTGGCAGCAGGAAGTCATCGAGCGGATCTTACGCCACTCTGGTCTTTGGGAAGGCCCGCTACGAATGCTGGCCACCGCACGAGCACCCCCGCTTGCTCCCACGCCGAGTTTGACAGCGCCCGGCGAGTTGGAACTGGTCCCCGACGGCGAGTTCTTAGAGTATCGCCGCCGCGAGAACCAGGAAAACCCGCTGGGCGAGTTTCAACTGGTACTCGATCCCGAGTTTCTCTAGCCGAGCGACGTGGCCCGCCAGCGGCTGTTTGCGGCCACTGCGACCCGTCTGCGCCGCCGGTCCGCGCCGACATCGACCCGAATCAGCTGATCTGCGGCCATTCCCGCCTGAAATCACCCTTTCGCCCCTGACACAAGGCCCGTTCGAGCCGACGCACCGAGACGTCATCGAGTAATCGGAAGAAATGCCAGAAGAATCTGCCCCAGATGTTTGTCATTCGCCGCGATTCCACCCATACTAGCGCCCGCGACGGCCAACTCCGGCCCTCGGCCCGTATTGGAATTCCTATCAGTTATCAGTTATCAGTTATCAGTTGGAATTCCTATCAGTTATCAGTCCCGTATTGGAATTCCTATCAGTTATGGACATCCGGATTGTCTACTGCGGGACCTGAGGTACGATCGCCACAAAGGCAGCGAGTTTCGCTGCCCTCATCCAGGACGCTCTGGGGACGCCCGTCGAGCTCAAAAAGGGTCGGCGAGGGCAGTTTGACATCGTCGTCGACGGCCAACCAATCGTTTCCCGAAAGTGTGGATTGCTTGCCAAACTCTTGGGCAGGCCCTGGCCGAACCCCGAGGACGTCGTAACGGCTGTGCGCGAAGCTATGCAGTAAATCGCGGGCAGGAGGCCAGATAACAAAGTTTTGATCCTGCCATCCCATCAACTCAACCCTTTGTTGGGGAGCGCATCAAAGGACCGTTAGATGGGGCTCTCAGCGGCCTCGGCTACATTGCCTGCTCATCGCTGTCAGTTCCTTGACGGTCTTTGTGCTTGGCGTGCTTATCCACATCCTTTGTGTAGTCACTAATCACGGTCTTCAAAGGGCAGAGTTTGAACGCCGGACATTTCTTGCATCCGGCTACGATCGCAATGGGGCATAGAGTCATCCGACGTCTCCTAAAGAGAGTGTCACGCTATCGGTCAGTAGATCGGCACGGAATGGGCGAGTCAAACAATGCCCTGGTTGATCCGAGCGTCGTCTTATATCCTCGTGGCGAACGCCGCGGAACTCAAGTATTGCGTTCAGGTTGGAAGAGCATCACAATGGCGAAACTGCTGGCTTGGTGGCGTAGCCAAGCAAAAACGGTTGAACCTCGAGTGGGAAAGCCCGGACAAGAGTGAATTCCTATGGCCCGTGATCGTGATATTGATTATGCCGCAGTCGCTGTCCAAAAAGCGATCGTGGAAAAGTTCAAGGACGCAGCGCTAGAGGGCCTCCAGACGGTCGCAGGCGAACGGACGATCTCCATTCACCACGCCGACCGCAAAGCCGAAGGCACAAGAAGTGATTTGCTCGCGGCCGTCCGCAATGCGACGAGCTACGCTAACCTCTGGGAAGTCCTGGAGAGCGATGGCAGGTGCATTGGCTAATCTGGGCTTGGCGGTGTCCCGTGAAAGGCTCTGCCCGTTTCATCTACTCAACCGTTTTACGGGGATGGCGAAAATCAACCGTTTTTAAAATAGCCATACCTTTTCTGGCTAGGCCGTGGCGTGTTCATCAAACGTCCCTCAGAGGTTGCTGAACACGAGGGATCGGCAGGACACGCCAGATGGAGGTGCAATGGGCGGCATCAACCCAACGTATTCGTGTTGAACGAAGTGGACTCGCGGACGATGCAAGGCAAGATCTTCACCAATCTGTTTATCGCCGGCGAACTCCTCGACCTCGACGGCCCCATCGGCGGCTACAACTTCCAAGCCGCCTTTAGCAAGCGTCGCTCGAAGGCGAGAATGTTTGAACCAGCTTCTCGTCGATTCAGCGGCTTAGGGCCAGAAATTTCTTGATCGCCGAAGGCAGTGGTGATTCGATCTGCATCGCTTCGCCTGAGACGGGATGTTCGAAGCCGAGTGACATTGCATGCAACGCGATTCGCTTGCGAATCCATCGCGGATGCATGGCCAGTTTTGTTTTGTAGCGAGGATCACCCAGAATCGGATGTTCGGCGTCTGCAAATTGAACGCGAATCTGGTTTCGCTTGCCCGTTTCTAAGGTCACTTCGACCAGCGTCGTGTCGGACATTCGCCTGAGCACGCGATAATGAGTGATCGCGAGTTCGGTCATTGGAGATGGCCGGGTGACGTACCGTTCAAGATTCTTGCCCGTGGCCAAATGAGAATGAAACGTCCCCTTGTCGTTGGACACCACGCCAGTAACGATCGCTGCGTAGACGCGAGCCGGCTTCCGCTTTTTGAACTGCTCGATCAATTGTTTGGCAACCTTCTCGTGTTTGCCGAAGATGACTAGGCCGCTCACATCACGGTCCAGCCGATGGACCACCCAAGCCTCTCGTTTGCTGCGTGAATGGCTCAGGTAAATGGAAACACGATCGACCAGCGTGTTTATCTCACCGCGGTCGGTCGGCACAGTCAATGTTTCCGCGGACTTGTCTACCACGATCAAGTGATCGTCCTCGAACAAAACGGTGAACGTGCGATCGTCCCAGCGTTTCTTTTTCTCGTGATAGCGCTGTGTCCGATCGAAGCGAATCGAAACGAGGTCTCCGGCAGCTACAGTCGTGGCACCAGTTTGACACATTGCGCCGTTGATCGAGACGCAACCATGATCGACCATTCCTCGAACCTGACTGTGCGAGGATTCGGATAGCTGTAGAACCACGACGTCAACACGACCGGCGCTGTTGCTATCAATCGTCGTCGAAAGTGTCGTCATCGCCATTGAGCAAGATATCCCGGTGCGAATTTAGATAGTCTCTACCGATGCGGGCCATACTAACACGAGTTGCTAACGCGACCGTGAGATGATTGTCACACTTGCGTGACTTTCGTGCTAGGACACTAATTCCAATAAGTCGCCACTACCGACGAGCGTGATGATAGGAACACGCAGCTCTTTGTTTAGTTGTCGCGAGTTTCGTCATCGCGAAATGGCTCGCCGCCCTCGTATATGTCCGGCATGTGTTAGCGGCACGGGGCAATATTGTCCCGAGTACACGTTGCGCTGCGTGCAGTTCTTAGGAATCGTCGAAATACGACCCTTTTCCGGAACTCAGACCGGCCTTCTGAGCGCCTTTTCGCTGCCGGGGGATGGCTTGTGCCGAGAACTCGTCGGAACAGGGGTTGTTGCAGGCTTCCAGCAATCGAAGGTTTTCTGACGCTGTACTCTAATTGACAATGGCTTGACCGGGAGACAATTGGCCTCCCTCATTGAACGCTAGCAGGTCGAATCCTAACTGCCGAAAGCTGTATTTCACTTGCTTGTGTACGTTATTCGACTAATCGGCCCTAGTCAGCGTTGCCCGTGAATCGTGGCCCACCTACAATCTCACGGCGAATGATTCAAACTCTGTCAGGGACGAGAAGGTAAATGAGAATGTGGCTTGCCATTCTAGGGTTGGCATTGGCGTCGTCGGGATGTTCAACCCCCATCGTGCAAAAGGCTTCGAATGCGATCAAACATCATGGCGCGTCGAAACACGACGTTCGCAATCGCGAACTATCCGAGACTGACGACGCCGAACCCCAGTCGGTCGATGCAACGGACACCGATCGGCGGGGAATTGATCTTTCCGACTATCCTTCACCAAAGCGTGGTATGAAGCGCTTTGTTATCGAACTGCCATACATCGAGACGCCGCGCATCGTGACGCCGCGCATGGAGACGCCGCGCCCCGGATTTCCCGCTGGGGGCAGTGCTCTGTTGCAGCGTCAAGGTCCGAAGGCCGCCCCCCGCTACCCAGCACCAATTCCCAATCCGGCTCCACCCACATTCACAGAAAAACATACGCACCTCGTCGAATTGATTGCCGGTAAAACACTTCATATCTCCCCGCAAAGAGAAAGATCTATCGATCTCTGATTGGAGCCAAGGCAAACTCGATGGAATGGTCATAAATACTTTGAAGTGATCGGTTCGATTAGAGTTTCACCGTTAGCAATCAATTACCCAGACGCCACAGAGAAATTCCTTAGCGGCAGCCCACTACTTGTGCCGTACGACAGCCGACAGCCCATCGTCATTTACGCGCCTCAAGACTATGAAATTCGCTACCGGAAATGGAAGGGTAGTTGGCAGCCGTCGCGCACGTTCGAAAAGGCAGTCTGGTGATAACGGAGCGTTCCTTTAGACGGCATTTAAGCGACAAGCGTGTGTTGCAATTGCCAACAAACCACCGTTAGTTGAAAGTCACTCGCAAAGTTCAATGGGGCCCGGCTCACCCGACACCAACTCTCCGACAACGCCAACTCTGCTCACACCCATTGATCTTTGCGAGCAACGGAACCGCCTGCGGCGGAAAGTGTTTCTTAGCCGCTCGCCGCGGAGGCGCCTCTCTCTGTTGCCGCTGACGAGATACGAGGCGCACATGGTCGCGATGAACGTGAACACCGAAACCTTGCTTCGTGTTCTAGTCTTTGCTCAGAAAATAAGCACTTGAGTTGCTTTCAGAAACAGAGTAGCGACGTGATTGAGAGCGGCGCGACCGACACCTACGACGTCGTGTTGAGCGAGTTGCCTGCGGGAGATGTTCAGGTCACGGTGGTGGCGGACTCCCAGACTGAGATCAGCACTGATGGCAACAACTTTTTCTCGTCCAGAATTCTCACTTTTACATCCTTGGACGGTACGACGCCGCAGACAATTACGATTCGCGCTGTGGATGATTTGCTTGGCGAAGGCTTGCATTTCAGCACGATCACACACTCGATCACCAGCACTGCCGATCCGGTTGACTTTCCCATGTCGCTGATGATCAGCGACGTCGTGGCCACAGTCCTGGATGATGAGAACATCAACTTCGCGGTTGATTACCTGGACGGCGCGGGCGAAGGCTTCTTTGATCCGACACTAGGTGCGATCAGGCAGAACGCGCTGGAGTTTGCCTTGGATATTTGGGAGGGTCTGCTCGAGGCTTCCTATGCCGGCGAGACGATTGCGATCGACGCTGAGATGAACTCTCTGGGCGGAGGAATCCTCGGCGGCGCGTCACCGAATTCATTCCGGAACGTCGGAGGCTTTATGGCTGGAGAGGCACTGTCAAATCATCTCTTCGGATTCGATCTTGATCCTGCAGATTCGGAGATCGGGATTACACTTAACTCCGACTTTGGAAGTTGGTACTACGGGACCGACGAAAATCCGTCTGGCAGTCAATGGGATTTTGTGTCGGTCGTCATTCACGAAATCGGCCATGGGCTGAATTTCTTCAATCTTATTAATAACGTGGACGGATCGTATTTCTTTGGGATACCGGGTATCTATGACTCCTTCCTTGAGTTGGGTGACGGAACGGATCTGACTTCGATGAACAACGCAGCCCGTGCCGCGGCGCTCATCAGCGACGATCTATTCTGGAAAGGCCCCAACGGAACCAGCGAAAACGGCGGTTTGCGTGTGGAGATTTACGCACCGACGACTTATGAGCCCGGCTCGAGTGTGAGCCATGTGAATAAGCCAATCTACCAGAACGTAGCGGTTATGACACCGTCACTCTTTAACGGCTCCGCCCTACATCAAGCAAACGATTTTGAATTGGGAATGATGCAGGACATGGGCTGGACGATCACGATCGGCGGGGGCGCCGCAGCCATGGCCGGTGGCGGGGACGGAGGTTTCTTTTTGGCGGACGTGAGTGGAAATGTTGGGAAACTCACCGGTGGAGATGCTCTCGGAACTAAATTCTCCATCGCAGCGAAAACCATGGATCTACAGCAGCAATTCCATCTGCCTGTACCCGAGATGCAGAATAAAAAGTCACTTGCGATGGAATCGACCGAATTGGCTGATCGGCCCCTAACGCAGTCCGCCTTTTCACTTTCTGAGAATTCGGCTGGTTTGAATGTGAATCTTGCCGGTGAGAACGTGAACGACGACACGATTGCCTTGGTCTTCGAGGATATCGCCGACGATTTGGACCTCGCCCTGCCTTCGATAGCAAGTCTGGTCGCACGAGATCTTCTCGGATCGAAAGACTGGAACGTCCTCGACAAGGTGTTCGCTAGCTACGCGGTCTAGTAGACCCATTTTGCAAGATCGTTTTATATGCTGCTGCGAAGCACATAACGCAACATCTTGAAAATGACACGGACCAGGGCCTGTGTCGATTCGGATACTTATGAATTGGGTGTAACTCGCATTCCGCTCTTACGCAGCCTTGCCGTAGAGCGTATTTTGTTCAGTGTGAATTCGGTGTTCGTCGAATTTTTCCAGTCGCCGTTGAGGTAAATCGATCGCAGGTAAAGCATGGCTTGGGCACCATCGACGGTCCAGCGCATGCCGCTCAGTTCCATGCGGTCTTTGACCACGTGACGGCATGCCCCTTCGATCACGCCGCTGCCGATGGGATAGCCAGCGGCTAGGTATTCGTCGTAACCCATGTGGGCGCGGTTGTTTTCCAAGTAGCCGATCACGACCAAGAGCCGCTTGCGTTTTACACCGCAGAGACCGGCCAGCTTACGACGCAAGCCGCCGATCAGGTATCCGACCTTGCCGTCGAGCAGCATGCGCAATCGCACAGCCACAAACTCTTCCGCTGCTTGACTCTTCTCGGCATGAAAACAATGAGCCGCCTTTCACAGATACTCCATCACATGGTAAAGGTCCAAAATACCGATCGGGCGGATGGCGTAGACGAAGCGATCAAGCGACAACTCCCCAAAGATCGACACGTACCGGCGCCGGTGTGGCTCGGATGAACGACGCACTGTGCGATCCTCTTGCTGGAGCGTCTCGCCCGCATCGCCACAACCAAACTTTGCGACATACGCTTCCAACAGACTGAAACCGAGGCTCAACAGCCGGGCAAACAGATCGCGCTCGACTTGGTCAATCCGAAAACCCTCTTCGTCGGCTTGATCAATCCACTCGACCATTGCTTTGAACTCTTCGGTCGCCTTGATAAAGTGCTTCTCTTGGGCGATGATCATCGTCGGACCTCCTTCGGTGGAATGGCATGAAAGACACAACCATCCGTTCTACTACGGGAGGTTCACTTTTTCTCAAGCTAGCACGCAGAGTCCAGACAGCTTTTAAAGTCTGATGTAGCGTTGAATCCTATCGACGTTTTGGCTGGGTAGTTCGTCCCTTTCCTGATCCTGAATACAACCGCGCGGAACGCGGTCGGCCCTTCGCATTCTGATTACCCGTCCAACTAGGGCATTGCAAGTGTTTTCTTGAAAAAAATCAAGAAGTCTCGCCAAAATCGGCGCAACCCACTACGTGGCCTTAGTTAAGGTTGCCTGTTTCCCGACGTTTGTTGTATAGGGGACTGTTCGGATTCGCAGCAGCGCTGAAGAAAGACGCAAATTGTCGCGACTCGCCTGGCACGAGAATACGCCCGCTCTGAATATCTGCTGACATGTAAAGATTTCTATTGAACTTCCTCCCCAGTTTGTCGGTGTGAGAGGGGGCAGAAGTAGATCATAAGAGTTGATTGGGTTAAGTTGTTACGTCGATTTGAGAACTTGCGCATACCATTTCAATACGTGACATTTGACGAACCAGAAATTTCGAACCTAATAAAGAGAATGCTATGCGAATCTGGGTCGACGCTGACGCTTGTCCTGGCGAAACCAAAGAGCTACTATTTCGCGCTACAAAGCGAACACAGACCCAGGTCACGCTGGTCGCCAACCAGCCACTGCGCACTCCGCGTTCCGAGTTCATTGACAGTGTGCTTGTGCCCGCAGGCGCAAACGTCGCCGATCGACGTATCGTGGAACTGGTTGAGCCGGGCGATCTCGTGATTACGGCGGACATTCCGCTGGCTGCTGATGTGGTCGCCCATGGTGGACAGGCCCTCGATCCTCGCGGCGAGCTTTACACAGATGCCAACATCGGTGAGCGACTTGCTGTGCGAAATCTACTCGATGAACTTCGCGGTGGAGGCCAGATTACTGGTGGACCGTCGAATTTCAACGCAAAAAATCGTCAAGCATTTGCGAATCAGCTCGATCGCTGGCTGACAGCGTCGAAAGGATAACCGTGTCCGAAATATCTGCATTTCACGAAGCGGGTCATGCCTTCATGGCGATCTACCTAGGCGCTCACGTTCGCTCGATTACGATCGAACCCGACTGGGATGACGGTCCGGAACGATTCGGTGACGCTCAGATTGAATGGCCGCTAGGCAAGTTCAGCCGGCGAGAGCTGAGCGAGAAGATGGTCATGGTGGCCTTGGCCGGTCCGGTGGCGGAGATGATCCACAGCGGTGAGTCGTATCACCCCGGATTTGTGGCGGAATGGGCGTCGGACTGGTCCGAAGCCTGGCAGGCCGCGGCGGCACTTCACGCCGAGGAGAAGCGTCGACTGAAGTACCTTGAACAAGTAACGACACAGCTCTACCAGACCATAGATCGTGAGGATCATTGGGCGGCCTTGGCGGCGATTGCCGACAATCTGATCGCTCACGAAACACTGGAGGGTGAGCAGGTCGGAGATATCATGGGGCAGTGGCTTCAGTAGCCCCGAAATCGACATCGTCAACGTGTCGTCTAATCAGTCGACGAATTCAAGTGGTTGCCGGCGAGCCAGGCGGTACTGAATGCGGCCTGAAAATTGTAGCCGCCGATCGGTCCGTCGAGATCGAGAATTTCGCCCGCGAGGAACAGGTTGGGCACGATCTTGCTCTGCATCGTCCGCGAGTCGATTTCGGCAAGTGCTACGCCGCCGGCGGTGACCTCCGCCTTTTTGAAACCTCGAGTGCCGCTAATCGGAATTCGAGTCTGCTTGATCGCGTTCGTAATCCGTCGACGATCGCGATTTGACAATTGCGCGCCTTGGACTTCCGACAAGCCGAGTCCGTCGAGTAGCGTTTCTGCCAGTCTTCGGGGAATCTTGCGGGCGACGGTGCCGGCGAGCTGCTTCTTACCGTCGATTGAGAATTGGCGGCGCAGTTCTACGTCGAGATCATCCGCTCGCAACTGAGGCAGGAAATCACATTCCAGCACGAGCGACTGCGGTTGTGGATGGCCGGTGACGGCTCGGCTTACGTCCAACACAGATGGCCCGGAGAGACCGAAATGGGTGAATAGGAATCCGCCACGCGCCTCGGCCAGTTGGTTCGACTTTGCGGCCGAACGCCCCGAGGGCCGCTGACCGTGAACTGGATTGCCGTGAAGCGGATCGTCATCGCTGGCTGTTACCCGCAGCGCCACATCGGGAATGGTCACGCCGCGCAGTGCAGCGACCCAGGCGGCATTGGTTGTCACAGGAGTCAACGACGGACGCGGCGGAACAATTGTGTGGCCCAGAGCTGCCAGCCAGGGATACCCGTCGCCGGTTGTGCCGCAACCAGGATACGATCGCCCTCCGGTTGTGACAACAACTTTTTCGGCCGATAGAGTACGCTGTGGCGTGACGAGTTGAAAACCGTCGCTGGTGCGAGTCAGGTTCAAGAGCGGCTCCTCCGTCGCCAGTTCGCAGCCGCTGCGGTCGAGTCGTCGTCGCAATGCAGAGAGGACGTCGCCAGCCTTGTCGCTTTTCGGAAAGACCTTGCCGGAATCTTCGACTTTGGTCGCGACCCCTTCCGCTTCAAACAGAGTGACTAGGTCCGAGGGACTCAGAGCGGCGAGCGCCGAATGTAGAAAACGTCCTTGGTTGCCGAATGCCGTGACGATACCGCGAGCATCGGTGGCCTGTGTGATGTTGCAGCGCGTGCCGCCCGACATGAGGATCTTCGCGCCCGGCTTGCGATTTTTTTCCAACAGCAGGGTCCGCTGCCCCTCTTCTGCCGAGCGTGCCGCTGCCAGTAGCCCTGCTGCACCGGCCCCCACAATGACCACGTCCCACCGCATGTTTCACATCCCTCCACGGTGGCGTTCGCCAGGTCGTCGGACCATCACTGCATACTCGATTTCGCGTATCGTTCGTTGGTTGGATTCTATCTGGCCTCATCACGGAGCGGTAGAACGGTGAGGCTTTACAAGACAATGAATCGGAACGATCATTGGGCAGCACGTGCGGGAACTCACGCCCTTCAAACGTAGTCAGCCTGCTTGCAAATGAGACGGTTCAAGCCATAAAAAGAAATCACAGTCGGAAGGAACCCCGCAATTACAGGCGACCCACACTTTCAGCGGTTAATGACCTGGCTCAAGCTGGAGTCCGAAGCCGAGAAACAGCAGATCGACGAGCGGCGGCGACGCGGAACCAAGGCGGATGCCGAGCAGTCCGGTGAGACGCTGCTCGATCTGGTGATCACGAACCACGAATCTGGGTTGGGCGGCCGGACGTTGCTGACTCTGGTCAAACGGAACCGTACGCTGCGCTTGCCGTGGAATCGGCTGCGGGTCGGGGCACCTGTTGTGCTCTCGACCGAGAATGCAGACGGAGAATCGCGGCAGGGAGTCGTCAGCGCGCGCCGCGGCGATTCGATCGAGGTTTCCGTTGACGAGTGGCCTGAGGGCGATCGGTTTCGGCTCGATCTATCGCCTGACGAGATCACTCGAAAACGGCAAGCGTTCGCGTTGCGAAACATTGAGCAAGCTAGCGGACGAACCGCAGCGCTACGGCGAGTGCTACTCGGCGAGCGGGAACCTCAGTTTTCGGAGCTGCCGGAATGTGATTTTGGGGCGTCACTGAATCCATCGCAGCAGGAGGCTGTGCGATTCGCTCTGGCCGCACAGGATCTCGCGATCATCCACGGCCCTCCCGGCACGGGCAAGACGACGACCATCGTCGAGCTGATTTCTCAGGCGATTCAACAGGGGCACAAGGTACTCGCCTGTGCGCCGAGCAACACGGCAGTCGACAATATGTTGGAACGACTGGTCGCGGCAGGCCATAAAGTCGTCCGCGTCGGACATCCGGCTCGTGTGGATCAGCGACTGCGCGACCATACACTCGACGCCCAGGCGGCCCGACAGGTGGAAATGAGCATCGTCCGCGAAATGCAACGCGAGGCCGAAGACCTGTATCGCCAAGCGAGTCGGTACACTCGCGCGAAACCACCACCAGGCGCGAAGCAGGAGATGCGTCGCGAGGCGCGGCGGCTCAAGGCCGACGCGCGACTGCTTGAACAGAAGGCAGTCGATTCGGTGCTGGATCGAGCCGACGTCGTCTGCGCGACCACGGCGTTCAACGAAGATCTGCTCGGTGATCGTCGCTTTGGATTGGCGGTCATCGACGAAGCGTGCCAGAGTACGGAGCCCGGCTGCTGGATTCCTGTGTTGCGCGCCGATCGGATTGTACTGGCCGGAGATCATTGTCAGCTACCGCCGACGGTTCTTTCGACACAAGCGGCACGCGAAGGATTTACCACAAGCTTGCTGGAACGGCTCATTGCGCATTACGGAGACTCGGTCACACGACAGCTCGATGTTCAATACCGCATGCATACGCAGATCATGCAGTTCTCGTCGGAGCAATTTTATAGTGACAAACTTGAAGCACATGAGACGGTCGCGTCGCATCTGCTTCACGATCTTGCGAGTATCGAGCCCTCGCCGCTGACCGCCGAGCCAGTCACGTTCATCGATACCGCCGGAGCCGACTGGAATGAAGAGCTTGAGCCGGACGGCGAGAGCAAGCGGAATCCGCAGGAGGGAGCATTGCTGCTCCGCAAAGTCCGTCAGTTGCACGCGGCCGGACTGAACCCGCGCGATATCGCCGTCATCGCACCCTACGCCGCCCAGGTGCGCTGGCTACGCGAGCAATGGGATTTGGACGATTTAGAGATTGATACCGTCGACGGTTTTCAGGGACGTGAAAAAGAGGCCGTGCTGATTTCGTGCGTCCGGTCCAACTCGACGGGCGAAATCGGATTCCTGTCCGACACGCGACGCATGAACGTGGCACTGACACGTGCCCGGCGAAAGTTGATCGTTGTGGGCGACAGCGCGACACTCGGCGGCCACAAGTTCTTCGCCGCATTACTGTCGTACTTCGAGTCGATCGGCGCCTACCAGTCTGTCTGGAACGAGGAGTTTGATATATAGAGGAATCCGACATTTAGTGGTGCCCGACAATTAGCGGAGCCGTGAGGCATCTCAAAAGAAACCCCTGGCCCATTGCTGAACCAGGGGTGTTCTTGCTACTTCATGAAGGTCCGATTGCATCAAGTCGATCGTCTGCTCACTAGAGCAGATTTACTACTCGATCCGCCAAACCCTTCTCGCCCAGGATAACCTGGAGATTCGACTCCGTGGCGATCTTCTCCAGTGCCTACCCCCCAGAGTTTGTACCAGGGTGAGTGAGAGAATCCGGGTTAATTAAACGGCTGCGTTCTGGAGGCGTAGGCGTAGCCGAAGCCGGAAGAACGCAGCTGGCCGCATACGCGGCGGGGGTCTGATAATTCAATGAACTGTGGATGCGGTGGTGGTTGTAATCCATCCGCCAGCGGTCGATCACCCAGCGGGCGTCCTCTAAGCTCAAGAACAATTCTCCGTTGAGAAGCTCGTCGCGTAGTTTACCGTTGAACGATTTGACATAGCCGTTTTCCCAAGGGCTGCCCTTGGCAATGAACAGTGTCTTCACATTGGCTTGTGCTAGCCAGCGACGAACTGACTTGGCCACGAATTCCGGCCCATTGTCACTGCGAATGTGCTGCGGTGTACCACGCACCGCAAAGAGGTACTGCAGAACACCGATCACGTCCTGGGACGTAAACGAACGGCCTACTTCTATGGCCAGGCATTCGCGAGTGTACTCATCGATCACGGCCAATAATCTCAACTGACGTCCATCCTCTGTCCGATCTGTCAAAAAGTCGTAGGACCAGACGTGGTCCTTGTGCTGAGCGCGGTGACGCACACAGCCATTCTCGCTGCCACCTGAAAAACGTCGCCTGCGATGCTGTTTTCTAGGCACTTGCATGTTTTCTTGCTTCCATAATCGGTGAACCCGTTTGAGGTTCACACGCCAATCACGCTTCACAAGCAGATCATGAATTCGCTCTGCACCATAGCGTGGACGTTGCCTGGCCAACTTACGCATCTCGCGAAGTAACAGTCGTTCGTCATTCGGGCGACAGGACTGGTATCGCTGGGTGCTGCGAGCTTGACCGAGCACTCGACATGCGCGACGTTCTGACACCTTCTTTGGCCCCAAACGGCGACGCACATCGGCGATTGTTCGCCGTCGACGTTCGGGGCTTACCAGTTTCCCTTTGAGGCTTCCTTCAATATCTCCATGTCGAGAGCCTGGTTAGCTACTAGCTTCTTCAGTCGTGCATTCTCTTTCTGCAATGCCTTGAGTTCCTTGGCCATCACCGGTTGCATGCCTCCGTATTTCTGACGCCAGCGGTAATACGTCTGCTCTGTGACCTCAAGCTGCTTGCAGATCTCTGGCACCTTCATGCCCTTGCCGAGATTCACGTCTGCACGACGTAGCTTCGCAATAACCTGATCCACTGTATGTCGATTCTGCTTCATCTGAGAAAATCCTTTCCGGGCCTCCGGCCCGAATGGATTCTCTCACTCACCCTGGTACTATTTTAGGGGAGGCTGTCAATTCAGGTAGCGCAGTTTACTTTCCGTCACCCTCTTTCTAATAACTGATAACTGATGCGATGACTGGAATGCCATTAGTATCATCGCTCTTTCTCAATCGAATCCGCTCAAAGCAGTCGCGGAATTCAAGGAGAGTTTGGCATCGGATTGCTAAGCTTCTGGACCGTCGGCGAAACGTTGAATTTGATCTCGTCTGGAAACGATGGCGAGTTGTACAGGATGCACATGGCAAAAAGAGATCCCAACTACACTGTCAACCGCCAAGCCCGAACCGAACATCGCGTTGTGCCACGCGCCTTTTCGGGGCAACTGCTGCACAATCTGCCCAGGTTATTGACACCCTTCGGCGAAGTTCAGGCCGAGCTTTATCTTGCTGATCCAGAAGCGAACCGTTGCGTGAGCCTCTTTCGTTCAGGCACACGCGTGATCGAAGACGTCACCGAAATAGAGGATCTACGCCAAACCCCTTGGCAAGGTGGTTTTTTGCAAGGCGTGATCGACGCACCTTTTCTCAACTTGTCGCCAGGTACTCGACTGGGGGTCATTCGCGATGACCGTTTCGAAACATTTCTCGATGTGCTACCTCTGCTGCAAGTTCAACTCCAAGACATCATTGAGCAACAACAGAAAGCTGCCGAAGAAAAAGCCAATCAAAACACTCTGAAATCTATCCAGCGCGCCTTCCACGAAGCGATGCTCGCACTGCCTGAGGAAGATTACGACTGGTTCAACCTACACAAGCCTGGAACAGGCCGCAGGAGAAAGCCCCCTTCGCCGGGCGGCACGGTGCTTTCCGATGGGGCCCAAGAACCGTCCGCAAATGAGACTAGCGACGACTCCGCCAATGGCTCCCAACAGGCAGAGTTTTTTGAACACGCAGGGCAATTAAACTTCGCTACATTTGCCGCCTCTTCACCAAAGAACTCGTGCAACACAACTTTCCTGACACTGAGGAGAAACTGCGCTAGCCGCTTTTCCAGTCGCCAATCCTTAGGCGTGTTGCTGCGGCTTTCGAGGAATGAACCCGCAACATTCCCGCGTTAGGCCGGGCAGACGTTGGCTGTGCGATTCGCGTCCCTATCAGCAGCTCACGTCGTGGACTAGAATTTTAGCCTGAGGCGAGCTCCCGACACATTTTCTACAAGACCGTACGCATGAAACATATTCGTAATTTCTGCATTATTGCTCATATCGATCACGGCAAATCGACACTGGCCGATCGACTGATCCAGGCCTGTGGGGGCGTGACGCAGCGTGAGTTTCACGACCAGATACTCGACTCGATGGATATCGAGCGGGAACGGGGCATCACGATTAAGAGCAATACCATTACGCTCGACTATCGCTCGCCCGACGGGCAGGACTATCAACTGAATCTGATCGATACGCCTGGTCATGTTGATTTTTCGCACGAGGTGCGGCGTTCGCTGATGGCCTGTGATGGGGCGCTGATCGTGATCGATGCTTCGCAGGGGGTTGAAGCGCAGACGGTGGCCAATCTTTATCTGGCCCTGGAACATGAGCTGGAGTTGCTACCGGTAATCAATAAGATCGATCTCCCGGCGGCCGACGTTGACCGGGTCCGCGAGGAGATTGATGCCGATTTGGGGCTCGATCCGTTTGCAGCGGTGCCCGTTTCGGCCAAGACGGGCGCGGGAATCGAAGACTTACTGGCGGGGATAGTTGCGCAGCTGCCAAGTCCGCAGGGTTCTCCCGAAGCGCCGCTGAAGGCCTTGGTTTTCGACGCCTTTTTTGATAAGTACCGGGGCGTGATTCTGCAGTGCAGGGTGATGGAGGGGACGCTCAAGGCACGCGAGACGATTCATTTCATGCACTCGGGCCGTGATTATACGGTCGATGAGTTGGGCACCAATCAGTTGAAGCTCAATCCCAAGCCGCAGCTCACCGCGGGCGAGGTCGGTTATATCGTGGCCGGGGTGAAGAGTGTGCAGGATATTGAGATCGGCGATACGATCACGCTCGTATCTCGCCCGGCAGCCGAGCCGATCCCTGGCTACCAGGAGGCCAAACAGGTCGTCTTTTCTTCGATCTATCCCATGGACACGGGCGACTACATCGACCTCACCAAGGCGCTCGACAAACTGGCGATCAACGATGCGGCACTCACTTACGAAAAGGATAGTTCTGCGGCGCTGGGCTTTGGATTTCGTTGTGGGTTTCTCGGTCTGCTGCACTTGGACGTGATACAAGAGCGGCTGCAGCGCGAATTTGACATTGGTCTGGTCATTTCGGCCCCCTCGGTGAAGTACCAGCTCACCTTGAAAGATGGCTCGACTATAGAGGTCGACAACCCCAGCTACTGGCCCGATCCGATGAAGATCGACTCGGCTACGGAGCCTTATATCAAGGCCTTGATTCTGACACCCGAAGAGTATGTCGGTCCGGTGATGGAGCTTTGCCGTGAGCATCGCTCGGAGAGTCAGACGATGAACTATTTGTCGGCGGGGCGGATTGAAGTCACCAGCGTGATGCCGCTCGGTGAGGTGCTGTTTGATTTCTATGGCAAGCTCAAAATGATCACGCGCGGCTACGGATCGTTTGACTACGAGCCCATCGAATACCGAAAAACTGATGTGGTAAAGGTCGATATCCTGGTCAACAAGGAGCCGGTCGATACGCTCTCCTATCTGGTGCATCGCGACAAGGCGCGCACTCGGGCGCTCCACTATTGCGAACGGCTGGCCAAGGAGATACCGCGCCATCAGTTCAAGATCCCAATCCAGGGCGTGATCGGTGGCAATATTATCGCCCGCACGACGATCCAGCCGTACCGCAAGGATGTGACCGATAAACTGTATGGGGGCGACGTGACGCGGAAGAAAAAGTTGCTCGAAAAACAGAAAAAGGGCAAGGCGAAAATGAAGCAGTTCGGCAGCGTCAACATCCCCCAGAAAGCCTTCGTCTCAGTGCTCCGCGCTGATAAGGACTAGACTTGCAGTGCACGATCCTTGGATGCTGTTAGAACCGATTTCAAAACTCCTATTCTCTCGTTAGAGATGCTCGCTGCAGGAATGAAAGTCTATAAAATTGCCTCCTCACCAGAATCCGCCCTCGAATTGGTACGATAACTGATAGGAATTCCAATACGGGCCGAGGGCTTTTTCCCAAATGGCTAGCGCACGCTTGTAGAGCGGTTCCGCCTCGGCATACTTGCCCTGGTCGTAGTAGAGCGCGGCGAGGTTGTTCAGGCTGGTAGCAACGAGTTTTGTGTGTAAATGCTTTTCAGCAATCGCTAATTGCTTTTCGGCTAGTTTCGCTGCGACGCCATATTTACCAGCTTTATAGTTTGCTACTACTTGTGCGTTGAGTTGATTCCATTCATCTTCGTGTTCATCTGCGCCCACCTGCGGCACTACGAGAATCAGAAGTAAGAAAGATAAAGTAAGTCTGCTGTACGTCTTCATAGAATTGCCCTCAGTGTTTTGACCCTTCCAGCATACGGGGCGAAAACAGGGCGTGCCAGACCTTAGAAATAGAGGGTGGGAGGGGCCTAAAATCCTGTGGTCTCGCGCGAACGTCGAACCCACGTTGCCGTCGCTCTTTTTTCCCCACAATTAGGAACTTTTTGTTTCGCTGGTTGCCCTCAATAGGAAACGGCTGCTCGCTGTTGCACAATGGTTGTGTTCGTTGCTAATTCAAAAAGGGGTGGTTCGCATGGTATCGGATATGGAACAAGGATTACGGGACGCGCCTATTGTGGAAGTGGTGATTGCTATCCAGATGAACAAATTCAGGCGTAACACCTCTATATTCGGTGTTGTTATCGCATCGATTGCGGCCGTTGTGCTATTTGTTTTGCAGCACCCACACCCCCCGATTTATTCGCGGGTCTATTATTGCATTATCGCTGCAGCCGTTGCTGTGGTGGCGGCGCTCGCCGCGTGCCTATTTCAGTGGAACATATCATTTTTTTCAGGTGAACTGAAACGACGACGTTCAGAACCAGATTAAGCGCCTTACAACCAGTCCGACAAGATTGAGCGATTGCGAAGCTCGACCTTGTCGTGAGTTATCGGCCGCAATGCTTTCCGCATAGAACCGAAAAGGTTCCCTCAATAAAAAGTGGACATCAAAATGGACATTTTTTGTCTATTCAATGCCTGTTCACGTTCGATGCCATAAGTATCCAATGCATCAAAACAACTGTATTTGGGCACTATTCAAAATGTGTTCAATTTCTAAAGGCCTATCGAGGGCGTTTAGGATCTAGTGGCCGAAAGGTCGTGGAGGTTCAAGTCCTCTCACCCGCACTTTACATCTTCAACATTAAGCAGGCTTCGCGCGGTTGTCGAACGGGTCGCGATTGACGCAGGCGATTTGTGCTGAGAAAACCGCGCTTGGTCAAACACCGAGCAACTGCATGTTGTTATTGCCACTGCCAAAGGTGCCTGCGTCTACATTGTGCCGATTAAGCAGCTCGAGCCAAAGATTACAGAGCGGGGTCCCCTGCTCTACCACCCGATGCTGCTGATGCTTATAACCGCCACCGGCCACAAGGATCGGTAACCGATGGCAGGTGTGGTTTGAGGCGTCCCCAAAATTGCTGCCCATTACGACCGTCGTATGATCCAGGAGCGAACCGCCCGCCTCGGGAATCGCCTTTAAGTCCATCAGAAACTGATTGAATCTCCGCATAATGTCCGTTTCAATGCAACTCAAACTCCTGAGTGCCTGGGCATTGTAACCATGATGCGAAAGCGTATGCCAACCACCCGTCGCACCCGGCACTTTGATCGCCCCGTAAATCCAATCCATCGAAATCGTAATCACACGGGTTGAATCTGTGCGAAACGCAAGTTTCGCCAGCTCAAACAGATTTTGAATCTTCGTTGAAAACCCAAATTGTGAATCCCGACTCAGCGAATTGGGTACCTTTGGTTTCTCTGTCTTCAGCCAGAATGCCTCGTGCTGAAGCTGCGATTCAAGCTCCCCGATCAACACCTGGTACTGCTGTGTGCTCTGCGCCGCATCATTCGACTGCCTCAACTGCGCAAGGTCATGCTTGAGGCTGGCTAGGATCTGCCGGTCACCCGCAATCTGCTGTTGCTTCTGACGAAGGTTTTCCGGCCCGAACAAGTGGTCGAATATTTTTGCTTCATCATGCATCGGCGAAATTGCCGCCCCGCGCGCATTCCACGAACAACCCCAGCCACGATCATAAATACTGAAACTCAAAGACGGAAAGCGCGTCTCACCGCCCATCTCTTGGGCCAGCAACTGGTCGAGCGAGATCGTGTTGATAAATCCGCTGGCCTCGGGGTTCGTTGCCCCGGTCAAAAATGATTTCTCCGAGTCATGATTACTCGTCTCCATGCCCGGGTGAAAGAGATTTTCAATCACCGTCACATCTTCCGGACACTCGATCGTGCGCAAGTATCGAGAACTGTCGAGCCGGCCCGACTCGGGCGGATCGAAGTACCCCTTATAGAAACCGAGAGAATTGCAGATAACAATTATCCGCCGCGGGGTTGCGGCCTGCGCTTCGGTGGCACCTGCACGAAGCGCATGAAGCGCCAGCGGCAATGCTGCCCCGAATTTCAAAAACGTTCGTCTTTCGAGTGTTTCAATCATCTTTATTTCTGGCAAACGAGAACACCAGCACCTCTTTCATCAGATCTTTCATTCTACATTCTGAACCGTCTTGCTCCATACGCTCATACAATTCTAGCCGTTCTGCCAAATCAGGCTCGCGACCATTGGCATATTCAAAAAACTGCTTCATCAAGTTGTAAGCGATTTTCTTCGGATTTGCCAACAGTATTTTTTTCAGGTCCATCACGTCTCCAAACGTTTCGTCATCAATTTCGCCTGAGGAGTCCACATTACCGGCCAGTGAATAGTAACCCTCGCGCTGATAGCCGAACGTTCCCTCGTGTGGCACCCTCACCCGGTAACGCTTTCTCCACTGACCAACCGCATCGAAACTCTCCAGCGCAAAACCATAAGGGTCAATGCTTTTATGGCAGGCCGCGCACGATTCATTCTCTTTGTGCAACTCGATCTGCTCGCGAATCGTTTTGGCCCCCGAGGTGTCCGCCTCAATCGATTTGATGTTTTCGGGGGGAGGTGCAAGCGTGTTACCCGCAATGTTTTTGGAAACCCACGCGCCGCGGAGTATGGAGGAGGTGTCGAAGCCATCGGTCGTGACCTTCAAAATACTTCCCATCGTCAACAGTCCACCGCGAAGCGAGTCGGGGGGCAAGTCGACCTTGCGCATCTGCTGACCGGTAACACCGTCGACTGCATAATGCTGGGCAAGTCGTTGATTTAAAAAAGTAAATTCTGCATCGATCAAATAACTTGCCGGCAGGTTTTTTTGAATCAGATGCTGCAAATACATCTCCGTTTCACGAGGCAGATAATAATCGAGTAGGTCATCGTAGGTGGGATAAAGCTTCAGGGAGGGCGGCACCTGTTTGAAGAATCGCAGGTTTAACCACTGATCACAGAAAGAGTGGACCATGCGTGCTGATTTGTTATCTGCGAGCATTCGATCAATCTGGTCGCGTACCACGGGCTCGGACAAGCTATCGTTTTTTGCCAGACCCAAAAGTTCCGCATCCGGGACTGAGAGCCAAAGCGTGCGAGCCAGCTCCGCGGCGATGCGATAGGACTCGTTTGGATAATTATTCTCTGGAAGCAGAAATTGCCGAGAACAGAGAATCGCTTTCAGCGCCAATTTGGTCGCCGCAACAAAGTCGCCCGTTGCCTGATAGGCGTCGCGGCTCAGTGCATAGTAGGGCGAAAGGGTTTCATCATCCGGTTCGCCCGAAAACGCCCGTTCTGCAAAGCTGCGAATCACCTGCTTGAGATCATCCTCGGTCGATGACGCCACCCGGATATTCACTTTCTCTATCGGCACCGAAACCTCAGCGATCACATCCAGCTTGCCGATCAAGGCACAGATCTTCTCGCCCGCCTCGCCCGTCGCATAGGAATCGGTGACGAGAAATTTGATAAGCGGGTCGCTGACATGACTCCGAAAGCGGATCTCCTGCTCGGCAGCGAGTCCGGTGAGCAATTCTCCCTCTGCAATCGACTTGCCCCACTCGGCACCATCGGCGGAAACATAAATGGCATATGCTTTCACATGACTACTTTTAGCACTGCCAGAGAGAGTCGAGTAGGTGAGCCCCTCTATTTCTGCCCGTTCGGGATTCTCAATCACCACAAAGTGGGGCGGCTCTGCAAACTGAGGACTGGTTTGCGATTGCCAGCTCGTTCGGTTCGAACCATCGAGCATCCGCTCCTTCTCCATACCCTCCTGGAAACTGCTGACCGAAAGCGACCCTCCGATCCGCTCCAAGATCGATTTGCCGGTATCGACTTCAATGTTTCTGCGCTCCGGAATTTCGAGCTTTAATCCGGCGAATGTGTCTGCGAATGGCCGGGGAGGCCATGGGTGAAGCGGCCCACGCACTTTGAGCTGTTTGATATAAACACCCTCACGGGGTTTTTCCTTGCGCCACGTGTGCTTACTAAAACAATGGACCGAGACGCTTTCACCCGGATGCAAAAAACCGCGCACCGTATAAGACTTCACCTCCTTGTCGCCCAGAGAGATGACATCGATGAGCCGCTGAGGCTGCGGGCGATCGTCGGCGAAATAATATTTTCCCGCATGCACCTGAATGGTAACGTCTTCTTCAAAGTCGCCGACTTTGGCCGCGTCGAACGTCAGCTCGTACCACCCGGCAACTGGGGGCGCGAAATCGTCGTAGAAAAAAGAATAGCTATTTCCGTTGTTGCCACGCGTCCATGAAAATAGGATCCCCTTCTTAAAGGGCCGCGTGTAAATGTTGTAGGTATGATGGCTATCCCTGATCCTGCCAGTTTTCCAAGTGAATTCGGGCAAAATTCCTTGCTCAGGGAAGGCGAATTCCAACATCTGATCGGCGGCAGCAAAATAGGCCGTCAACTGCTGCGCTGTGAGCGGAATGCGCCGGTCCGTGTCGAAGCGATTCGTGCCCCGGTCATCCGCCATGGTTTCGGCAAGGTCCAACTCGATGCCAAGCAAGTCATTGACGCTTTGATTGAATTCAAAACGACTGAGCCGCCGGTAAGCATTCGGCTTGGGCTTGATTTGTCTTTCGGCCATCCAACGCAGTAGCTGAGCCCTCTCTTTTGCGCTGGGCTGATCCGCATCGCGGGGCGGCATCTTCTCGGTGATCAGGTATTCAAAGAGGAGCGTGGAATCCAACGTCTCTTTACCTAAAAATACCTCCAGATCGAGGCCGCCCTCCTGCATTCCCTCGGCGTGGCATTCAAAACAATACGTTTGAAATAATTTTGTCGCCGGTTCCTGCCCCGTCACCGGTGTGCCGAGAAACAGCAACAGGATGCACCCCGTCAGCCATGGGGCCGCCAGATCCATGCCCGGTTTTCGGCGGTGGCAATCTCTTGGCTCGGTTCCCATTCCTATCTCGCGTTATCGCTGTCTGTAGGAGTACGCCGAAACCAAAGTGGTAGAAGATCGGCTAGAAAGTGTTGCTTCACGACGGGCTCAAGACCCATGCCGCAGGAGTTGAATATATCAAAACGCCGACATCGCAGCATATTTCAAAACAGGTTCCTCTTCCTACGGAATCTCCGGCACATTCGGGACCGAGTAGCTAGGATCTGCACCCGCACTACTGCGATTGAAGCCACTCCGGTTGGATTGGCATCTGCCACAGATCCTGCTTGCCGACCGTGCCCTCGCGAT
>Ga0209402_10001683_pt1 | contig 23485 bp, 21 predicted proteins | sample ArcticOcean_MG_C_3_FD_187437 | JGI IMG/M metagenome (GOLD analysis project Ga0209402, IMG submission 187437) | Marine microbial communities from western Arctic Ocean - ArcticOcean_MG_CB8_126 (SPAdes) (version 2) | ecosystem: Environmental > Aquatic > Marine > Oceanic | place: Arctic Ocean... | reverse complement strand
ATCTTGCCCCCAAATCCACCGCCAATCTCCATTGGAACGACCTTGATCTTGGAGACCGGTACGTCTAACAGAGGAGCAAGAGCGTCTCTGGCTGTAAATGCTCCTTGAGTGCTGGTCCAAACGGTGATCTCGTCATTCTCGTTCCAGATGGCTGAGGCGGATTGGGGCTCTATATATCCCTGGTGGACGGTCTCGTTGCCGAATTCCAGTTCAACGATCACATCGGCGGCGGCAAAGCCCTTTTCGATATCACCCTGGTTGAACTGGACATGGGTTGCGACGTTGCTCTTCTTGTCGGTGCGCTCACCAAGTTCAGTGGTCGTCAGGTTTTCGTGGAGCAGTGGGGCGTCTTTGGCCATGGCCTGCTGTACGGTCATAACCGCCGGTAGAACTTCGTACTCGACCTTAATTAGGTCCAGTGCGGCCTCAGCTACGTGCTGGTTGGCAGCGGCCACTGCGGCCACTGGGTGACCCTTGTAGAGGACTTTGGTACGGGCCAGCAGGTTGTCGCTGGCCATCTGAGTGCCACGGGAGGCGTCCGGATTGTTCGCTCCGGGCATATCCTTGCCGGTAATCACGGCTTCTACGCCGGGCAAGGCCAACGCCTTGCTGACGTCAATCGACTTAATGATTGCATGGGCGTGGGGGCTGCGGAGTACCTTGCCGTAGTACATACCGGCAGTCTGGAAATCGGTGCCGTACTTGGCTCTTCCGGTCACCTTATCGGTGCCGTCATGGCGAATGGGGCGAGTCCCCACGACTTTGTACTCTGAGTTTGACAGAACAATGTTCTCGGCCATGAAGTGTACCTCACGCGTAATTTAGTGCCTGGCTGAATTTGAAAAAATTGTACCACAGCAGGCCGATTCTGTGAGAGAATTGCCGACGAATATACCCCGTCCCAACAACAGCACGCCGATTGCTAACACCGCGCTTAACGAGAGAGAAATGGAACCACTTAAAGATATAAAGGTCCTGGCAGTTACCGTGTACCTGGCCGGACCTTTTGCCTCCATGAACCTAGCCCGGATGGGCGCTGAGGTTATCAAGGTTGAGATTCCGGGCAAGGGCGACCCTGTGCGTGGCAACGGCCCCTTCGCCGGTCCCCAGGGCACCAACACCCAAAAGCAGACTGACGATGATATTTCCACCAGGTTCCTCAAACGCACCCAGGGCGTGAAGAGTGTGACCATTGACCTGAAGAACCCCAAGGGCAAGCAGATGTTCTTGGACATGGCGTCAACATGCGATGTGGTTGTGGAAAACCTGGCTCCTGGCTCACTCCGGCGTATCGGCCTGGGTTATGACGAAGTTTCGGCCGTTAATCCCGGAATAGTCTATTGCTCAATTTCCGGTTATGGCCAGACTGGACCCTACAAAGACAAACCGGCCCACGACCCGCAGATTCAGGGTATGGCCGGCCTGATGGACATCAATGGCGAAGAAGACCGCCCACCGGTGAAAGTTGGTTTCTACATCGGCGACTTAGTTACGCCGATGTTTGCTTGCTACTCCATACTGGCTGCCCTGCGAGAGAAAGACCGCACTGGCAATGGCCAGTATCTGGACGTCTCCATGATGGACACTCTGGTGTCGATGATGTTCATGGAGAACCTGGAAGAAGCAATCGCCGACGGTCTGCCACTGCGTACCGGCAATATCAGTCGTAGCGGCCCCACCGGCCTGTACGAGACCAAGGACGGCGACCTATCCATCACCGTGACCAGCGACGACCAATGGGGTCGACTGTCCAGGGCTCTGAATGCACCGGAGTTGTTGGAGAATCCTAAATTCAGCGACTATGTGGCCCGCACCGTGAACGTTAAAGACGCTCGCCAGGAGGTGCAGCGCCTAATCGGGCAATACACGTTGGAAGATGCCGCGAAACGACTGGAAGACTTTGACGTTCCCTGCGCCCCAGTGCGTACCGCCGAGCAGGTGATGAATGACCAGCATTTCTGGGACCGAGGCAGTTTGCTGCCAATGATGCATGCGGCCACCGGCAAACCGGTTGAAGACGCTGTGGCCTCCGGGTTCCCGGTTAAATTCTCCGGGGGAGAGCTCCCCACTATCGACGGTGCGCCAACGCTGGGGATGCACAACTCAGAGATTTTTTCCAAACTACTTGGCTTGAATGACCAAGACATCGAAAAGCTGAAAGAAGAAAAAGTTATCTAAAAGCTGACGTCTGAAAGCTGATAGCTGACAGTTCTGCTGCTAACAAGGAGCCCCCACCATGGCAACTGCCCGACCACTTCGGACTTCAATGTACGTCCCAGGGAACAAAGAAGACTGGATGCGCAAGGCGCCCCAATACGGTTCTGACGCCCTGATCCTTGATCTTGAAGACTCCGTTCCAGTGCCCAACAAGGCTGAAGCCCGAGTCCTGGTTCGCAAGATGTTGGAGGAACTGGGCGGCGAGAAGCCAACTCTGACCGTACGGGTCAATCGACTGGAGACAGGTCTCACAGGTGGCGACCTCGAGGCCGTCACCTGTCCTCAGCTCTACTGTGTGTTGCTGCCCAAGGTTGAGAGCCCGGCCGACGTTATAGAAGTTGATAATCTGCTGTCCCATTTCGAGCGCAAAGCTGGTATGGAAGTCGGTTCCATATATATCGACCCCGGCATGGAGACGGCAACAAGCATCCGCTTGAGCTATGAGATCGCTTCATCCTCGCCCAGGGTGGCCCACATGGGCGGCAGTGGCGGCAAGGGCGGCGACACTTCTCGCTCTATTGGATTCGAGTGGACACCAGAAGGTCTAGAAACCCTGTATCTGAAGTCCAAAGTTTTGATTGATGTTAGGTCCGCCGGAGTGCCCTACCCCATGAGCGGCGGTTGGATGGATATCCACAACCTGGAAGGTCTACGCAAACTGGCCATTCAGTTGAAGCAGTTGGGCTACACCGGGATGCACCTGATCCACCCATCCCACGTCCCTGTCGTAAATGAAGTGTTCTCGCCATCCCCAGAGAACGTGAAACACTACCAGGGTTTGATTGCGGCCATGGAAGAGATGCGCGCATCTGGCGAGGCAGCGGTTACCTTTGACGGCGACATGGTGGACATTGCCCATGAAGAAACCGCCCGTAAGATGTTGGCAATCGCCAAAGAGATGGGGGTTGAAGGGGCTTAATCAGCCCTGGATTATGACTCAACAGATGGTACGCCGAATTGTCCTCGATGGGGCAGTCAATTTTAGAGACCAGGGCGGCTACCCCACCACTGACGGACGCACTGTGAAATGGCGTCGGCTTTTCCGGAGCGACTCCCCAAGCACGCTGACCGACGCTGATGTGCAGACCATCACCGGCACACTGGGCCTCACCACGGTGGTTGATCTACGCAGTAGTAATGAGGTTCTAGACGATGGTCGGGGTCTGTTGGCCCTATACGGAATCGCCTACCACAACTACCCTTTTAACGAACTGCGCGGTAGCAACCCCCCGACATCCGGCGGAGATGTGGAAAACAGGCTTTTGATGAACTACCAGTGGATCCTCCACAATGCCGGTACATTGTTGGCCCAGGCGTTTAACACCCTGGCCCAAGACGTAAACCAGCCGGCCCTGTTCCACTGCAGCGCCGGCAAGGACCGGACCGGCGTTCTGGGAGCAACCATCCTTTCCGTGCTGGGAGTCAGTCGCGAAGATGTGGTGGCCGACTATCTACTGACCAACGAGGTCATCGACGGGATACTGGCCCGCCTCAGAAAAATGGCCGGTTTCCAGAATTCCACCCGAGAAGGCATCATGGCCCCCCAACCTGCGATTGAAAAATTCCTGGATGTGATGCAGAGTGAATTTGGCGGGTCAGAAGCGTACCTGCTACACCACGGGGTACCGCAAAAAAACATTGACGGATTCCGGGAATCAATGCTCGAGTAAGAACTGATAGCTGATATTATCTAGCGTCGAATGACGACCGAACCTATTGGAGGAACAATCATGGCATTTGGTGGTAATGACTGGCTGGCTCTAACCGTAGAGCCAACCTTGGAACCCGACATTCCGATCTGTGATCCCCATCATCATTTTTGGGACCTTCGCCCGGCCAGCACCCCCTACCAGCGGTACCTGATTCACGAACTGAACGCCGACATCTACAGCGGGCACAATGTGCGCTCCACCGTCTTCGTGGAGGCCCATTCCATGTACAGCGCCGACGGCCCAGAAGAACTGCGCCCTGTGGGTGAGGTCGAATTCGTCCAGGGGTTGGCTGCTGCCAGCGCCAGCGGTGTCTACGGACCCGCCCGGGCAGCCGCAGCCATCGTCGGGCACGCTGACCTCAAAATGGCCGATAATGTAGTGCCGGTTCTGGACGCACTACAGGCCGCCAGTCCCAACCGTTTCCGGGGCATACGCCACAATGTTTCTTGGAACGCAGACCCCATCTTCCAAGACCGGGAGGCAGAGGGCATTATGGCTGACACCAAGTTCCGTGAGGGCGCAGCCGTGCTGTCCAGCAAGGGCTTGTCCTTGGACATCATGCTGTCGTTCCCCCAATTGCCGGAACTGGCCGACTTCGCCAAATCAGTGCCGGATCTGCCAATAATCCTCAACCACGTTGGCGGTGTGAACCGGATTGGCATGTACGTCGGAAAAGAAGCCGAGGTTGAGGTCGAATGGCGCAAAGGCATCGCCGCAGTTGCCGCCTGTCCCAACGTCACGGTCAAACTTGGCGGACTGGGAATGCCTCGCTGGGGATTTGACTGGCACCAGAGAGCTAAACCCATCGGATCTGAGGAACTGGCTGAGGCAATGGCTCCCTGGCTGAACTACGTCATTGAACAGTTCGGCCCGGACCGCGGCATGTTTGAAAGCAACTTCCCGCCGGACAAGGTCTCGTTCTCCTACAACGTCATGACCAACGCCTTCAAACTCATGTCCAAAGGCTATTCGGCAACGGAACGGGCGGATATGTTCCACGACACGGCCACCAGGGTCTACCGAATCGACGTTTAGTCCGCGACTACCGGGGTCATTTGGTCATGCCTGAGACCCCCGGGCTAACAAACGGACTGGCTAGACCTGGAACACCGCAATGGCGTCGGCGGCCTTAACTCCCTGGCCCTTGGGTAGGACCATCAGCGGGTTGATGTCCAGTTCTGCCAGGCTGCCATCCAGTTGGGCTGCCATCTGGGAGACTCGCACCAGCGTATCAGCCAGGGCGTCAATATCGGCGGCGGGGCGACCCCGGAACCCTTCCAGCAGGCGGGCACCTTTTACGTCGGCAATCATCTCCAGAGCATCGCTTTTGTCGATCGGACAGAGGCGTAGGGCCACGTCGTTGTAAACCTCCACCATCACCCCGCCGGAGCCGAAGAGAATCGTAGCGCCCAACTGGGAGTCGTAGCTGACCCCCACAATCACTTCCACGCCGTCCACGATCATTTCCTGGACGGATATCCCGTTGAGACCTTCGCCCACCGCACCGGCTTGGGCGGCGTTGGACTTGAGCATGTCAAACGCTTCCCGAACCGCAGCTCCGTCTTTCAGACCCAGCATCACTAGGCCAGCGTCCGTCTTGTGGGGTAGGTTTATCACGTCGGCTTTCATCGCCACCGGGTAACCGATCTCGTCGGCTGCAGCTACCGCATCGTCGGCGTTTTGCACCAGTGATTCTCGGGTGATTGGCACGCCCCACTTTGCAATCAAGCCCTTGCTGTGGTGCTCCGAGAGGGCGATTCCACTGGTGGCGGACAGTTTGGTGGCTGCCGCTTGCTGTTCTGCGTTGATAGCCGTGGTTTCAGGGAACCCCGATGTGCCACGGTGCCCCAACCAGTCGTGGTAATCGATTAGGCTTCGGATGCCGGAAGCTAATCGATTCGGCGTGTAAAAGACGGGAATTCTGGCCTTTTTCAGCATATCCAGACCAGCCGTCTCTCGGCGGCTACCCGTCCAGAGAAACGCCAACGGCATCTCTTTGGCCAGGTCGCGTTGGGCGATTACCTGAGTTGCTTGGCTATCACCTCCAGAGCTCGCGACCACCAGCGTGCCCATGGCCGGGTCGTTGGCCATGAACTGCATGATCTCGGGGAACGAATCGCTGTTGGCGAATCCGGTCACGTCAGAAGGGTTGGACGCCCAACCAAATCCCTTGAGCACGCCGTTGATGCCATCTCGTGCAGCGTCGTTCAACACCGGCAGGTCCAGGCCGATTTGGCCGCACATATCGGCTGTGAGCGAGCTTATTCCGCCGGAGTGTGAGACCACTGCCAAACCCTTGGCGGCTGGCGCAGGGGAGTTGGATAAGAGATTGGCAACTTCCAACAACTCGTCGTAGTCAGAGACCCGAATCACGCCGTACTGGGTCAGGGCCGCGTCATAGAGGGAGTCCAGGCCTGTTAGCGCGGCAGTGTGTGACTGGGCGGCTTTGGCGCCCAATTCTGAGCGTCCAATCTTGATGAGGATGATTGGTTTGCCGCGTTCCGCCGCCAGCTTGGCAACCTCGATGAACTTCTTGGCGTCTTTGAATCCTTCTACGAACCCAGCGATGACCTTGGTGTCGTCATCATCCAGCAGATACCGCACGAAATCTGAGAAATCCAGATCGGCTTCGTTGCCGGTAGAGATGATGTAGCTGAGGCCTATGCCGCTGTCGATGGCCCGGTTCAAGAACGGACCGAACGCCGACGCACCGCTTTGACAGACCAATCCCACCGACCCGCCAAGTCCCTCGGCTCCCCTGGAAGACGCGCTCACCCAGATATCGTCCTTCACATTGGCCAATCCCAAGCAGTTGGGTCCACTGATGCGGAGACCCGACTCCCTGGCAAAGGCGGCGACCTGCGCCTGTAGATCGCGTCCTTCCTGGGTGCCCCGTTCGGAGAAACCAGCGGAGATAACAACTGCGGCCTTGGTGCCCTTTTGATGGCTCTCGTTCAGCACATCCAGCACCTGCTCGGACGAGACCACCACGCAGACCACGTCTGGCGTCTCCGGTAGGGCAGTCACGCTGGGATAACATTTGACTCCTTGGACCTCTTCATAGCGGGGGTTCACCGGATAAACGTTTACCCGCGCTGACGCTTTCAGTGCGGCGGCCAGCATGCGGCCACCGTAGGCCATCCGAGGTGATGCGCCCACCACCGCGATTGAACGGGGGTTGAGCATGTTGTGTATCGAAGATAGTTGGTCAGCAGTCCAAGTTGTCAATTTAAGCTCCAAGGGCTCTGGTTGTATTAAAAAATTCCCACCCGAGGCTACCACGCTTTTACAAGAACTGCGACCAAAACTGCTATCATACTCCGGCTGGTAGCCCAAGAAACACAGCCATCGGCGGAGGTGCAAAATGACAACGTTTGTCCTAGTTCATGGGGCGTCCCATGGGTCATGGTGTTGGGACAAAGTCGTCCCATTGCTGGAGTCCCAGGGGCATGATGTGATTGCAGTTGACCTGCCGGGCAACACCTACGGTGAGTTTGATGTGCCACCCTCTCAGGTGACTCTTAGCTCGTACGCCGACCACGTCTGCAAGGTGCTGGACCAATTGGACGAGCCGGTTGTTCTGGTCGGCCATAGCCTCGGAGGTCTCACTATCACACAAGCTGCAGAACTCCGCCCCGACAAGATTCGTTCACTGGTCTACCTGACGGCCCTGCTGTTTCGGGACGGAACGGCAATGATGCCGGTGGCGGCGAGGGACTCGGAATCGATACGCGCTGGTCTACAACGTGACTCGTGGACTGTTTCCGAAGACCTGGCCACGGTTGTTTTCCATGAGGAGTCCCTCAAAAGACGGTTCTACAACGACTGCTCGGACGGTGACATTGAGTGGGCCAAGCCGATGTTAGTACCCCAGCCGACCGGGCCGCTGATAGACCAGGCGCAGACCACGGCTCAGAATTTTGGCCGGGTGTCCAAGGTCTACATCGAGTGCGAGATTGACGGCGCTCTCCCCCTGGACTACCAAAGAGAGCTGCAAGCAAATGGCCCTTGTGACCGGATAATCACCATGGGCACGGGGCACTCTCCTTTCTTATCGGCACCGGTAGAACTGGTGGCGCACTTGGTCTCTATTTAGAAGGATGCTCTCATCACGTAGCCAAACCAGGCGTCCACAGTTATCATGGCACCGACTGACCTACGTTTGAAATACGTCGCTTGATACTGACGTATTACTCGACAAAATTGAACCCAAATACCGGAGGCAACAATGGCTAAGAAGAAAGGCACTGCATTGATGATGGTGGCAGCCGATATACCCGCCGACATGGAAGAAGAATTCAATAAGTGGTACCAGGAAGAACACCTCCAAGAACTGACGAGCATTCCTGGTATCTTGAACGCCGCCAGGTACGAGGCCACCAAGAGCGGACCCAAGCACCTGGCCGTTTATGAACTCGAGAGCATCGCCGTAATCGAAACAGATGCCTTCAAGAACCGCCCCCGCACCGAATGGGGACAGCGGGTCTCGCCCAGTCTAATTGGCACCAATTTCTTCAACATAGTTTTGGACATGATCCACCCCACCTCTCTGAGTGACGAGATTGCCAACAGCGACATGGCCCCGGCCCTTCAAATTGGGCGAATGGACGTTGCACCTGCCGACCAGGATGAATGGAACAAATGGTACAGCGGTGTCTACGTGCCCAACTACGAAAAGTGCCCCGGTGTGATCCGTGGCCGCCGATGGAAGGCCGTTAAGGGAACACCGGAGTTTGCCACGGTCTACGAGTTTGAAGACGAGAACGTATCGGAGACCGCCGAGTGGCTGAAACAGCGGGAGATTCACCCCGACAACGTCCGCATGCGTGACATCATGGCCCACGCTGACGGCTCGCCAGGAATCTGGAGGAAGACCTTCCAACTCTAGGCTGAACATTTGCTCTTCCACTGCTTAAAACCAGTGGGAGAGCCTAACCGTACGGAGGCCCGCGACTAACTATGGCAAAGAAAAAAGGTACTGCATTGATGATGGTCAGCGCTGATATCCCCGCTGATCAAGAAGAAGAGTTCAATCGTTGGTACAACGAAGAACACCTCAAGGATCTGTTGGCGGTTCCGGGCATTTTGGATGGCGCCCGGTATGAGGCCACCAAAAGCGGCCCCAAGCACATGGCTGTGTATGAATTGGAGAGCGCCAATGTAATCAACACTGACGCTATGAAAGCCCTGAGGCCTTTCACGGACTGGGGCCAGCGCATGGCGCCCAGTGTCATCGGTTCCAACTATTTCAACATGGTCATGGAGATGATTTACCCGGAATCACTGACCGATGAGATTGCCAATAGCGGCATGGCTCCGGTACTCCAGATTGGCCGAATGGACGTTCCTGCCGCTGACGAAGGTGAATGGAACAAATGGTACAGTGGAGTGTACGTTCCCAACTACGAAAAATGCCCCGGAGTGATTCGCGGACGCCGCTGGAAGTGCGTACGTGGCGGGCCCAAATACGGGGTGGTTTACGAGTTTGAGAATGAGAACGTTTCGGAGACCGAAGCGTGGTTGGAACAGCGGGATATTCATCCCGACAACGTCCGCATGCGGGATATGATGACCCACGCAGACATGTCTCCTGGCATCTGGAAAAAGACTTTCCAACTGTAAGCCGTTGGGGGCGGGCCATTTTCTTCAGCGACAAAATGGCACCATCGTCTGATCCAGTGGAATCGGTAGTTGCCGCGAGAGCGGGACATTTAACCCATGAACGCTAACCAAGATCACGCCAGCCAAGCACCAGGGCATAACCACAGCCACCGTACTGCCAGCAAACGCAACCTCAGAATCTCGTTGGCGTTGATCACGACCTACATGCTGGTGGAGGTGGTCGGCGGGTTAATCTCTGGCAGCTTGGCCCTGCTGGCTGACGCCGGCCACATGCTGACCGACAGCGCGGCCATCGGTCTGGCCCTGCTTGCCATCTGGGTTTCCGGACGCCCCGCATCCATCGAGCAGACCTTCGGTTTTCACCGCACTGAGATTCTGGCGGCCATGCTGAACGCCCTGAGCCTGTGGTTGATTGTTGCTCTGATCTTCTTCGAAGCTTCTCGGCGGTTCGACGATGCCAAAGATGTAGATGGCGGTTTGATGCTGGTCGTCGGCGCCGTGGGACTAGTCGTGAACCTGGCGGCTGCCTGGGTGCTGCACCGGTCCGCCGAGGAGAGCTTCAACGTGGAGGGAGCGTTCCTACACGTTATAGCCGACCTCCTGGGCTCGGTTGCGGTGGTGACGGCGGGTATTCTGGTGATGGCCTTTGGCTGGAACATCGCCGACCCGATATTTGGCATCGTCATCGGCGTATTGATATTGGCCAGCTCGCTACGGTTGCTCTGGAAGGTCGTCCATGTTCTCATGGAGGGGACACCGGCGCACTTGGACCTGCACCTACTCTGCCAAAGATTGGAAGAACTGGAAGGCGTCACAGGCGTCCATGACATCCACGCCTGGTCAATCACCACCGGCTACGACGCTTTAAGCGCCCACGTCACCGCCGATGTTGCAGCCATGGAAAACCCAAACCTGGTGTTGCAACGACTGCGGGACATTGCATCCAGTGAGTTTGGTATCGCCCACGTGACCATCCAGCTGGAAGACTCAATGGACGGGTGCTTTGAGGACCATCACATAGAGCATCCGACAATCTATCGGTCTGGTCAACGGGCAGACAACCGCAGGCATGACGAATCCTGATTCGCCCTGGCGTCCGTATACCTGGCGGACGTAGGGATGGGTCTTACTTGATATAAATGGGAATAATCAGTATCCAACATAAAATAGTATTTTTTGGCGCGCTGTTCGCGGCGTTGTTTTTATTCGCCCCAATATCTGCCGCTTTTGCTCAAGACGATGAACGGTTGGGTGAAAACCGGGGAGTAGATGTCATCGCTGGGCCCCACGCCGTCAGGGTGGTGATAATCAACTCCAATCCTGCCGCAGGCTTCATTCAAATGGCGATGTTCATCACCGATGCCAGTACGGGAGAAACGGTGTCCGATGCCCGAGTGATTCTCCTAGCCAACAACAATGGCGAGGATTTTGAGAGCGTGTGGACCGCCCATAACTCGCCAAATGACCCCAGGCGGTACGACACCCGGATGAACCTAGGCTCGACCGGCGACTGGATAATCAGCGTTGATGTGTCCAGTTCCCTGGGGCAAGGAGGGGCAGAAGCCCTACACATCGTGGTGCCGTCGCTCAATCGCTACACAAACGGCAGCCTGGTGTTCTTTGCCATCTTTGCCGCAATGATGCTGGGAGTCGCCTACCTCTTCTGGAGCGTAAAACGGGACAACCGCCGCCGCGCGGCCGCCTTGCTTGCGGCTGGTCCGATTGATCCCATTGCACGGGAAGCAGATGGCGAGCCGCAGTCTTGATCTTTAGCGCATGAAATTAGCTAGAAAAATACTATTCATTCTGCCTGTTTTGGCGGCGCTACAGTTGCTTTGGGTTGTGCCATCGGCGCATGCCCATGTCGGCATAGAAGCCGGTCAGAACCCCTTCATGGCCTGGAACTGGAACCCGCTGTCCACCCTGCTGATTCTGATGGTCGCCTACGTGTACCTGAACGGTCTCAGCAATTGGAACCGTCCTACCCACCCCATCAGCCGCTGGCAGAAGGCTTCATTCTTCACCGGGCTATTCCTGATCTTCATTGCCCTACAGTCGCCGTTGGACAACTTGTCAGAGCACATGCTGTCATTCCACCAGCTGCAACACTTCCTGCTGCGGATGATGGCCCCGCTGCTGATCCTGCTCGGCGCGCCACTCACGCCGATCCTGCGGGGGCTGCCGCCATGGGCGCTCAAGGGCATCGTTCGCCCCACAGTGCGGCACCCGTTCGCGCGGGCCGTTTATGACAAATTGACCAATCCGGTCATCAGTGTGTCCATCTTCATGGGTGTGCTGTATCTCTGGCAGATACCCGGTGGATTCAACCTGGCATTGCGCAACGAATTTATCCACGCCCTCATGCACGTGACCATGATGTCGTCCGGGTTCATCTTCTACTGGGCGGTCATCGACCCCAAGCCCCACCGCTCCCGCGTGCACTACGGAATCAGAGTGCTTTACTTGGGTCTGATTGTTTTGCCCAACACCCTGTTGGGGGCGGTAATTACCTTCTCCAAGACCATCATATATTCGGGATACGAAAACGCCTACCAGCCCTTCGATATGTCCGTCTTGACGGACCAACAGATCGGCGGTCTGGTGCTCTGGGTGCCCGGCGACATGATGAGCATCATAGTGGCTGGAATAGTTATGGTCATGTGGTACGAAAAAGAAGAACGGGAAAACCCCTCCCATCCACATATACCTCCCGCTCCGACCACTGACGAATAATAACTTCCCGATTTAGGGACAATAAAACAGTCCCTTCTCCCTCGCAGGGGGAAGGTTAGGATGGGGGAACTCCAATGCAACCAACCAACTCGCATGCTGCGGCCATCGGGCTCTTGACCGTCCCACCCACCGTCCCTAGGATGTACCTGACCCCACTCCAAGGCGGAGGAGCATCGTGACCAACGGCAATGGCGAGACTCTATTTAGCTGGTTCATACCCATCGATGGCGACGGTGCGCGGGCCGGCACTGCCAGGGCAGAACGACCCCCGACATTTGATTACCTCAAGCAGGTTGTGCAGACGGCCGAGGACTTGGGCTATTACTCCTTGCTCATCCCCACCAGGTTTGCCAATGGTCTATTTGCTGAGGACGCACCTTTGGCAGAAACCTGGACTACGGCCACGGCCTTGGCGGCAGTGACCGAACGCATACGATTTCTCATAGCTGTCAGACCCGGCTTTATCGCCCTGGGGCTGTTCGCGCAGATGGCCGCCGCCCTGCACCAGATATCCAAGGGGCGGATTGATATCAACATCGTGCCCGGTGGTATTGGAAACGACTTTGAACGGGTTGGCGAGTACACGGACCAGAGCACTCGCTACGAGCGCGCCGAGGAGTTTATCTCCGCCTGCCGCAAGCTGTGGACCCAACCCGGCCCAGTGGAGTTCAAGGGAGACTTTTACAACCTGCGGGACGCCTACTGCTCCCCAATTCCGGAGGGAACACCGCCCCAGTTTTATCTGGGAGGTGCGTCGCCCAGGGCCAACGCCCTCTCCGGACGGCAAGCCGACGTCCACCTAAACTGGATCGAGCCGCTGGAAGACTCCCGCGCCCGCTTCGACGCTGTCCGAGAGGAGTTCAAGAAGTCGGGCCGCACTCCGAGTTTAGGCATACGCACCCATCTAGTAGTGCGGGACAAAGAAGAAGACGCCTGGAAAGCCGCAAACGAGTTGATCGACCACGCTGACCCAGCGGTGAAAGCCCAGCGCAAAGCAGCCGTCACGGGAACTGCCATGGTCGGAGCCGCCGCGCAAGTCCAAGAAGCCCCCAACCACATAGTGGCCCCCAATCTTTGGAACGGTCTTTCTGAGGTGCGGGTCAATTGCGGCACCGCCATCGTCGGCACCCCTGAACAGGTAACCGACATACTCCTGACCTACTCCAAACTAGGAGTAGACCAGTTCATCCTCTCCGGCTTCCCCCACGTAGAAGAATGCCAACGCGTAGCCGAGGATGTCATACCGTTGTTGAAACAGAAGATAGCGGCGGTGGGGTAGTGGAAATCCGCCTCAAAACGTCGAGAGAACTATTCTGAACTCATAAGCGAGTGAAACTCGGTAGCGATTTTCCTATCTTCATTTTAAAAATTCTACGCTGCCGATAGATCCCGCCAGCGGCCCCCAACAGACCGAGTGGAAGTTTGAACGCAAAACTTTGTAGGGTTTTTAGATTGAATGGCCAGGTGGGCATTGATTCGACCTGATAATAATGCCGAGTCATGACGAGTAGGTTTTCAGACAGTTGATTTTTCTCGAGGATATCCGCGGTCGACTCGATTTTTGTTGTAGCTCGCGTATTGAGAGGCTCATCGGCTCATTGTTTGCTAACAACGTTATCTTCGGAGCTTCATGGCATCATGAAGGCCTCAAATAGGCCAGATGGAACATACCAAGAACAGTACGAAAGAGACGAAAAGTAGCAGGGCATAAGCGATTCGCCAAACCAAATATACTCCGCCGTCCCGATCTGGAATCAAAATTGACCATGCTCCGAGATGCAACAGGGGAATTGCGAACAAAATTGCATGAAAAAAGGAGTAGTCCTCGAGGGGTTTGATTCCGCCAAGACCATCTGGATGACCGGGATGGCTCACGATTTTGATTGCTTCGTTCTTCGAATACCGGTGCATAAAGCTGTAGGAAACCATTTGGCCCAATTGGAGAGACACGATAAACCCGACTAAAGTCCTGCTGAGTGTCCATTTAATGAGAAATCTGGCACTAGCGTCATCCAGATAGAGGCCGATGGCGAAAGACGCGCCTATCGCAGCAGTAATTAGCGAAGCCCATAGCAATGGATTCTTCCCGATTGCCTGGTAAATTCCTCGGCACTTTTTATTCCCGTGATTGCACCGCGCCTGTACAACTGGTCTATGGCCGTTGTCATCCGGTCGTGAACATTCATTGAGAACCACAGTCCCAAGATTAAGAACGTCACCCCAGACAATTCCATATGGTTCAGGTCTTCGAGGTTGGGTCCCTGGAGAACGAACGAGAATGAATACACACAAGCAAACGCGATCAATAGGGAGGCTTTCGCCCAATTTTCCTCCACTAATTCTAGGATTCGTTTGATCGGCAACTGCGAGAATCTCATAGGCGAGAACTAGTCCAAGTAAAAATAATCATAGCGAATTGGGGATATCACTCCTTGGCCAATTAGGATACCTCGCCCGGACTGAACGCGTGGTTTAATTTCAATTTGGCCAATCACTCGACTACGCTCCTTAATCAATGAACGCAGATATGCATATATTCGGGTTTCCAGGTTGAATTAAAAGCGAGATTATTTACATTGCTTTCCCGTGCTTACCTAACCATTTTAATGAATTCCAATGTAGTAGGCCCAATAAGCATGCTCATTGACCCTTCCACTCCAGACTTGGGTTGATTTGTTACAAGAAAACATGAGATGGTTCCCGAACCATGCTCTTCCAACATCCATGTTAAAACTCCCTAACTAACCCCCGGCCTATCCCCCGCCCATGGGTTGGCTGCTTCAAACGCCGCGCAGGCTTGTAGGACTTTGGCTTCTGACCCCTTGGGACCGATTATGTGTAGGCCTATGGGCATGCCGTCTGACGAGTAGCCGCAGGGGATGCTGGCGGCGGTTTGGCCGCTGATGTTTATGGGGTAGGTGAAGGGTAGGAAGCCCCAGAACGGGTCCACGGTCTTGCCGCCGATCACGCCGGGCCGCTGGTCGATGGGGAAGGCAGGCACAGCCATGGTTGGTGTCAGCAGCAGGTCGAAGTTGTCGAAGAACTCCTCCATGCGTCGACCCAATCGGTCAACCTCATAGATGGCGCGCGACATGTCGGCCCCGGTGGTCTGTTGTCCGTGTTCGATGGACATCAGACCAATGTCGGACAAGTCGTCTCTGTGTTCCTCCAACAGGTGGCCGTAAGACGTGTAGGCCGCCGTGGAGAAGACGTTCCAGAAAGTCTCAAAAGGGTCTTCCAGCTTTAGCTTGGCGGCATCCATGTTGGCGCCCAATCCGATGAACTTCATCGCGGCCTGCTTGGTGATATCCACCACCTCTGCGTCAATCGCCGCGTAACCTAAGTCGCTGCTCCAGGCTAAACGCATGCCGTTTACTCCAGCTCCCAGGTTAGCGCTGAAGTCGGGAGCTGGCTCTCGGATCGAAGTGATATCACGGGTGTCTGGCCCGGCGATCACCTGTAACAACAGGGCCGAGTCGCCTACTGTCCGGGTGATTGGCCCAGACTGGGAGAAGTGATTGGCTGAGGGCCTGCCGTAGCCGCCAAATCGTGGCACCCGGCCCTGGGTGGGTTTGATGCCGAACAACCCGGTGAAACTGGCTGGTATGCGCACCGAGCCGCCGCCGTCGGTGCCCATCGACAGTGTGCACAGTCCAGCGGCCAACGCTGCTGCCGCTCCTCCGCTGGAACCGCCTGGTGTGCGTTCAGTGTTCCAGGGGTTGCGGCAGGGCTCGCCAAGTTTGTTCTCGGTGGTGCCTGACTGGCCAAACTCCGGGGTGTTGGTCTTGCCCAGGATGATTGCCCCCGCAGCCTTCACCCGTTCCACGACGATGGAATCCATGTCTGGCACGCGGTCCTTGAAGATGGCCGACCCCATGGTGGTAACCACGCCCTTGGTCGTTTCCAAGTCCTTGATGGAGATCGGCACGCCGTGTAGCGGCCCCAATTCTGCCCCTTGCCGTACTGCGGCATCAGCAGCGTGGGCGTCGGCCAAGGCTTGGTCTCGGCAGAGGGTTAGGTACGAGTGCAACTGGGAGTCCAGCTGGTCAATGCGCTGGAAGAAATTCTCGGTGGCCTCCAACGATGAGACCTTTTTGTCACGGATACTTTGGGCCAGTTCCACAGCCGACATGAAAGCTAATTCAGAGCTCATTCCAGTCCTCCCAGTGCTATAATCGGGCCTGCCTGACGACCGGAGAGAACATGTGTCCGGGCCAGTCACCAAGCGGCGATTTGAAATAATGGCACAATTATAACGGCGATGACGCTAACGCACTACTCGTCTTTAGATACAGGAGGAATCGATTTGGGCCTGGTAGGAATAATCGCAAACCCGGCTGCCAGCAAGGACATCCGTCGGTTGGTTGCCCAAGGACGGGTGGTGCCTGACTGGGAGAAGGTCAACACGATCAGAAGAGTAATGTTGGGCCTGCAATCTGTTGGCGCTACTCGTATTCTGGGAATGCCGGACAGTTCCAACTTAGTGACCCGTGCAGCTGATGACCCCAACCTGTCCCTAGATTTAGAATTGCTGGATATGCCGGCGTTCTATTCGGAGGGCGACACCGTTAAAGCGGCGGGGTTGATGGCCGAGCAAGGCGTTGATTGCCTTGTGACCCTGGGTGGCGACGGCACCAACCGGGCCGCAGTGGTGGGCAGCAAGAACATCCCCATGGTGGCTATCTCCACCGGCACCAACAACGTGTTCCCGTCCATGGTGGAGGGCACTTTGGCCGGTCTGGCGGCTGGGATTGTGGCAGAGGGTTGGGTGGATCTGGCCGACGTTGCTGTTTCCAGCAAGATCATGCACGTCTACGTGGACGGTGAACTGCGGGACATTGCCCTGATCGACGTGGCCCTTTCAAAAGAGCGCTTCGTTGCTTCTAAAGCTATCTGGGATATTGAGACTTTGTTCGAAGTATTTCTCACCCGGGCTGAACCAGCTTCCATCGGACTATCTTCTATCGGCGCGCGACTTGAGGCGGTATCTATGGTCGACGAAGGTGGCTTGCAGTTCGGCATCGCCGACCCCGACGATGCGTCCTCCGAAAGCTGCACCGTGTTGGCTCCGATCGCTCCCGGCGTGGTGCCGCGTGTGTCCATCTCATCGTGGCAGCGAATGGCCGACGGCGAACGGCTGATCATTGAGAATCGGGACTGCATGGTGGCATTGGATGGCGAACGTGCCTTTTCGGTCAAGAAATCCCAGGTGCTGGAACTTGAAGTCAGACGCACCGGCCCTCTGGTGATCGATGTGGGCCTGGCTCTGCATGTTGCGGCCAGGCAGGGCGTATTCAACCGGACCTCGGGGGACTAAGCCCCGATTTGCTGACCGGCTACGAACTTTTTTTCTGCATCCTAATCGTCATAGCCGCCTCCACCGTCTTGGGCACGGTTGGCTTTGGGTTTGGCTTGGTATCCGCTCCGGTATTGCTGATCTACCTGGAGCCGCAACAGGCGGTGGTGGTCATCAACTGCCTAATCGGTCTGATGCTGGTCATGGTATTGTTGCGCACCTGGCGTCAGTTGGAGCTGCAGGCCAGCATGGGATTGGTGCTTGGGGGAGTAGCAGCCACCCCCGTCGGAGTCCTGGCATTGAACGCAGCCAGCCCCAGCGTGCTGCGGATAACCATTGCCTTTGTGATTATCTTCTTGGGCTTGTTCAGTCTGAAGAATGTGCAACTTCCTTTTGCCGAGAATAAGATTGCTGGCCCGCTCTTTGGGTTCCTGACCTCTCTGGCAGTGACCACCATCGCCATCGGCGGGCCTTTGGGCGCCATCTACGCTATCTCCCAAAAGTGGAAGCCAGACACAGTCAGGGCAGCCTTGGCCCTGTTTTTCCTCGCGTCAGATATCGTCGCCTTTGCCCTTTACTGGGCCACCGGGCTGGTCAACCAAGACACGCTGACCAACATAGCGTTCCTGATACCGGGGTTAATCATCGGTTTTGGCCTGGCCTCGGTTTTGGTTAACCGGATTAATGACCAGGTGTTTCGGCATGCCGTTATCGCAGTAATCGTGATTGCCGGCAGTGTAATGCTGTTCCGCGAATTCAGCGACGTTTAGGCTGGATATTATCCGGAATTTTCCTCGTAACCAAGTCCATCTTTGTGGCACATCCGTCAAAAGGTGGCACCGAACTCTGTGTGACGGGTCAGACCAACTTTGGCTTGCCGGTTGATGGTTGTGACGATATTAGGACCGTGGGCAAGTAGCTAAACGCTATTAACTAGAAGTAAAAGCGGCTCAAATCTTGAGCCGCAAGGGAAACTCAGTGGAAATAAAAAAGAGAGGCCTGCCGATTAACCGGCAGGCCTCTCTTTTTGCTTGCGAACTATGTTGTTGGTTTTAGTTGTTGAGGTCGTGGAAAGCCGTCAGGGCGGCGGTGATTCCGTCGCCAACGGCTGCGCCAAGCTGGCGGGTCGACTCTGCCCGGGCATCGCCACAGGCGTAAACCCCAGGTATCGCGGTTCTCATGTTGATGTCGGTACAAACGTGGCCGCCGGAGTCCAACTCCAGCAACCCCTTGAGGTACTCGGTGTTGGGGTGGAAGCCCACGTAGATGAACGCAGCGGCCATGGGGTACTCGTAGAGTTCATCGGTCTTCAGGTTCTTGACCAAGGCACGGTCAAGGGTCTGGTCGCCTCTGAACTCCTCAACCACGTGGCTCCAGAGGAATTTCACCTTGTCGTTGGCAAAGGCGCGCTCCTGTATGATCTTGGCAGCCCGGAGCTCGTCCCGGCGGTGGATGAACGTGACGGAATTGACGATGCCGGTCAAATAATGACCTTCGTCCAGGGCAGCGTCACCGCCACCAACAACCACCACGTCTTGGCCGCGGAAGAAGTTGCCGTCACAGACCGCGCAGTAAGAAACTCCGCGTCCGGCCAGGGCATCTTCTCCGGATACTCCCAGTTTGTTGTGGGCCCCGCCGGTGGCAATGATTATTGCCTTGGCAGTAAAATCGCGGTCGTCGGTGTGAATCGTCTTGATTGGCAGTTCAATGCCATCAATTCCAATCACTTCCGTGTATTCGATCTCAGCCCCAAATTTGGTGGTTTGCTGTTCCATCCTTATGGATAATTCCTGGCCCTTTATGCCATCTGGAAAGCCGGGATAGTTTTCAACTTCATCTGTGATTAGCAACTGGCCGCCTGGGCCCAACTGCTCCAGGATTATTGTTTTCAACATTGCTCTGGTGGTGTAAAGACCGGCGGACAAGCCAGCGGCTCCGGCCCCCAGAATCGCGACATCGTAATCTGTTTCCATCTATGCCGTTTTTTCTCCCTAAATGTTTGCCTAGAAATTGTACCGGGCTAGTTTATCAAATAATTGCCCAGAGCTTTAGCCGGTCACCTGGTGCCTTAGCCAGTCAAGGGAAGTCCACCGGTGGGATTCAAAGCCTTTTTGAAATAATCTACCGTCATTTGCAGCCCTTCTTCCAAACTGATCTTAGGAGACCAGTCCAATTCCTTGGCCGCTCGCGACCAGTCCAACGCTATCTGGTAGACCTCTCCGGTTCGTTGGGGCGCATGTAGCGGGTCCCACTTGTATCCTATGATGCTTCGCAGCATCTCAAAGATTTTGGTTACGTTGGTTGCCTCTGCGGTGGCAATATTAATCGTCATTCCGTCGCCGCGGTCAATGGCTGCGATGTTGGCGTCGACCACGTCAGATACCGATATAAAATCGCGTTGCTGCGTGCCGTCACCAAAAATCTGAGGTTGTTTGCCGTCCAGCATAGCCTGGCAAAAGATGGCGATAACGCCAGCCTCGCCGTGGGGATCTTGCCGCGGACCGTAGACATTGCCGTATCGCAACGACGTGAAATTCAAACGGTATTGGCGGTAATAATATTCCAGGTATCGCTCGGCGATCCACTTGGACATGCCGTACGGGGAGATGGGTACCGGCACCGTGTCATCCATGCAGGGAATCTTGTCCGGGTCTCCGTACAGTGCACCGCCGGTACAGGAATAGATGATCTTTTCAACGCCAACCCGGCGAGAGGCTTCAAGGATCCGCATTGTGCCGATCACGTTGGTATTGGTGTCATCGATAGGATTTTTGGTCGACTTGGTGACACTGGTTTGGGCGGCCATGTGGAACACCAGGTCTGGCTGCTCCCGCTGGATAATCTCGCCCATGGTCTTCTGGGTGATATCGGTGTGGTGAAAGACCGCACCGGAGTTAAGATTCTTAATCTTGCCGGAACTCAAATCGTCCATCACGACGACTTTATATTCCAGTTCCAGTAATCGGTCGACCATGTGGGAGCCAATGAAACCGGCTCCGCCGGTCACCAGGGCTTTTATCCCGTCTGTCATCCGTACCTCTTGAGGTTGCACAACAGGGTTTGGCGGTTGCGAAAATCAGAAAGAAAATAAATCGGAATCTGTGGAATAACCCTGGTGCATTAGTATCATAAACCCAAGAGGATGGCAGTTCAACGCCGCAATGTGCACATGGGCGGTCGCCAGCTACGACCGGAACCATTTCTGATTAGCACGTCACCAGATGGAGCGCGACTTTAATCTGTGTTAAAGTTTTTGCGCCTGCCACAGGCACCCATTAGGAGAATACGAAACACACCAACTTGAGGAGGTCGGCACATGGCCGAACAGATAGGATTTATTGGATTGGGAATCATGGGGAAGCCCATGGCCCGCAACCTGCTCAAGGCGGGATACTCCTTGACTGTCTATGACATTGTGGGGAGTAACCAAGAAGAGATAGTAACCGACGGCGCCACAGGCGTTTCCTCCAGCAAAGAAGTGGCCGCAGCCAGTGACATCATAATCACCATGCTGCCTGACTCAGCAGACTCTGAAAAAGTCATTCTGGGTCCTGACGGAGTGTTGGCCGGAGCCAAGTCTGGCTCGGTGATCATTGATATGAGTTCCATTGCCCCTCTGGTTTCCCAGCGTATCGCCGCTGCTTGCGCCGAGAAGGGTGTGGATATGCTGGACGCGCCGGTCAGCGGTGGCGAACCTGGAGCTGTTGCCGGTACGTTGGCGGTCATGGTTGGCGGAAAGCAGGAAGTTTTTGATAAGAACTTGGACCTGATGAACGTCATGGGCGGCAATGTGGTACTCACCGGAGACATTGGCGCTGGTGGAGTGACCAAACTGGCGAACCAGATCATCGTGGCTGCCAATATTGAGGCGCTGAGCGAGGCCATGGTGCTGTCTCAGAAGGCCGGAGTGGACCCGGAGCGGGTCTTCAATGCCATCAGGGGCGGTCTGGCCGGTTCTGCAGTGATGGAGGCGAAAGCCCCCATGATGCTGAACCGAAACTTCCAGGCCGGCTTCCGAATTCGCCTGCACCAGAAAGACCTCAGGAATGTCTTGCAGACCGCTCAGGAGCTGAACATCCCCCTGCCGGTGACAGCTCTGGTACAGCAAATATTGGGTGCTCTAATCAATGACGGCGAGTCTGAATCAGACCACTCGGCCATCGTGAAGTTTATTGAAGACTTGGCCAAGGTAGAAGTAAAAGCCGGCGGTTAATTGGGAAGGCCTGGTCATGATAGAGGTTTAGTCTGGCGGTTAATCTTCTAGAGCTTTAAACCGGGCGTCCCGCCAGTTCAGGGCCGCCCGGAGTCCGTCTGCCTTGCTGATGGCGTTGAACTCTTTTTGTTCGGGGCTGGTGCTGTTGGCAAACAGAGTCATCAGCTCCAGGTTGTGCTTGATGGTGTTTAAAAAACCCCATCGCTTACTTGAACTCTGCCATCAGGTCGTCGTTCAATGCGTTGAGCTTCTCCAGGCGATTGAGGGTCAAGTAAGCAATCTGGCCTCTTCGCTCGCAAATAAAAACTATCAGACCTGAATTAGGGGTTTTTAGTGATGTCTATCCCCTGAATCACGATTGGCGACGCGGGTTTGTTACCCGCGCTGGTCTGGACTAATGAAATAGCGTCTGCCACGTCCTGTCCATTTGTTACCTGGCCAAAGATTGTGTGGGCGCCGTTCAGGTGCGGAGTCGGCACGGTGGTCACAAAGAACTGGCTGCCGTTGGTGCCTGGACCCGAGTTGGCCATGGCCAATCTGCCCGGCTGGTCAAAGGTTAGGTTTGGCACGAACTCATCTTGGAACCTATAGCCGGGGCCGGCGGTTCCGGTCCCGGTGGGGTCGCCACTCTGAATCATGAAAGATGGTATGACCCGGTGAAAGACCACGCCGTCATAAAATCCGTCATTAGCCAAGAATATGAAGTTATTCACTGCGATTGGGGCCTGGCCAGGGAACAGTTCAATTTCCATGTTGCCCTGGTTGGTTTTGATCAGAGCAACGTATCTGGCAGTTGGGTCGATCGTCACCGGCGGCACTATTGAATATTGGGCGATGCGGACGCCGTTGTAATCAACAAATTGTTTAACGGGGCCGCTTCCTGACGCAGTGCCGGGATCAGATGCCAAAGGGGTGGCAGAAACAGATTCCGGGTTGAGAGCAGTGGTGACTTGCGGTTCTGGAGTCCCCAGAACACAGGCAACTAATGTGATTGAGATGGCAAAAAATGCCAGGAGGAGTTTTGTTTTCATAATCGAAAGGATACCATAGCCAGGCGTGTTAATTTAATCCCGTAAGCCGCTATTCAGGCAAAATTGACCCAGAGTTTCACTTGTAAGTTCTGACCGGATAGACAAGCTTATTACCTGCTTCATCAGTCAACCAAACAGGCTGATTAAGACTGGCTGATCAGTCTGCGCGACTCTGTTATCTGGAGGGCATGAGCTTCCATGTGCTTGGCCAGAAATTCGATAACGCCTTGAACAGTCATGGGGTTGTTCTCACCGCGGTGTCCCAATTTCGGTAAGTCACTGGCGGCAATCTCCTCGACTGTTACTACGGCCGATTCATTGGCAAAGGCCAATGACTTCACCAGTTCATCCAAAGAATCGTCCGCGTGCTCCACTACTGCTGCGGTGCGCCGGTCGTTCTCAACGTCACTGCGGGTGATATTTGGGTCGTCTCCCTTGGTTATTAAGACCGCCTTCTCCATCCAGAAATACTCGATCTCTGCGATGTGGGCCAGCAACTGCGCAACCGTCCATTCATCTGGAGCGGGTATCTGACGTATCTCTGCTTCTTGGACACCGTCTATGGAGCCCATCACCGCCTGATGTGCTGCTTGGAGTAACTGTTGTAATGCGAGTGTTTGGCCTTGGCTAGTTGTCATAATTTGGTTGCAACCTGGAATAA
>Ga0209402_10001680_pt1 | contig 23521 bp, 27 predicted proteins | sample ArcticOcean_MG_C_3_FD_187437 | JGI IMG/M metagenome (GOLD analysis project Ga0209402, IMG submission 187437) | Marine microbial communities from western Arctic Ocean - ArcticOcean_MG_CB8_126 (SPAdes) (version 2) | ecosystem: Environmental > Aquatic > Marine > Oceanic | place: Arctic Ocean... | reverse complement strand
TCAGGCGGTGTAAATTGCTGGACATCTTCGTGGGTAAGATCCCTAGCAGGAACCTTTAGGTCTCCAGTCCCCTCTTGAAGGGGTGGCTTTTCCCCCGGATCAAACGCTTGCTGGGCTTCATACGTGCGCTTTGATTCTTCCTTCGCTCTAGCGATCTCTCCAGCTGTGAGGGTTGGCTCTCCTCCTTCGGCTAGTTTGTCCTGACTCATTTGATCTTTTATTTGGTAGAACAAAACCTCTTGGCCGCGTGGCATCTCTCCTTTCTTCTTCTTCTTCATCTCCTTAGCACGAGCTATCCTTAGTTCTGCAGCTGAATCAAGGTCTCCAGCTGTTCCTTCAAGGAATTTAATCTGCCTATCCAGAGCGTCTATTCGGTTGTTCGCTAGGTCAGTCTGCCTCTGCGCGTCCGCTTCTTCTGCATCTATCTGAGCGTCTATAGCATTGAGACGGGCTTTTCGGATTGACTCAAGGTTGTTTATTCTGTTCTGGAAGAACCCTCTCTGTGACGATAGAATCCTGTTTTGTTGCACTGGGGATAGATGTGTTATCTGGCTCATCAGAGTAGTCCTTGACACGAACATTTGATTCTGTGTATTAGAAATTTGCGAATCAAGTTCTTCTTGAGCTTTGTTTCTCATTACGCTCTCTCTCCTACGAATGTCAGCTTCCATTCCAGCTATCTCTTGAAGCCTATTCCGTGCATCTATATCTTGTCTGAATGTGGCTTGCCGCCCCCTTAGCAACATATTGGAAGCATTAAATTGTGCTGCATTTCCAGTCCTTTCAAGTTCAGCTGTAGAGGCATCTGGTCCAGCAAGCCCAAAGTCTTTGATCCCAGCAATCCTTTCGATTGTCCTTCTATCTCCTACTGTAGCCACCTGCTTCATCCGCTTGGCGTGACCTTGGCTTCTGGCTATGCCTCTTAATGTAGCTGGGTCATTAGGATCTTGTCCTGATTCCTGAGCAGCCTTCCTTGACGCGAAATACGATACAACTGGATATTTGTCGAGGGTCTCTTGGGTGATGCCCCCGATATTTCTATCTCCCGATGTTAGAAAGTCTTGTGCTGTAGCCATATTATCTGCGGGAACGGGATCGGCCTCGTGCGGTTGACCGTGAAGAAAGTGATCCTCTTGAGCTTCGATTAGTAATAGCAGCTTTTCCAGTATTCGTGTTTGTTCTAGCTATTGTTGATCGACTTGAGGATCTTTGTCGTCCTGAGCCTGTCACATTGGTGGAAGCTGTTAGTTGACCTGCGAATCTACTTGGTACTGCCCCTCCCCTAGAGCCCTGTCCTGACCGGCTAATTTCAGCTCTTTGTTGTGGGGTGAAGTTGAGATTAGGTGGTGTGAACTCTCTTGGCTTTATCTGGGATCGAGCAGATGGCCCCGCCCTGTTTCCTGTAACAGCATTTGGGTCATCCAATTCAAAGTCTTCGTTAAGCTCGGTCGCAGATCTTTCTTGTTCCATTTTCCTTCTGTTGTCCTCTTCTTTAAGGTTTTCAGTAAATCTCGTTCTCTCTGCCTCCTCTTTTTCTCTGGACTGTACGTCAAGTGCTTTATCAGCTGTAAGTTCTGCGTTAGCTATACCCACTTCCTTTGCAAGAACATCTTTCTCTCTTGCAAACTCAGCCTTCATCTCTTCTCCTTCCACATCAAACTCTCTTACTTCTATAATCTTATTCGCAGCAGATCTGAGGAGACCTGAGTCAAGCGTTCCTGACGCTTGAGCTTTATTGAACATATCAAGTAAGTCCTCAGCTGTATCTCTATCAATCTCCCCTATGTTTTTTTCAAGGAAGAACTGGGATTCTCGGCTGAATATTTTGAATTTCTCGTTGAGGTTCTTGAGCTTAATGGCAAGCTCTGCACGAACAAACCCCTCTTGCTTTTCGTAGTATTCATCAAAGCTGTTCTGTGCAACATCTTCTAGTCTCTTCACTTCTTCATCCTCTATTCCCACTGTAAACTCTCCGAATAGTTTTTGGTCATCTGGGCTTTCAGAGATTTTATTTCTCCCTGTGGATTCTGCTCTATTTAATGTAGATGGCTCGCCTCCTTTCTCAAGGTTTGATGGTTGACGTAAGCTTCTTTTGTTTGGCTTGAGCCCCTTAAACACCGCTTGCTCGCTCAGCTTGTCTTCTCTCGCTTTCTTCCTAGCAGCTACCGCATCTGCCCTTTCTTTAGCTTCTTGTTCAGTGGCTTTCTTCCTTAACTTAACTAAAGCTTTGTCTTCCAGCTCACGTACTTTCCCGGGTAGACGTCCTTGAATCTCTGCAGCGAAACGAATAGCTTGGCTCCTTGTATTCACTCTTATTTGATATGCAATTTCTCTTCCTGCCTTGTTGCCTGTTCCGAATGAAGCGCGAGCGCTTGATTCAGCCTCTTTCTTTATCTGCGCAGCTGTTTTGTAGTTAAAGTTGGATCTCCCCGATCTCAATTCCCGACCAATAATATCTCTAGCCTTGCCTATATCAACAGGCTTGATTCTATGTTGAGCGTTCACACCTAGATTTCGTGGATTAACTGCGTGCATTCCGCTGTTGACTGGTTGTGTACTTCCTGTCCTTTCACCCCTAGAAACAACATTTCCAGCTGTCCCCGCTCGTATTGATCTTACCGATGGTCGGTTTCTTGTAGCCATGTTATGATCGTAGACAATAAAAGCGATCTCTCATATGAACTCTACTCATACCTATATTGGCATCGACCCCGGAGTAAGTGGGGCGATTGCTGTTCTTGATTTCGATGGAAATGTAGATCTTTATGATATGCCTGTTATGGAGTATTCTGTAGGGAAGAGAAAGAAGAGGCGAATAGATATGGTATTGACGAGGAATCTTTTCCGAAACATGGCTAATTCAGGGCACGAAGCTTTCATAGAAGAGGTGCACGCTATGCCAGGACAAGGTGTGACCAGTATGTTTAACATGGGATACGGTCTTGGAGCCCTACATGCCATATTGAACTGCTTGTACATCCGTACAACTCGTGTCCGCCCGCAAGAGTGGAAGAAGGAGTTTGGTTTGATAAAGAAGGATAAGGGGGACTCTATACGAGTCGCGCAGGAGCTATTCCCTCATGCAGACATCACACTAAAGAAGCACCATGGTAGAGCAGAGGCCCTATTGTTGGCTGAATTCGGAAGACGTCAGAACTTACGCCAAGAAAGTGCGTGACGTACCACGCGATCAGTACGATCACAAACATTATAAAGAATCTGAAGTATTCGTTATTCAGATTATTAGCGTCCTTTTTTAATCTTCCCAAGTACGTCGTACAGGAAAGCAACACCACCTGTGGCCTCAAGACCAATAAGGTATGTTGTAGCCATCTCAAATCCTTCTGGATAGTGGATGGTGAAAAAGGTAGCGAGTCCACCGAGGACGATTGAAGCAATCATGCTGTACTTTGCTCCTTCGAGGCCGAGACTTCGTAGGATAGCCGTACCCGTGACTGCGATTGTTACTGGACTTGTCAACATAAAGATTTGGGGAATGGAATTATTGTAACCTAAGTAGACGTTTTAAGAGTCGTAGTATACGTCGATAGCGCATGGGGTTGTGGTTCTTCAATCTATCAGCCCCCTTTTGCAACTGGACAATTCTTTGATCTAGTGTCTTTTCAGGGAATTTCTCTTTAATAAGCCTCCTGTAATCGGCTCCGGGACAGGCTGTTTTTTTAACTTCTTTGTGTAAAAATATGTTTTCGTTATTGATTCCCACTCGCCTTTGTATGTCTATCATCAGATCCTTTAGCGATTTGAGCTGTTCTCTGGATGGATCTTCCCTTGTAAAGTCTCCTGCAAGACATATCCCTATTGACTGACGATTGACAATCCATGATCCAGCGTGCCACGTAGTTTCATTTTCCTCTCTGCCCTGCATAATCGTTCCGTCACGTTCTACAAAGTATGGGTACTGTATCCCGTGATCCTTCGGCCACTTCCCTCCTGCGCCCGCATTATGATACTCCCAGACTTTATCGTACTGGGGCTCTTGAGATGTGTCCGCCGTATGGTGGAGCACTAACTTCGTTTTCATTGACTAGAGAAATGATAGCACAAAAGATCTCACGTCTTGTATACCAAACAGGTATAATCCAAATAAGGCAGTAAATGACAGTTTAGGATGGTTAATTATGAATGAGAATACATCTAGCCCCTCCAGGCGTGTCTCGTTTTTTTTTACTCTGTCTTCAAGTAAGGAGAAGTCTTTTCTGTGCTCCTCTTTCATTTCTTTTCGCAGGTCCGTAAAACCATCTTTTACCAGTTTTGGAAGCTTCACTGTGACCATATCTTTTATTTCAGTAATCATATCTTTTATACCTTCCATTTGAACTTCTAACGCACGGATGCGTTCGTTTTGCTTCCCATCAGTCTTTGCATTATTTGCAGTCATTAAGACTAATCTATAGCAAATACTCAACTCCCCGCAAGGTAGTTTGTTATTACAAGAAGTCTAGTGAGAGATGCAAGAATTTACCAATAACACCTACCCCTCCACTTCCTGCAGGAGACCCATTAGTAGCTGGTGCTCCTGTAGATGATCCCCCTAGCCCTCCGGCACCTGAAGCCCCCCCGGTTACTGTTGCAGACCCACTCCATCCGGAGCTTGTTCGTGTAGTAAGTTTTATGTATCCGCCTGATCCTCCAGCTCCTCCACCTCCTCCTCCTCCTCCGGAGCCATTGGCGTCTATTCCGTCTGCTCCTACACCACCTGCCCCACCAGCCCCACCTGTAGCTATGAAATTACCTGCACCAATAACAATATTGGCATGTATGCTCATGTTTCCTCCTCCGGACCCTGATCCACCACCACCTCCACCACCACCCCCTTCTCCACGGCCACCTGCTTGACAAGCTGCTCCACCTCCACCTCCACCTCCACCTGCAGGTCCGGCGTGTAGTGTTTCTAAGCTTTCTGTTTGAACGTGAGTCGGGTCGATACGTGCCTCCTCAAACAGTTCAATATTTGTTATAGCTGTAGCTGTTCCCGGGGTGCTCGTTCCTCCTGCAGAAGCTACAGCATTTCCAGCACAAGCTGTAGCATGACCACCCACTCCACCTGATCCACCTCCAGATCCATCTGATCCAATAGACCTTGTTATAGATGTTCCGGTGGATCCTGCAGATCCTGCGAGACCAGCCCCAGCGCTAGATCCTGAATCTATATGTCCAGCACCCCCATTACCTCCAGCTCTACCGGGCATAGAATCTGATAATGTTGCACTGGCATGAGTTTGTGTTCCACCTGATGCCCCGAGTGCCCCTACCCTTGATGTGGCGTCACTTCCGGCGTCTCCTGCAAATCCATTGCTAATGATATCTCCAGTTAAAGTAAGCGTTCCGCTAACACGTAATACATATCCGTTTGTGTCCAGCGTAAATCCTGAATTGATCGTAAGGTTTTTGTAGTTCTTATCCGAAGTCATCTCTGTGTTCGCTGAGATTGTTACTTCGCCATCAGCCCCGCTACCAAACGCCGATAGGATCTGGTCAAGCTTTCCTAGTCGGACCCATTGGCTACCGTTCCATATTTCATCCTCGTTCGTTCCAAGGTTCTTCCATAGTGTTCCTGGTTTAGGAGATTGTGGCCTTGTATTGACGAAGGTTGAGGTTCCTCTGGAGCCAGATTGCTGTTGAGTTATAAGCACCATAATTAGTTGACGATGCCAGGGACGTATAGAAGCTCCAACTGCTCTATCTCAGTCATAGGGTTTGCTGAGGTCTTTGTAAGCTTGAAGCTTATCTTGCGTCCGGTGTTCTTGTTGTCACTAGCGTTACCTGTAAACGTATACTTATTTTCGTCGGAGGTGACGGCATTGAGATCTATTGTAGTTATAGCCGATCCATAGGTTACACCATCCGCGTCCGCAAAGAAGTTCATAACAGCTGCAGATCCTGCCACTGGCTGTACCGCCCTAAGTGCCCAGAACTTCTTCACTGCTGATATATTGTTTGGATTCCAATTACGTTTCTCGATTGTTGTTGAAATAGATGTACCATCATCGCTTGTACCAGTCTCCAATTCATACACCTGTCCGTCGTCTTGTGGTCCTGACACGAATTTCTGGTCGAAGTGTCCAAGCACCTGTGCGTCCATTGCATCTGGTCTGTCATCTTTAGACCATATCCACTTCTTAAAACCCGTTTTACCAGAAGCTTTAACATTGAGAACATACCAGTCATTGTCTATACAGAGGTGATAGTGGTCTTTGTCCACTTCCCCGACACTGGCTTGAATGTTGGCTGCGCTTTGACCGGTAATATCGTCACTGAGGTAGTCCCTTGATACTGAGAATGGTTCGTCTGGTTGTCCTTCTGGGGCGAGACTCTTCGTCGAGAGAACGACAACGCCGAGAGATTCGTTAAGAAAGAATTGGTAGAGTCCATGATAGTTAGCGACGCTCTTTGGAGAGGTTGTACCTATACTACCAAGAATCTCCTGAAAGAAGAAGTTGTCTGGGTTGTCTCCGAACATAGCCGTCACACGGTCACGCTCGTAGACGATCAATACATCTCCTATAGATTTCACTGCTTGGATAGGTGTTTGGAAGTCCCTCCATGCGTTTCTTGAGAAGTGTTCGCCAATACCAAGGTCTGACCAGTGGAGCCTTGTGCCTTTAGATCCAAAGAGTCTGCTTTGGTGTGCTTCGATAATGTCAAAAGCGTAGGCAAAAGTTGACGTGCTTAAATTAGTAAATGTTGTACCATCACACTTATAAAAGTCTGTACCATTGGCAACGAAGAACTCCTGCGCTCGAGGATTGATTGTGTACGCATCAGCTGAAGGGTTTTCATCGAACTTTTCGGCTATGTAGAACTGATCTGCGACGTTTCCTGTTACAAGCTTAACCTCATTGTTCACCGTAAGGCATCGCCCTACGTGTGTGTTAATCGTCTCTGTCTCCCCTGTATCGGTAATGCTTGTAGAGTCGGAGTCTGTTGTTGTGCCAGATGTAGAGTTAGCAGCTCCTGTATCCTTTGTGCTCATCGTAACGACAAACGTATTGGCGTTCGTGAATGTCGGGGCCGAAGCTGTGATCTCGCTCCATGCTCCTCCTGTAGATTTGTACGTCTTACCATTATCAGTAACCTTGATGTATGTCTTCGCTCCTACGTCGTCAACGTAGGTGTGTACGGCAAGAACCCCTGTAGATGAAGCTGTGTGGGTTTGAGTGAACACCTTCACTGCTCCCGTCCTTTCATAAATACCTTCTAGGTTGTTATTGCGCACGTTCGTAAGATCATAGAACTCCTTGCTATCCACCTCAACACCACTACGGTCTTGCACCATCCCATAGAACTTATCGAGGGTGAGCGTGGAGAAAGCCGGTGGTCGTGCGAGCCTAGTCACGACATAACGGTATAGCTGTTATGCCACTGTACAAACGAACTGTGATACTACTCCAGAAGCTTCTTTGCCAAAGGAACGTAGTCTCGAAGGATCCCACCAGATTTGTCCATGGCTTTGAGTGCCTCTTCTGCGATCTCTACGCCTCTTTTTGGAATATCATAATCTTTCTCCTTCCCAGCCTCCTTTTCGTTTGTCCAAATAGTAGAATCATTTTTCACTTCTACCCCATATAGGTCTTGTTCTTCTTGTGAAACACGGAGAACAGCTACAGTTTCATCAATAATTCCCCAGTCGGCGAGGCCTGCCTTATCTTTTGTATTGAATAATGAGAGAAGCATTAGTCGATCCTTGAAATCGAGAGAAAGTTTCATAGGGGGAGAGGTAAGTAAGTAACGACGCTATGATACTATATGCGATAAACGATAGCTACCTCCTGAGTCTGGATCGTTACTAGCCATATATTTAGGGTCCCGTGCGAATGTCCTGTAGAACTGTTTGGCTTCTGATAGATCATCGAGAACTGCCCCCTTCCAGCCTCTAGCTGTCTCAAAGAACGGTGGACCCTGATCTCGGAAGTAGAACCATGTAGCTGCGACGGCGATAATGTCTCTGTATTCCTCTGGTAAGACGGGCTGATCTGTGGAGACTGATCCCATCTGTACGAGTCCAAGGTCGTACCACGTCATTGACGTACTTGCGAGAGCTGATCCACCCTTCATTATTTGAAGTTGAGCCTTCTTGTTCGTTACGTCGTATGTGGATGGGTAGTAACCGGTCTTGCCATGCCTGTCTTCAATGTCAATCAAAGGATACTTGACCTTGTTGGAGTCCTCTAAACGTTCCAAGCGGGTTGTGTCCGTATCAAGTGCTAGAAGTCCGTTAGCGTCTGTTGTTCCTGTTGCTGCGGCATCTCTGAATCTTCCAGAGTCAAACGTCATCCAACGCCTAGAAACGTATAAATCAGCCATATCAAGATATACGTCTTGGTCAGCTGCTACTGTAAGTTGGTTGTCAGTCTTCCTTTTAAGGGAAGCTCGTAGTACGGCTCGGTCTGTTGCTGCTGGTGCTGCCATGAGGTTATGCTAGTTTAGAGGAGTATATCAGTCTATGCACTGCGCTACGTTCCCACTCCCATCATCATCAGGCTGTTAGGTACACCTGTAGAGGGTACTACTGTGTAGAGTTCGTAGAGGTCTGTAACTTCTGCATCTGACAATTCTACACCGTCCCAAACTATAAAGTCCTGCATGAGTCCATCAAAAGGATTTGAACCACCTGCTGTGTTACTTCCAAGCTCAAAGGCTGCTGTACCATTGTAAATAGAGGTATCATCACCTGTCTGAGCTGAACCCTCTGCTGCACCATTGAAATATATCTGAGAGGAAGATGCAGAGGCATCCCATGTCCAAGTAACATGATACCAAACATCTGCAACCATTGTCGCATCATGTATATATAGGTCTTCTCCTGTTGTTCCATCACCTAAGCTATCAATAATTGCGATGAATCGTTGATTACCTCCTTGGTAGTAGAATGTATATGACCTGTTGCCTCCAGTGGTATTGTATTTACTGAACAGACCAATCGTAGTCGCTAGACCCTCATGTTTCATCCAAAAGGAAACTGAGAAGTCTCCTGTAATATCCAAGCCAGACTGTGATGCGTCAGTAATAGAAAGGTATTCAGTGTTGCTTGCTTCAAAGTCAGCCCCTCTCTCTGCCGTAGCGACTTCCGCAATACCTACACCCGAAAGAACGGTATTAGTGTCGGTTAAGTGATTCGTACCTACTTGGTCATTCCTCGTTCCTCCGTCCTCTGTGAGTGTCCAACGGGAGACTACAGAACCAGATTGCGGCAAGTCTCCTTCATCTGGTAGGTTGAAGTATGCGTTGTAGAGGTCTTCTATATCTGCTGCTGTAAGCTCTGCGTTCCAGAGAACAGCATCCTGTATCAATCCATCCATATTTCGTGTTGACTCTCTCCCCAGCCAGAGTGCTCCTGTGCCGTCATATATAGAGGTTGGGCCACCAGTCTGCGTAGCTCCCTGTTGAGCGCCATTTATATAAAAGTCAACCTCACCTGCACTTGCATCGTAGACAACTGCCATGTGATACCAGACTCCGTCCACTGGAGTCCATGCAACAAGTTCATATCCATCGGTGGTGCTGCCGTCTGATGAATATGCAAATTCAATTTGGTTTGATGCTGAAGTTCGTAGAAAATAAGCTCTTCTCCCCGATTCTCCAGATTCCCATTTAGACATAATAATCCTGTATGCACTTCCTGCACCACTCTCAAACTTTACCCAAGCTGAAAAACTTAGATCACCTGTTATGGATAGTGACGCATTGTCTGCAACGCTCAAATACTCGCTATTCCCTGCCTCAAAGTCTGCTGCATTAGCTCCGAACTGTGGCGTTGTAGATGCGAGAACAGTATTGTTATCGGTAAGCGTATTACTCCCAACGGAATCCGCTCTGCTGCCAGATGCCTCATCTAGTTTCCAACGAGATACAATAGAGCCGCTTTGAGGAAAATCTCCATTAGCTGGTAAGGTCTGTCCGATATAGGTAAATGTTCCAGTTGAATTGAATGTATGAACTGTGTCAGCTCCATCTGTAGTGATAGTCCCACCATATGCAGACCCCGTACTTGCTGTTGCATATCTAATAATAACAACACCAGACCCACCAGCGCCCCCATCAGAAGCATTCCCTGGTACGTTATCACCTCCACCTCCACCTCCACCACCAAGGTTTGCCGTACCACCTACGCCAGCTGTGGAAGATGTGTTGCTACCAGCGCCTCCCCCTCCTGCGCCACCTCCTCCCGCAGTACCTCCTCTGGTACCTCCTCCTCCACCACCACCATATGTTACAGCAGACCCGCTAATACTATTTGCCGTACCTGCACCACCAACACTCCACTTCCCGAATTGGCATTAGCTCCCACGGCACTCGAACCACCACCTCCTCCTCCACCATATGCAGTTGCGTAGGAGTGAGCCTCACCACCATCGTACCCCTGCCCTACTGTTCCTGCACCGCCAGTTCCTTCGTAAGAAGAACCACCACCCGACCCTCCATCTCTACCTATCCCCGAAGCGTTATACCCTCCACCTCCACCTCCACCTTCCCCTGTGATAGTCGAAAATATAGAGTCGATACCATCGCTACCGGGATCACTATTTACTGAACCTGCGCCACCTGCACCTACAGTTATCGCATATGAACCAATTTCTACTTCAAAATCTGCATCATATTGAAAACCACCAGCTCCTCCTCCTCCATGACCAGCATTACCACTACCACCACCACCTGCCCCACCGACAACTAGAACTTTCATTGAAGCCATAATTAAGATGTGGTAATAGACTTACCTGTAGCAGGGTCAATCATTTTACCCGTAGCAGGGTCAATCATTGGCTCTGGGGCAACAGGCTGTATTTCAATCACCACAGGCTCTATGGCTGGTTCAATAGGTTTATATTCCTCATAGGAAAATGTCCAGTCGTGCGCACGTTCTTGTTCTGGGCCATTAACCACTACTTTTGTATATCGGCCACCAGTAACAGGTTTCTCCGTTATGATTATGTATCCGTCCCCTCGTGGCCCTGTATAAGTGTGTACTGCTATATCTTCATCAATAGCACCGAGGTTAATACCTTTTTCTTGCCAAGATTTCTGATCTGTTACCTTAACAGTATCATCTGTCCTAGTCTTCGCCCCCTGCCAGAATGGTGTGCTTGCTGCTTGGCTTACGTCTATAGCAGTAACAAGCACATCGAGGGCTGCCGATGTTGGTGGCTCTATAGGGTTAGGCATATTAGGCAGCTATGAATCCTTGAACAGTAAGAGTGTGTGTAGTTACTGTTGTAGAAGTAATTGCGAGTAAAGTATTTGCTGTGAGTGGAAGAACCATCCCTGATGGTAGCACTCCACCACCATTGATAGCTGGGTACGTTTCCCATAATACTGTTCCTCCTGATCCATCGAGTACTGTAATATTCCCAGCTGTAGCTCCGTTGCTACAATAGATACCTGTAACGTAGAGTTTGAGTCCTGCTCCAGCTGCTGCCTTTACTGTTGCGTTAGTTTGAGCTGCACCGTAGTCCACACTTACAGACCAGAAGTTAGGGTGAATAGTATTCACGTACTGCCTTCCTTCAAGTGAGAAGATAGCATCAACACGATCATCCTCTGCTACGTTCGTACCTGGTGCTGTGCTATCAAAGGCTTTTGCCTTACCTCCAATCTTATGTGGATTCCCTGAGTCAGCACCGTCATGAGCTATTGTGCTTCCTGTAAGGGCTACTACATCTACATCTCCTATATCTACTCCTGAGTTCGCTGCGAGCTTACCAATAGCTGCGCTACCAGCTTGCAAGGTAGCCTGTGTTGCGAATGTTCCTGCGTTCGTTACTGCCGTTGAAGGCATAGTAATTACATCTACTTGCATCTCTGTACCTGTAACTGCACCAGCAAGTGTGTTCTGTGTAACCTCGATAGCTGCTAGGTCTACGACCATAGCTGCTGAATCAGTTTTAATAGTATCTAATACTGCATCTATAGTATCGAGTACAGCGTTGTCCACCGCTGATAGGTTAGCCGTAACTGTGCCTGATACTGGCTGTGTCGCCTGGAAGAATGTTCCAGTTACAGCAATTGATGCGTTATCAACAGTAACATTATGACCGTCTGGTAATTGGCCAGCAAGGATTGCATCTGAGTTAAAGTCTTGTACCCATAGTGCTCCTTCAGCTGTTCCAAATTGAGGAATCCAATCTCCTGCTATTGGGGTTACACCTCCAAGCACATCATCTCGAACCATCATGCCAGCAACACCAGAGGTATTACCCGACTTCACTGCATCCTCTGTGTACTCTGTTCCGGACGATGCCCCGGATACTATATCTACTTGTATTTCTGTACCGGCTACCGCCCCCGCGAGTGTCGCAAGGTTAGTATCCATTGCTGCTGTGTCGGCAAGGATTGCTGTAGTGTCAGCCAGAATAGCATCTGAGTTAAAGTCCTGAGTCCATAGTGCTCCTTCAGCTGTTCCTCTAAGACCAATCCAATCGGCCTCCGCTGGGGTAACTGCTGAAAGTACGTCATCCCTCTCCATCAACGTAGCCGATCCTACAATAGGGTTAGCCGTAGCAACGTCCTCTGTGTACTCCGTACCTCCACCTCCACCTGTCACGTGTAGTGCACCTGTAGAGTTTACTCTTAGGCCAACGTAGTCACCGTCTATAGGTGTAAGAGTTGTGAGTGTGTCATCCCGTATAACAAGCGATAGTGTTCCCGTGTCTGTAGCTCCTGAACCTGTATCAATAGCATACTGTGTACCTCCTCCAATTCCCACGCTATCAACCTCGAGGCTTACTTTCAAGTATCCACTGGCATCCACTTGGAGAGCCTTCATTGTGTCTGAAGACTCAGCCATTACGTTAATACCCGTTATACTGGCATTAGTATCGGCCTCTGTGGAGATAGCTCTCCGAAACAATGATTGCGTATCACCTGTAGACATATGTAGATCCTATTCTAAAACCACTATAAGGTGTTATGAATTATACTACTACTCCTCTACTACTGTAACTGGCTGAGGAAATGCTGCATCTACCTTCTTCTTCACTGCATCACAAGCATCTCCTGCAGCGAGAACGCCACGAGCCTCCTTAGCGAGACGGTAGAATGTCTGGAGCTCTTTGCTTTCCTTCTGCATCTGTACGGATGAAGATTCGTTTCTCTTTGTAGCACTTACCAGTTCGGATACCTTGGCTGAGTTCTTCTTCTCTGCCTCCTTAGACTTCTGTTCCATAGCCTGTAGGAGTTCTGAAGCTTTGTCGTTGCTTACCTCATCGGACTTGAGTGTGTTAGCCCATGATTTAAGACGATCAAGTTCCTTTGAGAGTGCACCTTCACTGATTTCAACAGCAGATTCCCTGTCCTGTACGGATACAGTACGAGAATCAAGCTCGCGTAGTTGATCTTTGACGTATGCCTTTGACCCCTCTACCTCCCTCTGTGCCTTATCAAGTTTACTAAGTGCTTCTTTAGCATCCTCTTTAACTTTGGCAACCTCTTTAACAGCTTCTGCAGCTTCTGCCACTTTAGCTGAAGCCTCTGCAGATATTTTCTTTGATCGAGTTGTTGATTCTATAAGAACATCGTCACGCTCCTTTTTAGCTCCTTTTATCTCCTCTTGGATAGTCTTAACCTCAGCCCGCAGCTTGGCGATATCACCAGCCTTAGCCAATTCAGCCTTCTCCTTCTCGAAGTCTTCGAGTTCCATACGCATCCTATCTATATCAGCCATGAGCTGTGCGTAGATACGTGCTGCCTCTTGGATAGATTTTGCGTCGTCAGTATTAGTCATTCATAAGGGGGGCAAGTTTCTTTTTAAGGTTAGTGTAATATTCGGTCTGCTTCTTAGCTTCATCAAGCTTTGCTTGGAGTTTTACTGCTGTCTCGTCAACATCCTTCTCTCTCTTCATAGTCTTCGCCTCCTTCTTTTCGAGCTCCTCTTCACGCTTGGCTAGTACGTTGAGTCGTGCTTTGTGGTTGAGCTTCTCTCTTCTTACTGCCTCAAGATACGACTTCACTTCGTCCTTGCTCTCGAAACCATTCTTTACGAGTTCTGAATAAACATCCTCTACTCCTTCTGGAATAGGATCTGGCTCAGGAAGTTCTTCCTCTTCTACTGGCTCAGGGGTTGGCTCAGGGGGTGGTGCCCCATCGGTAAGATGGGTAGATGCAAAACCAACAAGCACTCCTTTCTTCATGTCATCGACATTTCCAGGAAGCTCTACTCCTGCTTCCACAAGAGCCTCCTTGATTTGAGCCATCGTAAGTTCGTTGAGTTGTTCAGTGGTCATCGTTGCCATAATAGCGTGTGGGGAGAGATATTGAAATAGTAGTGGGGTACTACGGTGTTGATGGTACAGGAAAGTTAGTCGATGCGAAATCTCCGAACATCTCTATAGCTGCGAGATCGTACTTCTTAGCTGCGTCTTCCTCTGTATAGAAGTTCCCTAGATTCCTTCGCTTGCCTTTATGGGTTATTACTGCGTTCCATGGCTGCTTACCTTTTGGGTTCTTGATCTTTCGGACTCCTTTGTATTTAGATGATGTTGGTTTTCCTTTGTAATGAGTATGCTTCTTCCTGTTTTGAGCATTTTGTGACGGGGTTACTATACGAAGATTCCTTCTGCGGTTGTCTAAGGTATTTCTATTGATGTGATCCACAATGACTTGCCTATTACCCTTGATCCCTAGAAGAAATCTGTGCATATATATGGTGTCTTTACATCTCATAAGAACGTATCTGTTTGATGTGCTTTGATGCCCTAACCTACAACACCATTCGTAGCTTGTCAGCATGTCATAATCATCATCATCAACTAATGCTTCAAAGCCGTCAGATAGTGGTATAGTTTTCATGTATGTACCGTATAGAAAAAGGGGTGCTATTGCAACCCCTTTATCTATTAGCCAATGTAAGCTAGTTATATGCCCTAAGAAGCGGCATAATATGGAATGTACCGGATAGTTCCGGCAACACCCACGTTTATCCAACCTGTCTCAGCCGTAGCTGAGGGGTTGATAGAGGAGGCAGTACCTTCAACAAAGTTGATGGCATTCTTCACTACAGGACAAGATGAAAGATCAATACCGATACCAGTTGTAAGCGCGGCTAGATCAATGTCTAGGGCTGTACCAGTGGTCATTGAATTCGTGTTTATGTGCAAAGCCTTACCAGCTGATAGAGTGGAAGTGGCAGTAATAGCACAAATAATAGTCTCGTCTGTCGCGGCAGAATTGAACTCAACAAGAGTTCCTGAAGTGCTTGTTGTCCCCGTGTGGAAAACTTCAAGCATACGACCTGCTCCAGTGATAGCTGCAGCAGAAGAGTTCACACTTAAACCTGTACCTGTCGTAAGGTCATCGGCTGTAACAATAACACCGTTACCAGTGGTAGTTGCTACTGTGTGGACAAGCGCGTTTGCAGTTGTTGCAGACGCTAACACTTGGAACACTGTTGTTCCAGCGTTGTTTTCGATCTCGATTGAAGGCGCAGTCTGACCGGACACATACTCTTGGATTCTAATTCCTTGAGCCGCAGCATCTTCCAAATCAATGTAGATAGCTGCATTTGATGTGTCATCCCAATCAATTTTACGCCCGAGGTATAGCTCTGTAGCCATAATAGTTAAGGGGTAATAGATAAATAAAATCTACTTTCCATGTATGGAGAAATGATTAAGTTCCTCTTTGAGCTGACTCCGTTCAGTCTTATCCATATTGTCGTGAAAGTGCTTTGCAGCACCTTCAATGCGGTTGCCTTGGTCGTGAGACCGTTGGGCTTCGCTCCGGCGTTCGTTAGCCGCCATCTTATCCTCAGTCTTGAGGACTTGAGTGATGGTGTGACTGCTGAAGCCTTTGAAAGCTGGATCGTTATGGCGGGGGTCTGTACTCATATAGAAAGAAGGATTGGAGGACTAAACTGCTGGACCAGTGATACCACCGAGTTGAGCCGAAGCTTTAGCGTTGGTCTGGGCCAAGTTACCGAACATATAGAAAGCAAACTCATAGTTGAGTGTGCCGCTCTTACGTTGTCCGGGTACACCGTCCATGCTAAGAGCATCTTCGGCAAATGAGAAAGGAGCCATTTCACCCCAGTAAAAGGAGTTAGGATCGACCATCCAAACAACACCGTCTGGAACCATATCGTCTTTGAATATAGCGTGCTTTCCTTCAGGACCGTGATATACGAGTCCCTGTTGTCCTCCGACAAGATTTCCCTTCCACGTTTCTACGTCGTAGTTACGTGTAACAGTCATCAACGATGCAATACGCCTCCACTGAGTAGAGTTACAAAGCATGAAGAGGTCTGCTGGGTTCTTTGAATGTCGTGAGGTCTTCATTAACATCGCATCAATATCCGAAAGTGCGATTGTACCAACGGATGCGTCCAAATGAGATTGGAACCATGAGTCGTTAGCTTTGTTAATGTTCTGAACAGTACCAGTATTAGTGATAAGGTTAGTGAAACCAGTTACTTCAGTGTAAGCGGTTCCGCTTACATCGTAAGCGTCTGCGCGTACAACAATATCGTCGTCAGCAAGTGTCTCGTTTGTAGTTGCTTCAAACGTATTGTCATCAGTAATGGTAGCTACAGTTACAGTTTCTGCTGTACCTGCTTCGATTTCTGCGGTTGTACCAATAAGAAGCACATCTCCCTCATTCAAGTGTTGAGTAGGAGGTGTTTCTTCAGTACCACCATGGTCTAAGTTTATAGTTGTGGATGCGGTTACACCTGCGTTTACAACAGCAAGTTGTCCGCTTCCTGCGCCGACGATCATTCGGTTGAGGTTCCAGTGCATTGCGTGCACTGCACCTTCTGCGTTCTGAGTTATTTCCTTTACAAGAGCAAACTCCTTATCTCGCGTCGCAGCGATTGCTTGACGCGTGACTTCAAATGCTCCTTGAACGAACTTAGCGTCCGCGAAGGATCTATCTGATTGGAATTTACCAGTGCGCAGTGAAGTGTCTTCAGCCGCAGCGTGTACACCACCACCAAAGGCAGTGTGTAGGTGCTCAACTTCGAATCTTCGACCCATTTGAACGGATGGAACCATAACACGAGGACGCAAAGGCGTACCCGCTCCCTTCTGTGGAGTCTCTTCGCGTTCAAATCCAATAGCTTTAAGCATTGGATGCTTGGAGACACGCCAGAAGTTTTCCTGAAGGTTTGGCAACAGGAATTCTGTGATGGTTTTTCCCGCTCGATCTGAGATCTTTACGGTACTCATAATAGTCTAGTGAAAAGAAGTATAAAACATTATTCAGTCGCCGCCATACGGCGGAGCACTTCTCGTTCTAACGCCTCCGAATAGGCAACCGGATTACCGGGATCAAAGTTAAAAGTCTTTGTAGAAGGAGTCTTTGGGACTGTCTTCTTACCACCGTCAACCTTGGTTGAGGTTTTCTTCTTTTTAGCGAGGGAGGAATTAACCTCTTTCTCGTTGATCTCCTTACTCTTCATCAGTTGAACGATGGTTGAGTAGGGAAGGTCTGCTTGCAGCTTTACACGGGGGTCAGGATCTCTTTGCCAAATTTTCATCTGGGAAATGATGTCGTCCTGAGAAACCTCGATTCCAGCTGAAGAGTATTTTTCTACCGTATTATCGAGTTCATTACGGTCCTTCTCTTGGGCAAGCTCGGCTTTTAGATCTTCTACCTGCTTCGCAACGTCGTCCCCTCCTCCATAGGTCTGGGCAATAGCGACAATGGCATCAATCTGAGATTGATCGTATCCTTGATCTTTGAGGTTTTTAGTCACCTCATCCTTCTTGGACTGCTTATCGTCAGTATGCTTGGAGCTTTGGATCTGGGTAAGAACATCGAGTTGCTCTTGAAGATCTTCCCTATCTTTCTCAAGCTGCTTCTTCTTTGAGATCTCCTCATCGAGTCTGTGCTTGGGAATCATAGGTGTCTCCTCGACCTCATCTTCGTCCTCCTCATCGGAGTCTTCAGATTCGTCGGTATCAACGTCGTCACTGGAGGATGTATCGCCTTCCTCTGGCGTGGGCTCAGTGTCATCGTCGGTCTCAGTAAGTGTGGCGTCTGCGGTTTCGCCGGAGTCCTGAGTTTCTCCATCTGTCGCAGTATCTTCGTCTTTCATAAGAAAGTGGGGAAGTGCTCACGATTGTTTAAAGAGGGCGCGATCCTCTAGGAGCGAAATTAGAGAGATTATTCGGAGTCGCCGGTGCAACAAAAGAACAATGCCTCATTACAATAATATCTGTGCTGTCAATGCAATAGGTACTTTAGATCATGTCTGATCCATCGTGAGGTCTACTCATATTGCAATATGGGTGAAGATAGCGAACATTAGATCTCTCGTGCTTACCACCACCCAATGGGTTTAACGGTACAATATGGTCTAAATGCCTGTTGTTGTCCATTTCCTTTTTGCATATTTCACATATAGATGTCGAACACCAAAGATAAATAAGGAACTCTTTTGTTATATCCACATTCTTTTTCCAGTGACGACGTCTAGCACCTATTTTTTGTCTTTTTACTTTTAATTCTATCGTACCCTTTTGTCTATCTTGGTTAATTTTATAAGCCTTACTCTTTCTGTGCACAAGCCTTCCGTAGCACGCATTACATAGACCCATTGTTTTATATTTTCTATTTTTACAATTAGTGCATACAGTGCCATGACCCATCTTTCTTGATGAGAAATTCTTTCCATGACGCTTATATCTATAATAATGTTTCATGCAAAATGGTCCAGCCCATCTTTTACTTTTGCAGCAATCTTCTTCGCAAACATTTGAAGTGTATTTCGTTCTGTCATTCCTATTTACATCACCGTGCCTTTTAAGTCTTTGATAATGTAGGCCACAAAGCCCCTTCGCAACGGTGTACTTCTTACATCCTTCAATGAAGCAATCCTTTTTCATTACTGTAGTGTAGCTTTGCGCCTGTCTATTGTACAGAAGCATCTGGGCTTCCTACTCCGCCCACGCCTTGTTGGATATGTGCTGAATGACGATGTGCCTGAGCATTAAGCAATGTAGCTGCGTTCTGATCCCCTTCGTCAAGCTTCACTTCGGCTTCCTTAGCGTAGTAGTTCTGTAGGAACTGGTGTGGATCGTTGAGTGTAACTTCTACTCGTTCTCCCTCTGAGATCTTCATGCCCTTACCTTTAGCGATCATCACCTCTGGATTCACAAGGGCTTCGAGCTCATCTACTATCTCTCTCCCTATTCCAATATCAAGTCCATCCAATATAACCTTGTCCATAATAGGGTTTGCTCCAAATTGGTATCCTGTCTGTGCAAGGCTTAGGATTCTCTCATTCTTTTGAGCCTTAGAGAAGAACTCTCCGATAATGATTTCAACATCCAGCTTCTTGAACGGCCTTAGGTTAACAGTGCCGTCGGGGATACTCCCCGGTCTCTCAGCCGAAAAGTTTCCCCCGACGACACTGAGGGGGGTCTCTTCTCCTGTTTTGGAATCAAATTTATATAGAGTCTTTGTCTTGTCCCAGTTCATTGAAGCTTGGAATAGAAGCTTCAGTCCAACACGAGACATGAATGATTTGAAGTTGTCTACAGCGTCTGAACTGTTTTGCTCATCAAGTGCTTGGAGCTGTGCTAGTGCCACTCCTGATTCTGCAGACCCTGACTGCCTACCCATGGATTCGCTATGAACACCTGCAATCTGCTCGAACTGTATAAGGTTCTGGTTTAAGTACTCGAACGTGGTTCCTGGTAGTGGTTGTAGTTCAATGTTCTGTAGCTCTCCCGGAGATGCGTCAATGATCTGACCTTGAACACCTGCTCGGGGGATCTCCGTGTTCTCGTCCGTCCTAAGCCACCTACCCTGTAAGAACATATCAATGTAGTTCTCGATGTTACTATGGATCTTGTTGATAGCCTTCTGCGGGTCAATCCAGTCTGTCACCTCTGGACGCTCATAGAATCGACCTCTCATCACTGGCTGGTAGATGTCAAAGTTAGTAGCTAGAGTCATTGGCTTGCCTTCTGGGTGCTCCATTGTGTTCTTAAAGAGCACGCCCACCTCTCCATCCTCTCCTTCTGCATCACTGTTCACTATGACACGGTGGACTATATTACCGTCCTCTACCTCAAACATCATGTAGGCCATGGCTGTGTCTACGTTGTGTTCGCGGGACCCTGTGATTCTCTGAATATGCTTATCTTTAATACCACTCTCTGCAAGCTTCTGGTCTATGGCAATGGCATCTCGCACGTCTTTGTTGTAGTTCTCGTTCTCTTTAATAGATTCAAGACTCTTTGGAAGGGCGATAGCGAGCCATCTCTTATCTCTTAACTCTTGGGCGGACGGATCACTGTACACGTCCCATAGCTCAAAGTGCTTCATTGCTGGCATCTCTGAGTCTTCGTCGAAGTAGATGTATGCCAGACCTCCTCCTTGAAGGAATGAGTTTCGGATCAATAGCTTCATTTCTTTCTTCATGGAAATGTCCCCCAGCTCCTCTCCATCCCACACATCCTCAAGCAAAGCTGCAGCTGCGCTGATCTCATCTCGTGAAACATTCTCCAGTCCAGACTTCTTCGGATACCATCGAGGATCATTGGCTGTAACCCTCGTTACGATTACGGAAAGTGCCCGAGGCACAAGGTTGATGGTACGCCAAACCTCATGGTCTTCAATTTCCTTGAAGTGTTGGGTCCCCTCATCGTCCCACCATACACGGTGGTTTCCTTCTTGGAACGCCATGCACGTAGCTACCTGTGCTTCCCATCGGGTGCGTTCATCTTTAGAGGATGCTAGTCTGTCTGGAAGATCGCTGAGCGGATCTTTCTTCTCGCCGTCGTTAGGTTCATCAGCCATTAGAGTTTACTACGGATATTGGATAAAGCTTTTTCGGGGAGAGTATCTGCACTGAAAGTATTTAAGCTTTTCCTAACCTCGTTCTTCTCCTCCTTAGTAAGCCGTAGATTCTTTGCCATTCGTATGGCGGACTCTACGTTCGGTGCTGTCTTGAGTACAGACATAGATAGAACGGTCTTGTACATGAAATATCCCTGTAGACCAAGACCTACAGCGAATCCTGTTCCTATGATTACCGAACCGATGATTACAGCTGAGAGTACGTCCATATGATTATTCTTGATGACTTATTTCTTTTTTGATAGGAACTGCGATCATACTGGGTTTAGGTTTGCGAACTCTCCAAAGAGTTTCTTTGCTTCTTTGTTGTATGCTCTGGCTGCATATCTACCCCCATACAAATGCCAAGAGTACTTAGATACCTTTTCAAAGTCCTCATCATCAACAATTGCCACACCTTTGCCATTGTACAATTTTACTTCCTTAGCCATAGTATGATAAATTATACCATATGCACCTTGTCAGAGTATACCGTCTCCAACGGGGATTGACTATGAAGGAACTGGCAGATATGGCTCACATCACAACAAGAGTTGTGTACAAGATTGAAAAGGACCCCGGGTACAACGCTAAGCGTAATACCATGAGATCAATAGCTGGAGCATTAAGTCTTCCCGCTTCTGTTCTGTTCTTCCCTGAAGAAGAGATGGAGAAGAGGCAAATGCTTTCTGATATGCACAAGCACACAATCGAGGTACTGAGAGAGGCTAATATGATTGTGCAGTCTTCTGAGACTTCCTATACACCTGAAGAAGAAGCCAGTGCGGTGAGTCGGGTTTAATGTCGGAGCCGTCTTTGGGTCTCTTGCTATTGCATAATGCATGTACATACCTTACGTTTGCTTTGACATGATTACCCCCGCTAGCCTACCAGAAATGGTGGGCTTTTTCAATAAGCAATTACCTTATTATTTCTCGCTGCCTTCTTCCTGTTCCATATAAACCAATTCGGTGTACGTGGGGTTGGCTCATCCGTATAGCTCGATACGGGCTTTCCGCGAGAAAGTAATGTATAACGTATGCAATCACACAAATGGTCATCTTTGGCAACAGGTCGCTCATACTTCTCCTGGTTCAATGCGCCTGTAGGGTCTTTCGGCCATCTGTATTTATGGAATTCCATTATAGCGTTCTTACAGTTTTCTGTAATGAATAGACGGGGTGAACCTTTTCGGGTATTGCTAAACTCGTCCCTCTGGAATGGGTGGGGTCTTTCAGGGTCAAAGCGCAAGTATTCCTTTACTCGCACGATCCCTGCAGGAATGTCATTCTGTGTCCCTCGGAGCAATGTTATCCCGTGCCTCTGGAATTCATCAGCTATGGAAAACCTATGTTCCCCCATCTCGCCTCCTTTTATCTGAGCCTTCACCTGGTTTTTATGAAAGATGGATGGGTCGGGGTAGTGGACCTTGCGTATTCCTCTCTTCTTCAGCCACTTGCAAGCCACTTCTATCGGGCATTCAGCTTGATAAAACTCATCGAACAAGATGAAGTTTCCGTCAGGATCTTGGTGTATAAGTGTTATTGCCAACGGATTCGTCTGCCCCCAGTCTAGTGCGACATAGAAATTTTCATATTTTACTGGAGGTATAACGTGCAGTCCTTCTACAAATTCAGGATAGACACGGCCTGTACTGAAAATGAACGCTTCCTCTGGTGTACTAGGGTAGAGCTCTGGCAACCTATTTCCTAAATTGAATTTCTTCCTATCCCACCAGAAAAGCTGCTCTGTTGTCAGCTCTGACCCGTCATAATTCTTATATGAAGCCCTTTGCTTCTCTACATCATCGGGGTAGAAGAACTCCGACCCCTTCGGTATAGGCATAGCATTGTTTGGGTCGTCATACCACGCATAGAAAAGAGGAAGCCATTCTGGCTTTTGTCCATTTTGTAAAGCTTGCCAGTTATCCATAAATGTCTTATGGAACCATCCCGACGGTCCGTTGGCTGTTGATTCAGCTATACCGCAAGCTGTTCGCGGCAGGGACTCCAACGTGTCTTCTAGCTTCCCCTCGTCATCAACGTAGGCGATTTCAGAGAAGTGCAGGAATGTTGGCGTCATACCTCGAGCTTCGACGTCAATACTATATTTGGAGCCTGTCCCTTTAAACTCCAGCTCCGAACGTGTTGTGTATTTCTCTTCTGGCTTCAGTTCCACAGGGATACGGTCGAACGCGAATCGCGCGATGTCGTTGAATAGCTCTGTCACTGTCTGCTTACGGTGGGCAATAGTACGACACATCATGTTCGGGCTGTACATCGCCTTGTCGAGGAGATACAGAGATACAGCTGTAGTGATCCCCAGCTTACGGGGCTTCAGGATGATGATACGATTCCACCCATCCTCTATCGCTTGATAGATTTTCTTCTGGACCCGGTTGGGAGTGAATACGACCGTCTTTCCCTCGTGACCCGCCATCTTGGTCCTGATCCAGTAAAGGTTTGTCAGGCGCCAATACGGGTTCATTATAAGCTCCATCGCATCTTCCTCCGTGCCTTTTTCTTCAGTCATGGTATTATCATATCATAAAGAAACCATCTGTCCTCATCGGGACTCCCTTCGGTAACTCCTTCTCTGTTCCTTTTGGGTTTCATAGATCTATGGTGAACCTTGTTCGGTACAGCTGTGGTTGTGGGAAGTTCGGTAAGATCCAAACGATGCACGTTGAAGGGGCTGACGTTGCCAAGAACAGGAACATCATCGC
>Ga0209402_10001679_pt1 | contig 23528 bp, 21 predicted proteins | sample ArcticOcean_MG_C_3_FD_187437 | JGI IMG/M metagenome (GOLD analysis project Ga0209402, IMG submission 187437) | Marine microbial communities from western Arctic Ocean - ArcticOcean_MG_CB8_126 (SPAdes) (version 2) | ecosystem: Environmental > Aquatic > Marine > Oceanic | place: Arctic Ocean... | reverse complement strand
TTTTGAAACAACTGTTCAAAGGCATATGGTCTGCTCAAACAGGCATGAAGGATGAAATGGATCTACTCACCGCCGCCGCCAACACGCCGCGCCGCGAGGCACTGGAACGAATGGTGGATGCCCCTCTGCCTTTTTCAATTGAGGCCATTGCGGTGGAGCAAATTAAAGAGAACAAATACCTTCTGACCTTGCCTCATACCCATGACGAAATCCTTTACGGCCTGGGGCTTAACTTCAAACGTATTGATGTGCAAGGCTCGGTACGGCATCTTCATATGGATCACTTCGGTGGAGAAGACAACGGTCGTACCCACGCTCCTGCACCGTTTCTTGTGTCGAGCCAAGGCTATGGCATGTTGATCAACAAGGCACGGTACATTTCTGTCTACACCGGTAATACCCATCGGAAAGAGGCCCATCCACCAGTAATCAGTCGTATGGATAAAGGCTGGCAGCCGGTGTATAAAAGTCGGGAGATTGAAATCATCATTCCCGGGGATGGCTTTGAAATTATCCTGTTCAGCGGTCCGACGGTGCTGGATGTCGTCCGGCGATATAACCTGTTTTGCGGCGGCGGTTGCCTGCCGCCCAAATGGGGCCTGGGATTCTGGCATCGAACGCCCTCGTCGTATACGGCCGAAGAGGTTGAAGAAGAAGCCAAAGCGTTTGAGACCCGGGGGTTTCCACTGGACGTGATCGGTCTCGAGCCAGGGTGGCATAGTTGTTCGTATCCGACGTCCTACGAATGGAGTAGGGAACGGTTTCCCGATCCGAAAGGATTTATCGAGCGACTTGCGGATAAAAAGATCCGCGTCAATGTATGGGAGAATCCCTTTGTTTCGCCCCAATCGACACTTGGTCGGCAACTCGAACCATTCAGCGGCACCCATACCGGCTCCTGGGGCGGCCTGATACCCGATTTGAGTATTGAAAATGTACGGGAAATGATTCAGAAGCAGCATGAATCAGAACACCTGAATCAGGGGGTAAGCGGCTATAAAATAGATGAGTGTGACGGTTTCGATCAGTGGTTGTGGCCGGACCATGCCGCCTTTCCTTCCGGGTTGAGCGGTGAAACACTCCGTCAGGTGTATGGCGTCCTGTTTCAGCGATTGACGCTGGATATGTTTCGCAGGCGAAATATGCGAACATATGGGTTGACCCGTGCTTCAAATGCCGGAACAACCTCTTTCCCTTATGTCTTGTACAATGACTATTACTCTCATCCAGATTTTATCACCGCGTTATGCAGCAGCAGCCTGTGTGGTTTGCTCTGGACACCTGAAGCACGGTCGGCGTCCGATGCCGAAGATTGGCTTCGCCGTATTCAGTCCGTCTGCTTTTCACCACTCGCCATGCTCAACGCCTGGGCCGACGGTACCAAACCCTGGTCGTTCCCGGAAGTAAGCGACGCTGTTCGAGATGTGATGCTGATTCGAATGCAGTTGATACCTTATTTATATTCCGCATTCGCCCAATATTATTTTGAGGGCATACCACCATTCCGTGCCATGGTCCTTGAACCGCACGATGCCTCTGATCCAAACGCATCCATTCAGGCTCTGCGTCGCATCTCCAACCAGTATATGGCCGGCCCTTGTATCCTTGTCGCCCCTATGTTCGCAGGGAAAAAGGAACGGACTGTCATCCTGCCACCGGGCAAGTGGTTCGATTTCTATACCGGTGCGCTTGCTGGCCATGGTCCGACAACAATAACCATCACACCGCCTTTAGAACGCATCCCGCTCTTTGTTTGTGATGGTGGTATCGTGCCGATGTGGCCTGAAGATCTTAACGCCCATGAGACCGAACGTTTGAAACATCTTGAAGTGAGGTATTATGGCACGTCCGATGGGTGTTTCGAGGTATACGATGATGATGGCCTCACGTATGATTACGAGCAGGGGACCTATGCGCTGACCCGGTTAAAGATGGGCAGGAATGCTGAAGGCAAATGGCAGGGGACATCGGAAACAGTATATGACGGTATGACCTCGGCCTATGATTACTTCAACTGGCGGTTTATGACGAAATAAAGGCGTCCTCTCATGGCGACATTGCACGGCAAGATTTTCGATGCGACCTCCAGCGCACCGGTAGCGGCCAAAGTGCATATTCTTGACAGCACCGGCCATTTTCGCGCGCCACAAGACCATGTTCTTAAAGTGGGTCCGGGGCGTCCTTTTTTCTATTGCGAGCATGATTTCGATGTCACTTTACCGCGGGGCTCCGCTGATATTCTGGTGGAACGCGGCACCGAATATGAACCGTTTTTGAAGACGGTCCATGTACCGTCTAATGGACATCTTGATCTGGAATTGCCCCTGAAACGGTGGGCGGATCTGCCGTCACTTAACTGGTATCCCGGCAATACACATATTCATTATGATGAAAAAGAGCAGCACCCTCACGAACGTGTCCGGCTCGAGCCGCATGTGCATGACTTCAATGTGACCGTGGTCAGCATTCTCCAACGCCGGGATCTCCCTTACGCGAGCAACCGGTTTCCCCTCGGCATCATGACTGATGTCTCGACCGCGCACCATGTCGTTGACATAGGTGAGGAGAGCCGACACAACGATGAACCCTGGCATATGGGCTACGGTCATGTGATGTTTCTTCGTATCAAAAATGTGGTGGAACCTGTCAGCCGCGGCGTGCTGGTCAGCGATTTCGACCCGGACTTTCCGCCGATCTGTTTTGCCTGTGATGAAGCGCGGGATCAGGGGGGCATCGTGCTGTGGTGTCATAACGGCAACGGCATGGAGGCACCCGTGGCCGCTGCCCTCGGTAAACTTGACGGTTTCAATCTCTTCGACCCATTTTGGATGGACCCGGAATATGATATCTGGTACAAACTCCTGAACTGCGGGTTCTTCCTGCCTGCGTCAACCGGGTCGGACTGGTATGTCTGCTCCAATAACAGGGTCTATGTTCAGACCCAGGAAGACTTTTCCTATGACGGCTGGATCGAGGGTTTACAACGAGGCCAGACATTTATTACCAATGGCCCGGCGCTGTTCCTCGATGTAGACGGCCATCTACCTGGCAGTAGATTAACCGGAACAGGTAAAAGGACGGTCCACATCACCTGGCAATCCCATTATCCGCTGAATTCGGTCGAATTAATCATGGATGGCCATATCATCCAACGATGGGATTATTCTGAAGGGACGCATACCGGCGAAGTCCGATTTGACATGCTACCGGAAACAGATGGATGGGTCGCCGCACGCTGCGGCGGTGTCGCCCGGGACAGCTTCGATCATGCCGTCTACGCACACACGAGTCCCGTATGGTTTGATGTGGGCCGGCCACCGATACAAAGGCAGGAGGACGCACAGTTTTTCATTGATGCCATCGACAACGCCCTTGGCTGGGTTGAGCGAAAAGGACGATATGCCAATAATGACCAGCGAGAAGCGGTTACAGCCTTGTTTCGTAAAGGGCAAAAGGTCTATAAAGGTTTGAAAGCCGGAGCATAAGGGGGCGTGATGACATCGAAACATCCTGATCTAATAGAGATCGAAAATATGCTGAATATCCGTGAAGCGGGTGTGGTAGAGTGGTCGCTGGTCACCCGGCTGGCTTTCTTCGGCCTGTTTATTATTCTGCTCCTGTTGCATCTCGCCGGCCTGATACGGCCGGGTATTGCAGCGGAGACGGATACGGATGCGCAATGGTCTCTGACGATGTTGATCGGCTCAAGTGCATGCATTGCTTACGGCTTTTTTCTTGTAAGACGCGGGCAATATCTCTTATCGGTCGGCCTTGGTGCCGTCCTTCTTGATATATTTCTGTTAGCCTGCTTACCGATAATCTGGTACAGCGCCTTAGATATTCCAGACGGATCTCCTGTTTTCTTAATGAAAAATGAGCTGTTTACGCTCGGCATCGTCATGATCGTGGTCAACAGCATGACGATGCGTCCTCTGTATCCAGCGGTCATGGCGGCAGGGATGGTCGGTATTCATCTGATCATTACGCAGGTGGTCCTTAATGATCCCCGCGTCGTCCTTGCATCTGGCTATATTGAAGCTTTCAATCATGAAGCCGTACGGCAATCCGATGGCACCTGGGTACGATCCTATAATTTCACACCGCCGGGCGGTGTTCAACATACGGCCTCTCTGCAGGCAAGGGTCGATATTACCGGAACCGAATGGCAGATGTTTATATCGAAACCGAATGCATTTACCGACCTTCTCGGGTACACCGGCGGATCCAACCTGCGGCTGACGGAGGGCACCTCGTAATTGAATAAATCGCCCGCTGGCCCGATCCCCTGGCTGGGGATTGCGTGGATCCAGAATCTTCAGGACAATACCGCAAAAATTAAATATACCAATATCATTTCAGGCAGTTCGGATAACGGCGGATTCATATGCTACGGTACGACCAAAGACAGCACGTATAATACTTTTTATACGATTTTCAATAAAGCCCAGAATAATCAGACCGATATCCAGTGGCACCGGACGACCAAAGCAGGGCAGGTTCGCGATCCCGCGCATTTTAATGACAGTGCCTGGCGTTGTTGGGACAACAGCCTTACGGATAGAGCCTGTCCGTAAATCAGGGTAACCTCCTCGGGACAGTAGGCCAAAAAAGCCTTTCTTTTAAAGGAAAGACAGGAGAGATGAGATGTCCATGAGACAAGAAATAGAGCAGAACTTTGCTGTGCTTGAAACGGCAAAAGAGACCATATATCAGACTATCGCGGACCTGCCTCAAGAAGTACTGACTAAAAAGCCGGCTGCAGATCAATGGAGTATATCGGATCTGGTCCATCATCTGATGCTGGTAGAACAATTCGCCATGACGCAATTTCAACAGACGCAGCATCAAAAGATAAAAAAGACCTGGATCGATAGGATTAAGTTTTTAATGTCTAAGATCGCGCTGGATACCGGTCAGAAAATTACCGTACCTGTCGTGGATGTAGACCCGCTGAATATACCGGCCGAATTACCGGATGTGCAGCAACAATGGACCGATGTGCGTATAGAATTTAAGGCGAGGCTGGACAGTTTGTCGGACGAGGATTTAACCTATTGCTATTTCTCACATCCCTATGCCGGTAATTTTACCTGCCAGGATGGTCTGATCTTTTTAATCAAGCATTGGACCCATCACCAACCCCAATGGCGTAAATTGCTTGCAACGACTATGATAGAAATGGACACAGATGGAAAATCGTAGGGCACCCAGCGCGTCGTGCACCTACAGGCGGAAAAATAAGCTTACTCGGGACTCAAAACTCGGGACTCTGCACGCTCAACTCCCTTTGACCTATGCGGCAGACCGTGGCTCTTCCTATATTCCCATTGTAGACGATGTTGTTCTTTGTCCGTAGAGATAAAATCCCAAGGGAGCGTCTCTCGATCGGCCATATCGCCTAAATAGGCATTCGTATCCATACCAATTTCATCCGCGGCGCGTTTCCAGTCGCCTTCCTGCCGTACTGTTTCCAGTAAGAACACACTCAACTCCCGACCACCGCGAGAGAGAATGCCTTCAAAATAGGCGGACTTCAGACTTTCATGTTTGACGTCTACGCCCGGTGTTCGCCGAAGTGATTTCATGATATAATTCAACTTGCGTTTGATTTCTTTCGGGGCGACCATCGGGCTCCACTGAAACGGCGTCAACGCTTTGGGGATAAACGGATTAATGCTCAACCGCAGCTTACCACCGGGTACGCCATGGATACGCTGTAGTTGAGACAAAGCCTTCGTCATCTCGATTAATTCGTCGATATCCTCATCCGTTTCTGTCGGTAAACCCACCATGTAATACAGCTTGAGATTTTTAATCCCCTTCGTCAATATCCGTTCCGCCCCTGTCAGGATCTGTTCCGATGAAATGGGCTTGTTGATCGCTTTGCGCAACCGTTCTGAGCCAGCCTCCGGGGCGATCGTCATCGTCCGCAAACCGGTTTTCAGCATGAGGTTGAGCAAACTTTCAGGAATCAGATCCACCCGGACGGATGATACGCCAATCCGGATATCGAGGGTATCTAACCCGGCACAGAGTTCATCGAGGTATGGATAGTCGCACATGGCCGAACTGACAAGACCGACGGCTTTGACTTTGGGTTGTCCCACCCGCTCAAGTCGTTCATTTTCGGCATGAATGAGATTCAGGATGGTCTCAGGTTTCAGGGCACGGAATTTGGGATATACATAGCTGACGGCGCAGAAACGACATCGTCGCGGACATCCGCGGGAGATTTCGATTAACATGGTCTCCCCGAATTCCGTATCTGGCGTCAGAATACCCGAATACGCCGGATAATCTTCGAAAGAAGAGACCTGCTGTTTGGCGACCTGATCAATGCTTGTGTTATACTCATCCGTAGAAAACTTTCGGATAGCAGGGACATACATGCCGTCCAGATTCAGCGTGTGTTGCAGATGGGTTTCTCTGGGTTTGTTCTTATCTTCAATATATTGATCAATATACCGGTAGGCGGTCTCCTCACCATCTCCGATAACCATCACATCCGAAAAATCCGCCAGCGGCTCCGGATTGATATAGGTAATCGCCCCGCCAATCAGAATAATCGGATCATAGCTGGTACGATCATGGGCCAGCACAGGAATACGGGCCAGGTCAAGGATACGGATCAGGTTAGAATAATCATTTTCAAAGGAGATCGAGAAGGCCACGATATCAAAATCGCCAAGCGCCATACCGGTTTCATACGTAAACAGAGGTGTCCGGGATTTTCGTAAATCCTGAAGGTCTGCTGGTTCCGGTAAAAACGCCCGTTCGCAGACCACGTCGTCTCTCGCATTCAGATGACGATAGATTGTCTGAAACCCCAGGTTGGACATGCCCACATAGTATGTATTCGGAAAGACCAGCGCGATGCGTACGGCGTGGCTGGCCCCCCGTTTAATAATGGTACCGTGTTCACGGGCCAACGTGTCGGCAATCGTTTTTTTGAGCATTAGTTTACAAGATCCGGTAAATGGTGCACTGCGCGCCGTCCCTCTACTGACCTCCAATTTTCCCTTTCACTTCCTATTATGTCCCCCCGAAGGGAGACCGAAAACGCGTCTGCGCCTTCGAAGGGGGACCAAGATAAGCCCTTATCCGTTGAATGTCAATGATAAGTAGCCAACTAAAAGTAATTGTAAATTCTTCACGGATACTTCGACCAAGGTAGTAGAAAGATGAACTTGTATGAGTATCTATACCCATTTATTGGCGAAAATATGTTCTTTAAAAATACTATGGTTGGAAAGGAGGTATCGTTCTTTATACATACCTATAAGAAAGCCTTTACCCTTAAAAATATGACAGGGGTTCTGGGTGTGTTGCTTCCAACAGGTTGCAGATGGTAAACCGGACAACCACCAACCATCCCTATCTGTCCGTGCGTTAATGCATTACGGGTTCCGCAGAGAGGTCCGATAGTCGATCTATCAGATCTTGATACGTATGTACGCCGCCGCTATTGAAAAAAGCATGGCCCTCGTCGCCATAATGTACATCGGTGAGAATGTTGTGCACCTCATCGGAAGCGATTGGTTGGCTTAAGACCTCGGGTACAGCCTTTCCTTTTTCTTCAAACTGGTCCGCCCATCTTTTTGCCAGATACGTATTGATCGTCAAGCTGTTGCAGACATCACACATCGCCATCCCTCCTCGGATTGCAGATGATTATCTTCCGGTGCGGCAACCCGGGCCATATGCCGTACCATATCCAAAAGACGGGCGCTGTAGCCCCATTCATTGTCATACCAGCCCGTGATATTGTACATGCCGTCTCCACAGGCTGAAGTAAAAGGCAGGTCCACAATAACCGAGTGCGGATCGCCTTTAAAGTCAATTGAAACAAGCGGCTTGTTCGTTATATTAATAATGCCTTCAAGTCTACCATGCGCCGCTTTTATAAACTCCCGGTTAATCGTTTCAACACGTGGATGCGCTCGAAGCCGCACGCACAGATCAATGGTCGAAACGCATCGGGTGGGCACACGATAGGCCATACCATGCACCTTGCCCTCCAGATGAGGAAAGACCTGAGTGACCATCGACGAAGCGCCTGTGGACGTGGGGATAATAGACTCCATAGCTGCCCGAGCGCGCCGAGGATCTCTATCGGAATTATCCAGAAGATGTTGTGAGTCGGTAAGCGCGTGGATGGAACGGAAAGAGCAGAACTCCATGCCAAACGCCTCATCCAGTACACGTATCATAGGCGTAAGCGCATTGGTCGTGCAACTGGCGTTTGAGATGATCGACGCCGACGCCGCATGAATGAGCTCATCGTTGACGCCCATCACGACGGATGGAATACGATCATCGTGGGGAGGACAACATAGAATGACATGCCGTACACGGTCATTTAAATGAGCCGCCAGGGTATCATGGTCTTTGAATTTACCGGTGGCATCGATCACGACATCAATGTTGTGACGATCCCAGGGAATAGATGCCGGTGCCGATTCCTGGTACACCTGAACAGACTACCCGGATACGGAGAAGGCCTGCTCTCCCGTTACCACATCTGCATCGAGTTCGCCATACATGGAATCGTAGGTCAACAAATGTCCGAGTGTCTCCGCATCAGATCGGCTGTTGACGGCCGCAACACGTATGGTCGGGTCCAGGAGCGTCAGACGATGAAACGCCCGACCAATACGTCCATATCCATTTATCCCTACGACCATCTCCGCACCAGCCATTCCATCCTCCCTTTAGTAAACGTTGCCTCTTTCCTGGTCCAGCCTTATGATTTTAATAAAACAAAAGTTAATATCAACAAAAAACAAAGTTATAATATACAATTATCTCTTTGAGGGATGTGATATAGATCACTACAACCTATATATATAGCGATTTTAACAAAAAATGACAACTGATAAATGATAAATAAAACAAAAGCAAAAAATAAAATCATAAAAAGCGCAACGCATGGCAATGGGGTGTACCTTTCGCGAAGTTCCCGTAACAATCTTCGAAAGATGTAGGAAATAAGAGTGAAGATTCCCCACTGCAATCTGAGGAGCCACCGTGTGCGAGATGTCCCGCATACCACCCTTAGCTCGCTTCCGATATCTACCGCAAGCCATGTGTATCGCTGTGCTGATCAAAAACCTGGATGTTGCATCCACCAGATTTCATACACCACCTTCCTTCAATATGCGGCCACCCATTATCTTGACACTGGTTCAGTTAAAAGTTAAATTTATGAAGAAGGAGGTGTTCCGGTATGCCTAGGGGTGACAAGGAAAAACGTCAGCAGACCATCTTAATGCGGCTGTTACGGGATGGTCGGGTCAACACCCATGACCTCAGTACGGAATTTGGGATTACAGATGTGGCGATCCGTGGTGATTTTGATGACATCGGCGCGCTCCTGAAATCCCGAGGTCTGTTTCTGAACCGATTTTACGGTGGTGCAGAACTGATCCAACCCGGACAACATTATAGAGGATTCTACGAAGGCCATAGTGAAACAGAGGTCGAAGCCATCCAGATGTTAAGCGAATATGTAGTTCGAAACTTCGTCTTTTGGGATGACTCGCTTCTGTTAGATACAGGACGGACCGTTGACCGCGTGGCCCAGCATATTATCGCGCAGGAAAAAAGCGGATTGCGGATCATTACAAACAGCTATACGCCTCATATTCTGGAACTATATACGCAAGGCGGTATTGAACTGGTGCAACTCGGTGGGACACCAATACCTCGTTCATTCTGCTTTGTTAAATGTCCGGGTGGCGATACGTTTTATAAGCCCTATTGGGCCGGTCCATTTAAAGCCATACTGACCGGGTCCGCTTTTGATCTGAATGATGGCCTGATGGTCAACAATCCTGATATTATTGAAATAAAAAAGCGTTTTATAAAAGCGGCGGCGGAAGTGATTCTCATATTAGATCATTCAAAAATTAATAGGGCCGCCCGGGAAACCGTGACCTTCTGCGGCATGAAACCTGACCCCTGGCTGACCACTGAACAACCGGGAGAAGGGGAAACGTCCTTCATTCCTCTCACTATCATCACGGATATCCCTTCAGGACAGCGTGCAGAGGATTTACCCTTATCTTCAAAAATGTCGCCCCAAACAGATGGCCGGGTTTGTGTCTACAAAAATAGCATGCCCCGGTCTGTCTCTGTAGAACCACAGACGGCGTCTTCGTAACAATATTCGACAGGCTCTGGTCTCCGCGGTACTTGGTATATGTTCAGAATCGGAACCAGACCGTTCATCTATCGTATAATTTTACGGGTTGGCTCTATGCATTTTATTATTTTCAAGTGAAGGACCATATATAGATACCTGTAACCAATTGAAAATAATGGTCTTTTCAACCCCGAAGGGCTCGCACATGTCCTGTGGACATGTGCCACCACAGTTCATAAATCAACCATTGGTATTTTATTACCATTCGTATTATATTATTGAAAGTCAAACCGAATAGTGGCGATAGACCTCCCTGCACCCTATCTGCTATCCTGTACTATAAACAGACGGAGTAATGCTTATGATTTCGTACCAGCGACGACAGATCTATATACGGGTCGGTATCCTGATACTCATACTGCTTACAACCCGGTCTTCAAACACCTATGCGCAACAGATCAAAACAAATTTTTTCATGCATATGGAAACACTACCGGTGGCTCAAGAGGAAGAATTACGGGATTTCAGCAGAAACCTTAAAGACTATGTGGAAGGATGGGACTGGGGTGATCATGATCTGCCCGAACCAGCGAATCTGCATATGGAAGCTTTTCTGGCCTATCGCGGCAGTGTCGTCAAGACACAGTATGCGGCTAAGTTGACCGCCTCGAACGGTCTGGACATCAAATATCTCGACCGTTGGTGGTTTTTTGAATTTGAACGGGATGATCAGCTTCAACATGATGAAGTGCGATTCCACCCTCTGACGTGGCTGATTGATTTTTATACCCACATCATGTTCGGGCACGAACTCGATAAATTCGATGAATTCGGCGGTGATAAACATTTTGCACGGGCGAAAAGGATTGCAGAAGACGGTCGTTTCAGCCGGGAATATCAGCGAGGGTGGGATGAGCGTCTTGAACTCATCGAAAACCTTATCGCAGATAGTTACAAACCCTACCGCCGTATTCGATTTTTGTTTTATGGCGGCATGGCTCGAAAAAACGAAACCAATAAGGCGGAGGCACAGGGACTTTTTCGTCAGGCCATAGGTATCATCGTCGAACAACATGGTGAAAATGCCAGAGACGAAAATATAAAAAACTTCCTGAACGCCCATTATTTGGAGCTGGCGGACGCATTCAGTACGACCTCATCATCAGATGTGTATGAAACCCTGATCATGGTCGATCCAAACCATAAATCGACGTATCAGGAATATCTGAATAAACTTGGTCAATGAACTTTATGGCAGAGGATATGGGAATAATATGATGTGTGCATGGCGACGATTTGCTCTGATATTGGTCATCCTTATTTCTGGTCTTGGCCTCATACGTCCCGTATGGGCAGTGGAAAGTCCACCGTTCATCTGGCGTAAACTGGTCCCGGGATCTTCCACGGTCGAAGAAGTGTTTTTAACACGCACGCCACAATTTGTTCTATTTCTTGAAGGGTTGATCATCTACCGCGATGAGGCATTTAAAAAGCCATATCAACAGATTCGTTTAAACAGCAAGGAACTCGGGGCCTTATATCTTTATATGCAGAACACCTTCGGCCTGCCAGCCTTAAGTCCGGACCGTCTGGGCCGGGAATTACCATATATTAAAAGTGTGCAAAAGGCTGTTTATGACGATAACACCAAGGTTTCTATCTGGATCGGCATGCATACGCCGCCCAGTCTCCATACCTACGGGACAAAATTACTGGCTGCCCGATCCGTCAACGTTCGACTGGGCCCGGGCTGGAAAGCGCTGTATGATCTGAGTCATTTTCTCTCCGACTATCAACACACCAAAGCCGAACCTTATGTCCCCGACCGTGTAGAAATAGCCGTACAAACCTTACCGTCTTATATGGCCGACCAGGCCGACCAGGCCGTTGCCTGGTCTCTGACCGATGTCGATCTGAATGAGGCGAAGGGAAAACGCATACGTGGCTTTAAAACACTCAAAGGGGATACCGCACGGAAGGCCTATGCCCTGCTCTCGGAACACCAGGTCGTTAAAGCCGGTGATACCGTATTCCTGGTCTGGGTTCGGCCATTGATTATGCCGTAGATGTAACACGGACAAGCTGGATCTTAACCAATCGGGCCACGCTTGCACGAGGTACCGGAAACAACACACAGAGGCACAGGGGTTTTACTTTCTTATACCTGCTCTATTTACCTAACCCTTCACCGCCCCTAGCGCCAGTCCCCGCACCATATACCGCTGTACAAAACCGAAAACCACGAGCGCAGGGATCAGGGCCAGCGTGGCACCGGCCATCATCCGTCCCCAGTGAATATCGTATTTGCTGATGAACATGTACAGGCCGACCGGCAGGGTGAAGTTCGCGTCCGTATTCAGAAACATAACCGCAAACAACAGTTCATTCCAGGCGCCAATAAACGCGAACAGGAAGGTGGCAATCAGGCCCGGGCGCGTCAAGGGTACCGCTACACGTACGATCGCGCCAAAACGATTGCAGCCGTCCACCATGGCAGCCTCTTCCAGTTCGGCGGGCACACCAGCGAAGAAACCCTGCATCATCATCGTACAGAACGGAATGTTCAACACGGTATAGACGATCATCAGGCTGTAGAGCGTATTGAGCAGACCAAGCATCCTGAAGGTGATAAACAGTGGCACGATGAGGACCACAATCGGCATCATCTGAGTAGCCAGAAAAATCAGCAGGGTGACTTGTTTACCTCGAAAAGTGTACCTTGCCAGCGCATACCCACCCAGGATAGCCACGGTAAGCGTACAGGCCGAAGCCAGACTTGCTACGATCAGGCTATTGGCAAAATACCGCGGAATATCTGTCCGTAAAAGGGTCACCGTATAATTTTCCAGCGTCGGTGCGACAGGAAAATACCGTAGAGGCCAGGTAAACAAATCCTGTTCCGGCGTAAATGAAGTCACGATCATCCAGTAAAGTGGAAACGTGACAAATACGAAAAAGGCGCTCAGTCCAAGCAGTTGGATGACACGGGTTGTCGGTGTCTGTTTTATCATATTAAAAGGCCGTCTCACTATGAAATTTTGACACGCGTAGAAAGATCGCCGTAAAGATCAGTGAAACCACGGTCAACGCCACCCCCAGGGCGGCGGAATAGCCGAAATCCAGACCCAGAAAAGCCTTCTGGAAAACATATAAGGCCAGCGTCTGTGATGCCCCTCCCGGTCCACCTTTGGTCATGACCCAGATCAAATCCGCCCAGTTGAAAATCCATATGGCCCGCAGTAGAATGGTCACCACGATGGTAGATTTCACCATCGGGGCCGTCACACGCCAGAACGACTGCCAGGCCGTCGCACCATCTATATCCGCCGCTTCATACAGACTGGGTGGGATAGCCTGGAGGGCTGCGAACAACATAATGGCGAAAAAGGTGATCCCAAACCAGACATTGGCAAGGACACAGGCGAAGAGAGCGGTTTCAGTACGGGATAGAAAACCGATCTTTTCATCAATAAGACCGATGCGCAGGAGCATGTCGTTAACGACACCGAATTCGCCATTGAGCATCCATGCCCACATAATGGCGATCAGAAACCCCGACACCGCCCACGGTGTAAATACAATGGCCTGATAAAGCCCTTTACCCCAGAACTTGGTGCTGTTGAGCAGCAGCGCCAGCCCAAAGCCCAAAAGAAATTGAAAAAACAGCGAGGCACTTACCCACACCACCGAGTTCCACAAGCTCCGCCAGAAATAGCCATCCGTCAGCATGGTCCCATAGTGCTCCAACCCGATAAAAGGCGTGTTCAGGGGGTCCATAAGTTGATATTGTCGGAACGAAAGCAACACAACGGTGATCATGGGGTAGAACATGAAGCCACCGATAAGCAGATAGGCAGGGGAAAGGAGGAGGTAGGGTTCAGCTTTTTTCATAGGAGGTCAGATTGCAGATTGGGCGCCAGTAATTCGAAAATAGAAATCCGTTATCCGTCATACATCATGCCGGCCGTGGCGTATCCGGACCATGTTGATCAACGTATTTCTTCTGGGCTTTGGTGAGAAAGTCAGCCAGCTTGTCCAGCGTATCCTGCGGTGATTGCCTTTTCAAGAGCATATTCTGCTGTTCTTCGGTAACCATCACTTCGATGAACTCGCCCATCTCGGGTAGGTAGCTCGGATACCAGTTTTGTAACAGGGCGGTATTGCTGGCCATCTTCATAAACGGTTTGAAAAAGCCTTGATTAAAAGCGGGATCGTTCATGCCCTGCTTAACGGCCGGGAGTACATTGGTCGCTTTGCTATAGGGTATCAGTTGTTCCGGCGCCATTACCCAGCCATAAAATTGTTGAGTCGCTTCTTTGTTCTGCGCCCCGGAGGACCTGGAGAGAATCCAGATATCATTGGACGCGACCTGGGCTTTCGGACCGGCAGGCATCACCGCCGTTATCAGAGAAGATGCATCCATACCGTGTTCCAGGCAAGTAGGCACCACCTCCGGGTCCTGTTCAATACAGCCACAGATGCCGGACCAGAAAGCCTGAACGAGTTCGTTATATCCCCAATTCAATGAATCTTTGGGACTCAGGCCATCTTGATAAATATCATTCCAGAAAGACAGACCGGCCACGTGATCCGGACCATTGATGATACACCGATGATCCTTATCGAACCATTCGTTTGTCCCGGAGAACTCCTCTAAAATTGGCCACCAGGTCCAGAAACCGCCCCGCGCTCCGCGCATCGCATAACCATACCGATTCTTTCCCGGATCGGTAAGTTTTTCGAGCAACGTACGCCATTCGGATCGGGTCATGGCGGGCTCCAGCCCCAATTCATCGAGCCATTTTTTCTGATAAAACATGGCCCGCGTGGTTATTTCCAGAGGCAGGCCATAGATCTGACCATCTTCTATGGCTGCCGAAATTTCGCAACGGCGGATACCTATTTCCGTGAAGGCATCTTTATGCGTCCAGGTCTGGTACCAGCTGGTCAGGTTGTCAATCGCGCCCATCGCCCGGAATTCCGCCATCCACTGGCCGGTTAAGACGATCAAGTCCGGTGGATTCCCACCTGCGACCATGGTAATCAGCTTGGCACGCCCCTGATCCCAGGGGACCTGCAGCACTTCAACGCGTATATCGGGGTGTAATTGTGCAAACGTTTCGGCCATCTTCGTAATAGCCTGGTTTTTTACATCGCCCATGGCGGAAAAGAGGGTCACTGTATTCTGTTCGGTCGCCCCGCTGCATCCGAAGACGTAAGCGCCGATTATGGTGGAGCCGGTAAGCTTGAGCATCTCTCGGCGGGAGAGGGAAGACTTTTGATTGAAAGGCTTTGTCATGGTTTTACCTTGTGAGAATAATTATAGCATCCTGCTATATGACAGGGGATTGCCTCGCCTTCTGACGCCTGCCCTGAAGCATCGGGCTACCGCTTACCGATTTCCGGTGGTTTCGGGGTATCTGGTCCGTGCTTATCTATATACTTCTTCTGGGCTCGGGTCATGAAATCAGCGAGCTTATCCATCGTTTCCTGAGGCGATTGGTTCTTCAATAGCATATTCTGATGTTCTTCGGTGACGCGCACTTCGAGGAACTCACCCATTTCAGGCAGGTAATTGGGATACCAGTTCGGCAGCATCGTCCGATCAGTCACCATCTCCATAAAAGGGCGGTACAACCCCTGCCCGAAAGCGGGATCGCTGATGCTTTCGGTGAAGGGCGGAATCATGTTCACGTCCTTGCAATATCTGAGCCGCTGTTCGGGGGCCATGATCCAGGACAGAAATTCCCAGGCTTTATCTTTACGCGGTGACCCCGACGACATAGACACATAGCCCAGGTCAGCCAGCGATACTCGTGCCTTTGGACCGGCGGGCATGACGGAGATGGCGAGGGTACTTTCATCAAATCCGTGTTCCAGACAGGTACGCACGACCTCCGGGTCCTGTTCCATCGATCCACAGATGCCGGACCAGAAGCCCTGAACCAATTCATTATATCCCCAGTTCAGGGAATCTTTAGGCGCCAATCCGTCTTGATACAGGTCATTCCAGAACGAAATGCCGGCCACATGGTCCGGGCTGTTGATGATGCATTGATGACGCTCATCAAACCAGACATTCGTCCCTGAAAATTCTTCGACCATCGCCCACCAGCTATAAAACCCACCACGAGCCCCCCGAAAAGCGTAACCGTATCTCCGTTTTGCTTTGTCGGTCATTTTTTCCAGCAGGGAACGCCATTCTGCCCGCGTAGTTGCAGGGACCAGCCCCTTCTCGTCGAGCCAGTCCTTACGATAAAACATCGCACGCACAGCAATCTCGAACGGCAAGCCGTACACCTCTTCCCCTGCAAATGCCGTGGCCGAACGGCTCATGAGTTCCACCGTTTCTGGATACCCGTCTTTATGCGGCCAGGTCTGAAACCATGGTTGCAAGTTCTCCAGCGCGCCCATAGCCCGGAATTCTGCCATCCACTGGCTTGGAAGCGATATCAAGTCCGGCGGGTTGCCGCCGATAATCATGGTAAGAAATTTTGAATGGGCCTGGTCCCAGGGGACCTTGATATGATCTATTTTTATTTCGGGGCGCATCTCCGAGAATTCGGCAATCAGCGGTTCTAACGCTCGGTGCTTCTCTTTGGTCAACGCAGAGATGAAGGAGATCGTATTCTGATCACCAGAACGCCCGCCACAGCCGAATAGCGCCGTACCCAGTGCAGCCGTACCGGTGAGCTTGAGCATCTCACGACGGGAGATAGGTGATGGGGGGGTAACGGTTGCGGATTGCGAATTAAAGGGCTTTGTCATACTTGATCTCTTTATCTTTCGTTTACCCAAATGAGACGTAATATATTGCATCTATACGCTCGCTTGTCACCGCCGCCATACGAACATTAAACCTCGGCGAACAGGACGCCGTCCACATAAACCATCTGTCCGGAGCAACGAACATCTATCCGTTTTGCTTGTTTTCAGCAAATAACACCATTTCCCCTGACTTTGCAATCGATTTAGCCGTCATCTGATGTGTGCTCATGGCCAAGAGCCGCGCGTATTTCCTGATCAAAGGCCGCCAGCAGACTCTCGCGGTCTGAGTAAGGGCCGGGTTGATACGCCCTGGAGGCGATTAGCCCTGCTGGGACTGCTCGCAGATATGCCAATCCTGCCGGTTGACTTTATCCCAGAAGGCCACAGCATCGTCCGGATTGTACTCGGGCTTGCTCTCCGCTTCCGGGTGAAATAACCAGCGGCAGATGATACGGGTATGAGTAATATCCTGGGGCCACACATAGTGAATCATCACATAATCCGGATGCGGGGCGAAAAATAGATTAGGATAAAGCGTATAATAGTAAGCTTTGTCCATATCCTCACTTCCCTCGCCCAGTATCGGCACGGCGCAGCGACGGCCGCTCTCGGTCATGCTGTCTACCCCATCGTTGAACTGCATAGAACCACTCAGAAAGGGCCCTTCGGGCAGGTCATTCTTCCCGCTGGTATATTCTGACCATTTGGCCAGTTCAGGGTGTAGCGGGGGACAGTGGTAACATTCGGAATAATTCTGGAAGAGCAATTTCCAGTTGCAATTTACCTCGTAGACGATTTCGCGGGCTGCCCGCAATTCCGGTAGCCGCCAGGGGGTGAATTTGTCTATAAACGGCGCATAGGCTTGTTCGAACGGTTCCGGTGTCTGCGCCATGTTGATGAAGACAAAGCCCTCCCAACATGCGACCGCCACCGAATGGAGGGGATAATCTGCTCGGTCGAAATCCGATACCTCCTGCATATGCGGCGCACCGAGTAAACGGCCATCAAGGCCGTATGTCCAGGCATGGTAGGGACACTGGATTGTTTTGGAGAAACGTCCCTTCGCTTCGGTGCACAAACGGGTACCGCGATGCCGGCATACATTATAATACGCCTGGATCTCTCGTGCTGAATCACGCACAATAATGAGATTCTCTGTGCCGATTTCCTGCAAGATATAATCACCGACTTCCGGAATCTCCTCCTCCCGGCATACGCATAACCAGCGGGCATAGAATATCCGTTCAATCTCTTCCTGAAAAACAGCCTCGGACATATAGTATTCACGCGGCAGCGTACACGCCCCCGGACGCATCGTCTCCGACGTCGAATAGAAAGTAGTCAAAATATACTCCTGATTAAATCATTGAATCTCATTTAAACAATGAGTTAATGAGACAATCGAACAATCAGACCATGATCTTCAGGCTCATCGCCGCTACCGACAGGGGCGGCAGGACGCATCGGGCTTTGCCTTCTTTGATCTGAACGTCTGTAAACGGTTTCGTGCCGACAACGTCAGGGTTTTCGAATGTATTGGCCGCTTTCGGATCGGTGCCACCTGTGAGTAGCTCCCCATTGATCAATTTTGAAATATTCTTGTCTTCCAGCGAGATACAGACTTCTGACTCTTCGTCCAAACTGCGGTTTACGGCAAAGACGTGCAGGGTGTCCTCATCTATAATAGCGCTGGTATCGATGAAGCTGGCCCGACCGTTGTTGGCGCTCTCGTAGCCCGGTCCATCCACGACGGTTTGAAGGGACACACCATTTTGACGTTTGGCAAACATTTCCAAAGGGTAGAAAATGGATTGTATCAGCAGATCGTCGCCACGGGTGATCAGTGGAGCGATCACGTTGACAATCTGGGCGATATTGGCAATTTTGACTGAATCAGCATGGCGGACAAAGCTGTTCAGAAATCCGGCAGCTACCAACGCATCTTCCAGATTATATATTTCTTCTACCAGATGAGGCGCAAATTTTCCTTCGCCGTCGGTCTCGTGATTTTTATACCAGATGTTCCATTCGTCGAAGCACAGATACGCTCGTTTTTTACTCCGCCGTTTGGCCTGCACGAAGCGGCATACGGCATCCATCTCCTCGATCTGCTCGTCAATCGAGTTGGTAATGGCCAGGTAGTCGGGCGTGTCATTTTCCCGGTTGCCCACATACCGGTGCAGACTGATGTAGTCAGCATAGTCGCCGAGATACTCCAGCACCTGCCGATCCCACTCCATATAGGTCTCGAACATATCTACCGAACAGGAGCCGCAGGCGACCAGTTCGATGGATTTATCCACATCTTTCATCATCTTGGCTGCCTGCTGTGCGCGGATCGCATATTGATCGGCCGGCACGTGACCCAGTTGCCAGGGACCATCCATCTCATTGCCCAGGCACCAGAGATCAACGGCAAACGGCTTGTCCTGCCCGTTGCCCGCCCGCATATCGGCGTATTTTGTGCCCGGTGGGCAGTTACAGTATTCGACCCAGTTCCGCGCCTCTTCCGGCGTGCCCGTCCCCAGGTTGACGGTGAGCATGGGGGTCCAGTCCATCTTTCGGCATAGGTGGATAAACTCATCGGTACCAAATGTATTCGGCTCAATACTCTGCCAGGCCAACTCCCGCATGGTGGGCCGCTGATCCTTCGAACCGACACCATCCATCCAGTGGTAACCGGATGCAAAATTACCTCCGGGATACCGCATGGCCGTCATGCGCTGCCGCTTTAAGGCCGACAGCACATCCTGCCGACAGCCATCCTCGTCGGCATGACCACTCTCCGGCTCATAGACGCCCTCGTAGACGGCCCGACCCAAATGCTCCAGAAAGCCGCCGAATATCCGGGGATCGACCCGGTCAATCTGATACCGGGTATGTAAATAGATAGTGGTCTGCTGCATTAAAAAAAACCTCCGGAAATAACTTGTTTAATTGAAAATGCCATATGCCATAGAAGTATAATGCCCGCCGGTTGAAAGGCCAAATAGTATTCATGAGTAAACACAATAAACAGACCCGATTCCAACGTTACAGCATACGGTAACATGTAGTCATTTTCAATCACATATCATTACATATAACTTTGACATATATATCACAACCCAAGGGGACTTGAAATGAGTATCAACACCGCACAACCCGCACGCACCACAGACCTGCTGACCGGATTGGGCAACTATCAGACGTTTACGGATGCCATCGAAGCACAGATGGCTCAGGCTGCTGAGGATAGCGTGATTTTCTCTCTGGCTGTCGTCGATCTGGGTTATTTCAAACAGTTCACCGATGAGCACGGCCATCAGGCCGGCGACAGAGCACTGCAAATCCTCGCAGACCATCTCTCCGCCTCTATGGCAGAGGGCGACCTGGTGTTCCGGTACGGAGGCGAGGAATTTATCATTATTTTTCCCGGTACGGAGAAAGAGCAGGCCTTTTTAAGATTGGAGATGGCGCGCCAGGCATTCGATCAGCCGCATGAGATTAACGATACCCTGACCCTGCCGTTTACCTTCAGCACTGGCCTGTCCGCCCTATCCGGACGAAGGCAACCGAGCTCAGGAGGTCATCCGAAAAGCGGACGGTGCAATGTACCGGGCGAAAAGTACCGGCCGCAACAAGGTTTGCCTGGCCAGAGAAGAAAAAATGATGACCAAAACCAGCCATTACACCCAGGAACAATTGGAACGTTTAAGCAAAACCGCAAAGGCCGAAGGCGTCGGCGAGGCGGTGATCCTTCGGGAAGCGCTCGATGATGTGCTGAAAAAATATGATGACGCGCAGTTCAAGAGAGAGTAAAAGGGATTATGGTAAGACAAGGTGGAAGGATAAAGTAGATCTGACCAACCCACCATCCATCCACCTTGCGCTTACCTGTTGATCAGCACAGCGAAGCGCATATCCCGCAGCTTGTTGTTGCGAGGGTCAAGCTAGCGAGCCTCCAATATTCTCGTCATAAGACGAGGTTCCACACTGACAAAGATACCCCGTAGCTTGTGCGGGGAGTCTTCATTCACCTGCATAGGCGACGGACTATGCTACGTCATTATCTGGTGATTGCTGTTCGGCATCTTCGCATACATTGGGGTTGTACCACATTAAATGTGATCGGCCGGGCAGTTGGGCTTTCATGGTGAACCTGTCATTTTATATGCTATCATACCTCACTTCTTTTTCGTAGTCGGAATTTCAGCCGGGATCTTGTATTTTCTCACCATCTGACCGCCACCTTAATCACCTCGTCAGGTGCATATTTTATTTTCCCGAAGGCCTCGGGCAGTTCATCCGGCGTTACAATAGGATCCGGCAGGCCGTAAGGCTGCAACGTGCCCGCCCGGAACAATTTGATGAGCGTTTCAAAAATCCGGTCTTCGTTGAAGAACAGCTCTCTCTGCGGATGACTGCACGCTCGGGCCGAGATGATCTCAAGCTGGTTAAAATGGAATTCCTCACCGAGATACAATCCTTTGGCATCACCCAGATAAAACGCCAGGGGCACAATCCGACCCCGGTAGCAGGCCGCCCGGACGGCCTGGTTCAGAGCGTGGTAGTTACCGCTGGCCTCAATGGTCACATCCGCCCCATGTTCAAACCATTCCCGGGATGCCATACCGAAATCGCCTACTTCGTTGGGATCCACGGCCATGGTGGCCCCATGCTGTAAGGCCAATGCCCGCCGCTTGGCGATAGGGTCCACCGCCACCACGTCAATCGCCCCGGATAAACGGGCCAGCTGTACCGTAAGTAAGCCGATCGCGCCCATACCGAACACGATGACCCGTTCTCCGATACGCACCCGCCCGTCCCGCACGGCTGCCAGTGCAAAATCCGCTGGATCCATACAACAAGCGGCTTCAGGCGTGAAACCATCCAGCAGCTTCTTGAATCCTTTGCCTTGATGGACGGTCCTGAATCCGGCATGGCGGTACACCAGGTCGCCTTCTTTCAGATCCTTCACCTCCCGCCCAACAGCGATGACTGTACCCACGGTGGTGTTCCCCACCGGTACCCAGGTGGTCGGATCATAGGGCTTCGTTCTGGACCGGTCAAACACCTGCCCTGTCGGCGCCATCGGGACATTCTTATAAATTGACTCCCCGGTAAGCTCACCTTTCTCTGTGCCGTGTTTCGCCGCCGTAAGCTCACTGAAAACACGCACTTCATCGGCTCCCAGATCGTCCAATGTATAGGACTCCCAACGGGGCTTGAATTCATTATTGGAGACCAATTGCTGAAGTTCGATTCCATCAATACTGGGCATAATGTTTCCTTTCTAAAGGAATACTACGTACGATGTAAAAACCTGTAACACCTCCGTGCGCTCCGAGCCTCCTCCGTATCCGCCGTGGTAAAACTTGAGGAGGCAGCCACCTACTGCCAGAGCGGCTCTCCATCATCCATCTGGGCGTTGAGAAAGTCTTCATTCAGTTCCACACCTAACCCAGGCGCTTCGGTCAGCACCACATGACCGGCCTGAATAACCGAGGTATCGGTAGCCAGAATATCGTCCCAGGTCGGATCATCAAACCGATGGAATTCCAGCGCCAGAAAATTCGGCACGCTGGCGCACACATGGGCATCACCGACCGTGCTCAAGGCACTGGAATTATTATGCGGAGCAAACGGGATGTAGTAGATCTCCGCCATATTGGCTATCTTCCGGCACTCCGACAGGCCGCCACACTTCGAAATATCGGGCATAATAATATCCACCGCCTGCTTTTGGAGCAGATCTCGGTAGCCATGTCGCAAATACAGGTTTTCACCGGCGCATATCGGCGTCCGGGTTGCTTTGGTGATCTTGTCCAGCGCATCAATATTCTCAGGCGGCACAGGCTCTTCGAGCCACATCAACTCCAGCGGTTCCAATGCCTGGGCCATCTTCAGGCCCGCCGTGGCATCATACCGGCCGTGGAGATCCATCGCCAGATCCAGAGAAGTCCCGATGCCGTCACGAATCTCAAAGGCCAGATCCACAATGGATTTTAATTCATCGGGCGTCACAGACCAGTTCCAGGGATCTATCTTATGCGGGTTGCTTGCATCATCCAGGTCGAACTTGACTGCGGTAAACCCTCTTTCCTTTACCGCCGCTGCCCGCTCTGCATAATCAGTATGCGCGCTATCCACATACAACCGTACCCGGTCTCTGAACTTACCACCCAGCAAACGATAGACAGGTACACCCTGAGCTTTGCCCGCCAGATCCCATAGCGCAATTTCAATGCCGGTCAGGGCAGAGATACCCGCACCAGCAAACCCGCCCCGGAAAATATATCGCCGGCGAATATGCTCAAAACAGGCATCCACATCACGTGGGTCCATCCCTATAATCATCTTGGCCATATCCTGCGTCGAACCGCGCCAGCCGCCATCCACATGACTGGCCTCACCCGTACCATACACCCCTTCATCGGTATACACCCGCACATAATGATACAGATAGTGGGGCCTTCCATTTACCTTCACATGCACCGACGCCGTTTTGACATCCGTAATTTTCATATGGTCCTTTACCTCCCGTTAAAAATTCTAAATGTAGACGCTATAATTAGTTAGGAAAATAAACTTTCCGTGGACCACTCATCATCTCTCTTGCCCATACAGAAAACAC
>Ga0209402_10001677_pt1 | contig 23538 bp, 34 predicted proteins | sample ArcticOcean_MG_C_3_FD_187437 | JGI IMG/M metagenome (GOLD analysis project Ga0209402, IMG submission 187437) | Marine microbial communities from western Arctic Ocean - ArcticOcean_MG_CB8_126 (SPAdes) (version 2) | ecosystem: Environmental > Aquatic > Marine > Oceanic | place: Arctic Ocean... | reverse complement strand
TTAGATTATTTGTTTAGTGGCCCAATAATTCATCCAGTTTTGCCCCAATATCCTCAGACCGCATCAGCGATTCACCGACGAGGATGGCATCAAATCCGGCTTCCTGTAACGTTAAGACATCTTCCCGGGTATGTATCCCGCTTTCACTGACGGTAATAATTTCTTCTGGTATGGCAGATTTTAATGATAGAGAGGTTTGTAAGTCCACATTGAAATTTGTCAGGTCGCGATTATTAATTCCGATCACGTGAGCCCGGACTTCGAGCGCCCGATCCAATTCTTTTTCATCGTGTACTTCAACCAGACACTGAAGGCCATACGACTGAGCGGTTGACTGTAGAGCGTTCAGTTCGGTATCGGTCAGCACGGAGACAATAAGCAATATGGCATCTGCGCCCATAACCGCGGCTTCACGAATCTGATAATCCTCAATGATGAAATCTTTTCGTAATACCGGCACCCCGACTTTGGTCCGAATAGCGGTCAGGTAATCAGGATGTCCCTGGAAAAAATGCCCATCTGTCAACACAGAAATCGCCGCCGCACCATGAGTTTCATATCTATCCGCTACTTCAACAGGGTCGGCATCCCCGCGAATAATGCCTTTGGATGGCGACGCCTTTTTAAACTCCGCTATGACCCGGATTCCGCCTGGTTGTCGTAAAGCATGGTCGAACGGTCGGACGTCGACCCGTTCAAAGGCATCGCCTCCCGGCACGGGAATCAGCTGCTTCCTCTCTGTAATTTCCACCCGCTTATGTTCAATTATACGGTCTAATATGTTCATGTCGTTTTTAACTGATTTCCCTTTACCTGTTCGTCATTTCAGCCAGCGCCTCCAGCTTTTCCTGGGCAGTGCCTGAGTCAATTGCCTTTCCTGCAATCAGCAAACCTTCATGGAAATCTTCTGCCTTGCCGCCAGCGATAAGCGCTGCTGCGGCATTCAACAGCACAATATCACGCCTGGGGCCTTGTTCGCCCTGTAAGATCGACCGGACAATCGCCGCATTCTCATCTACTTCACCGCCTCTGAGGTCTTCAAGAGAGGCGGGTGTTAATCCAAAACTTTCAGGATCAAGATCGTAAATCGATACCCGACCCTCTTTTACTTCGGCAATATGGGTTGGTGCTGCGGTCGAGATCTCATCCATCCCATCCTTACTGTGCAAAACGAAAGCTCGTTCAGCCCCTAAGTTGTTCAGCACATGTGCTGCAGTCTCCACTGCATTCTCCGCATAAACGCCCATGACCTGAGCTGTCGTCCCGGCTGGATTGGTCAATGGGCCTAATAAATTGAAAACGGTGCGAACGCCGATTTCACGCCGGGGACCAACCGCAAAGCGCATCGCCGAATGCATGTTCGCCGCGAACATAAAGCCGATTCCGATCTCATCGATGCAGGCAGCTATCTGTTCTGGCGACGTATCAATATTAACGCCCAGCTCGGTCAGGACATCCGCACTACCCGTTTTGCTAGATGCCGCACGGCCCCCATGTTTTGCGATGAAGGCACCACCAGCGGCGGCGACAAATGCGGCCACGGTGGAAATGTTGAAAGTGTTTTTGCCATCTCCTCCGGTGCCACAGGTATCCACCAGTGGATGGGATTGACAGACCACCCGCGTGGTCTTATCACGCATGACACGGGTAAATCCGGTGACTTCCTCTATCGTTTCGCCTTTCAACCGAAAAGCCACCAGGAATGCCCCAATCTGGGCGGGTGTCGCCTCGCCCGACATGATGCCTGCCATGACATCAACCGCTTCGTGCTCCGTCAATGATTGTCCTCGCACCGCTCCATCTATGGCTTGCTTTATCATGATTTTGTCCCTGAATTAATAGGTCAATACCGACGGATACCATCAGGTCGTATCATTTATCAATCATCATTCATATCTCAAAATTCAACAAAGTTCTTTAACAAGTCCTTGCCCACTTTCGTTAAAATAGATTCCGGATGAAACTGAACACCGTCGATGGGAAACGTATGATGCCGTATACCCATAATCAGGCCGTCCGTGGATCGGGCGCTCACTTCGAAACAATCGGGTAAGGATGCTTCCTCTATAATTAGAGAGTGATATCGGGTCGCTATAAATGGGGAGGGTAAACCTTTGAAGACTGATTTCCCATCGTGGTCAATATCGGATGTTTTTCCGTGTACCGGTTCTGCCGCGCGAACGATACGTCCACCGAACGCCTGGGCAATGGATTGATGACCGAGACAAACACCCAGAATAGGCAATTTACCGGCAAAATGACGTATCGCATCAACTGAGATACCGGCCTGGTCTGGCGTACAAGGACCAGGCGAGATCACCAGATGATCTGGCGATAACTGTTCGATCTCGGGTATGTTGATCCGATCGTTACGGTGGACAATCAGTTCTTGACGCAGCTCACCCAGATATTGTACCAGGTTATACGTGAATGAATCGTAATTATCGATCATTAGAATCATGAGGTGGCCTGCGTTTTTTTTATCGCCCGTAACGAAGCGGCTGCTTTATTGTGGCATTCTACGTGCTCAGTTTCAGGGTCCGAGTCGGTTACGATGCCCGCGCCCGCTTGAATATAGGCGCGTCCATCTTTGATTACCATGGTCCGGATCGTGATACAAAGGTCCAAGTTGTCGGAGAATCCGATATAGCCTAAGGCGCCGCCATAGACGCCGCGCCGTGTCGTTTCCAACTCATCTATAATTTCCATGGCCCTGATCTTTGGTGCCCCCGATAGCGTGCCGGCCGGAAAGGTGGCTTCCAGAACGTCAAAGCCATCAATGCCCTCTCGAAGGTGGCCGACTACGTTCGATACAATATGGCTGACATGAGAATATTTTTCGATGCCCATAAGTTCTGTCGTTTTCACCGTACCATATTCGCAAACACGGCCCACATCGTTACGTCCCAAATCCAACAGCATGATATGCTCGGCGCACTCCTTGGGATCCTGAAGCAATTCTTCAATCAGCGCCTCGTCCTCTTCCGGTGTCGCGCCGCGTTTTCGGGTGCCGGCGATCGGCCGCAGAGTAACCTGGCGATCCTCTACCAGAACCATGGTTTCGGGAGACGCCCCAACGATATGGACATCGTCCATCTGTAAGTAGAATAAGTAAGGGGACGGGTTCAATCTGGCCAACGCTCTGTAAATATCAAAAGGCGCCTGCTCAATGCCTACATTAAACCGCTGAGATAGCACCACCTGGAATATATCACCAGCTGCGATATATTCCTTCGCTTGGCGTACGGTATCTTCGAAGATCTCCTGAGGGACATTAGATTGAACCATAGGATCGAAATCGGGAATCGGATGATCGTGTGTTGCCGAAGTCTGTGGTCCCACGGGGTCTGGCTGATCGATTCGATCCAGCAGATCATCGATCTGCGTCATCCCCTGATGATACGCAGAGGCAGGATCGGTGATATTGGAAAGCATATTGACAACTACGTATAGACGTTGTTTTACATGGTCGAAAATGACCATTTTCCCTGCAATCATGAAATGAAGATCGGGGAGATGCATTTCATCCTTATTATTATCCGGAACTGATTCAAAATGTCGGACGACATCATAGGAAAAATACCCCACGGCCCCACCTGCGAACCGGGGCAGCCTTTCCACAACCGGTGTTCGATATTCTTGCATAATACCACGCATTAAATCAATGGGATTGCCTTTCAAAGTCAAGACGCCCCGGTCGTTGATGCGGTTCAGGCCGTCTTTTGTACCAACAAGTCGTTCAAAGGGATCAGCCCCTACAAACGAATACCGGGCTGTTTTCTGATCGCCTTCCATACTTTCCAGAAGAAACGCATACCGATGCCCCGAACTGATTTTATGGAAGGTCGATTCCGGCGTTTCATGTCCTGTCTCACGCTCATGCCAGATAGGTACCAAGGGGAAGTCGGGTTGACCGTTGTAATCGAGAAAGGTTTCGTATGAGGTTCTATACATGACAAGCGATCCTGCTCTACAAGGTTGACGTGGATCATCAGTTGAGATAAAACAAAAAAGGCCACCACCCGTGTTCAGGTAGAGGCCAGACAAATCAACGAAGGATCAAAATAAAAGTATTACTTATCTTCACAACTTCGCATGACCTTCCGCCTCTTTCCGTAAGCAGACCGCCAGGTAAACAGACAATTCTGTTGCCAGGAGCCCATAAAAGAAAACGGAAAATACGCCACAGTCATCATGCTGAACACCTTAGTGAAGCGCGCTTTAATTTTATAGCAAAAACCAAACCCGAAGGTATGTGTTACACGCTGAGATGGCCCATAATATAAGGGAGAAGAAGATAAAGTCAATAGAAAAATAGATCTTAGTCTACTTGTCCGTTAAAACGATAAATCAATTTGAGATCAATCTCCAGCTTCCTTGTCGATCATGCCGAATATTAATAGGATCAGATACCACCCAAACAGGCCATCAATCGTCAATCTTATGAATTGTGGAGGGGCCTAAGAAAACAGTTGCGATTTATGGCATTGCCATATACTATTCAAGCGGTATTTAAAGTGGTATATGGTCGGTATAATAAAGACCTCAATATCAAAGTCAATCTGACTTTAGTACGAATATGACAGATAATCTAAGCCTGAATTATTCTCTCAACCGAGCGCGGTGAGCCGAGAGACCTGCTAAAGGGCGGCTTATGATAGATCCAAAGTACTCTGGAGAACCATGGCCATTCATTGGACGGAAGTAGAGGCTTCAGTGTCAGCGTTTCTTGATATATATGGTATATATTTAATGACTCAATTCCGCTATAAATAAGAGGCATTTAGCCTATGTCGGTGCCTATCCGCGGTATGTATAAAAAATGGTTTTGGAATACCTATGATTATCTGGGCACGCTGATCGTAGTCAATATATTATGGATTTTATGCGCGCTGCCTGTGGTCACTTTGCCCATCGCCATGGTTGGGCTGTTTCGTGTAACAAACCGAATCGCAGCATACGAGGAAACCGGCGTCAGAGATTTTTTTATCGGCACCAGGCAGGATGTCTGGCGAAGCCTGAGGCTTTGTAGTGTAATTTCAGGCGCACTATTGCTACTGGCCGTAAATATCCTGTTTTACCTTCGCCTGATGGCCTTATGGCCGTGGACGGGGGCGGTATTAAGTGGGGCAGTGATATGGATTGGCGTGTTTGTGGGATTGCTCAGCCTCTATTGTTTTCCATTGCTCGCGCAAAAAGAAACATCCACTTGGCAGACTATAAAAAATGGGGTGTTTCTGGTTTTGGATAATGCAGGATATTCCATCGGTTTATTTACAGTTGGCGTGGCTATTATAACGGTTAGTCTCATAAGTGGTGTCGGGATATTATTTGTCGGAATCGCAGCCCTTGGCGTTCTGTATAGCACAGGTCTAAGGGAAATACAAAGACGATATGAAACATCAGAAGAGGATGAAGCGTCTGATCAGGAAGAGTCACGTGGATGGCGTGATCTGTATCGGCCCTGGGAGTATCAATGAAGGCATCAATTGAACCTTTATACAGCCAAAAGGCACCATTCATTGTTTTTGAAGGGCTTGACGGGGCAGGGACAACCACCCAGCTCGGTTTATTGAAAGCCTGGATGGAGCGAACATATAATCAGCGGGTTTATGCGACACAGGAACCTACCAATGGACCGATCGGCAGTCTGCTCCAATTGGCGTTGCGCCGCCGGGTACAGCTGGACGGGGGCGCGTTGGCGTTGTTATTTGCAGCCGACAGGGTCGACCATATTAAATTTGATATGCAAGAATATCTGGAGAAGGGAACACCAGTGCTTTGTGACCGGTATTATTTGTCTTCTTTTGCCTATCAACTGAGAGATATGCCTGACGATTTAGCATGGATTGAATCTATAAATGCGAAGGCTGTTCGACCAGATCTGACCCTGTTGATTGATGTGCCTGCAGACATCTGTATGGAACGGATTCAAAAATCCCGCTGGAAAACAGAACTGTTCGAGGAGCTGGAGAATCTCAAAGCTATTAGAGAAAATTATCTGATGCTGGCGCATCACCGCCGGTCGGTGGAACGAATTGAAGTAATAGATGGTAATCGTGACCCTCAGGATGTGCATCAAGAGGTTTGTGATGTAGTAAAAGAGGTTCTGAATTACTAACCGTGATGTTTAGAAGAAACGGAAATCGATGTCAACCAAACGATGTGTCGTCACAATATAGGATTCACAACTATCAAAGATTTTCTATAACTCTGTCACAGAAGTCTTCAATCCGGGAATTGATCATGCTGACATTTCTTATACGAACGGTCATGGCGACCGTCGGAACGTATCTCATAAAAGGCGCCGTAAGTTATATGACCTCTTCGTTGAGCCGGCCGCAAAATAGTACCCGAAAGACCGCGCCTCCTGTATCTCGTCCGTCCCGGATTAATATTGACCGGAAGAATATCGTAGATGCAAGATTTGAAGATGTCACGGATAAGGAATAGGCCACACGCAAATTGGATATTTATCCTACCAACGGTCTTATGGCAAGGCCCTTGATACGGGTTGAAAGCAGGCACGATGCTTAGAAATTTCAGTTGGGTTGTCCCTAACCAACTGGCGGGTATGGCTTTACCGACCAGTGCCTATCGAGGGGCATCCGAGATTGATCCGGCAGGCTTGGACGAGGATCTACAGGAATTAAAGGGACTTGGGATTGGATCTGTGGTCTCTCTTACCCATGACCCGCTCCATGAAGATGCCCTGCAAGCGTATGGATTCCACACGTTGCATCTACCGATCCCCGATATGACGCCGCCATCTCACGACCAAATATTGCAATTTGTAAACTACATCGATGAGAGAAAGGCACATGGTGGCATAGTGGTTCATTGTACCGCCGGTATCGGGAGAACCGGTACCATGCTAGCTGGTTATCTGGTTTGGCAAGGGGCGAGCGCTCAAGAGGCGATAGAAGAAATTCGCCGTTGTCGCTCCGGTTCGATTGAAACATCCGAACAGGAAGCCGTGATAGATCATTTTTCTCAACATATACGGAACAGGATATAATTGGCATACACAGGCGTTTACCAACTATCTTCTTCCACACCTGTTCACATGCCCAGATACTGATTTTCAGGGAGTTGTATACTATGTTCACTATGGCCGTTTTTACGGATGAAGTTTCCCAAGATTTAGATGTGGCTTTAAAATTAGCCAAAGAGTTCGATTTGGACGGTGTTGAAATCAGGTCCGTCTGGGACAAACCGCCTCATGAACTTAATGAAACAGATATTGATCAAATCAAAGGTAAAACGCAGGATGCCGGTTTAAATATATTCGGTGTGGCCCCCCCGTTTTTCAAATGCGATATTCACAGTGACGAGGCCTATCAGCAGCATTTGGGTATTCTGCGCAAGTGTATTCATGTAGCTCAAGTTTTTGGCACGCCATTGATTCGGGTATTCGCCTTCTGGCATCAAGAACCGTCAGAAGCCCATTGGGATACAATCATCGACCGGTTTCAGGAACCAATACGTATGGCAGAAGGCGAAGGGATGATCCTTGGATTGGAAAACGAACATACGACCATGATTAGGACGGGCCTTGAGTCACGAAGGATAATTGATGCGCTGGATTCTTGTGCAGTCAAACCATTGTGGGATCCATGCAATGAACTATGTGTTGATGACGGTGAGGCGCCTTATCCTGGTGGCTACAGGCATATTAAACAGGATATGTACCATATGCACATAAAAGATGCTGTTAAAGGCGGACCAGATGGCGCTGAATGTGTGCCGATGGGTGAGGGGGAGATTGATTATCGTGGCCATTTTTCTGATCTGATCGAAACTGGATACGATGGATGCATTTCCCTGGAAACCCACTGGCGACCCAAACCGGAACAGATTGAGAAAGATTTACTTAATCGCCCGGGGGGCAGTGTGTTCTCCGAGTTAGGCGAAGAAGCCTCTCGGATCTGTTTGCAGAAGACTTTGGCCATCTTGAGAGATCTGGGTGTGGAACGGTAGCGTTAATTTATTGTTGGAAAGGAAAAGTAGATGAAAGACCATGCGTATAGGACTCATACCTGTAGTGAATTAAGAAAAGAACATGTTGGCTTACCGGCACGTCTATCCGGCTGGGTGCATCGCAAACGGGATCATGGAGGTCTGCTTTTTATAGATCTCCGTGACCATTATGGTATGACACAGATTGTGGTCACACCAGAAAGCGGCATTCACGAAGAGGCGACAGCATTACGGTCAGAAACCGTGGTCTGTTTCGATGGCGAGGTCGTCTTACGCTCTGATGAAACCATGAACACCAATTTGGAAACAGGGGAGGTTGAATTGTCGGCTAAGGCTGTGGCCATACTCGGTCCTGCCGAACCGTTACCCATGTCGGTTGCCGATGAAAGAGAATATCCGGAAGCGACACGGCTTACCTATCGGATGCTCGATTTACGGCGTCAACGTCTGCATCATAACATCATTATGCGGTCTCGGATTATAGCGAGTATACGAAACCGGATGACGGAAATGGATTTTAACGAGATTCATACGCCGATTCTCGCTAGTAGTTCGCCAGAGGGCGCTCGGGATTATCTGGTGCCTAGTCGTATCCATCCGGGTAAATTCTATGCCTTGCCGCAGGCGCCGCAGCAATTCAAACAGTTGTTGATGATCTCAGGCTTCGATCGTTATTTCCAGATTGCTCCCTGTTTCCGGGATGAAGATGCCCGTGCCGATCGGTCGCCTGGTGAGTTTTATCAACTGGATCTTGAGATGTCTTTCGTAGAACAGGAAGATGTTTTTCAGACACTGGAAAAGTTGTTTTATGGTCTTTTCCAGGAGTTCAGTGATTGGGAAGTTACCGGACCCACCTTTCCACGTATTCCATATAGAGAGGCGATGCGGCGATTTGGGACGGATAAGCCAGATCTGCGTTTCGGTTTAGAAATTGAGGATGTGAGCGAGGTCTTTCGATCATCGAATTTCAAGGCGTTTCAACGTGCGGTCGATCAGGGTGGTGTGGTCCGAATATTAGCGGTGCCGGGTGTGGCTTCAAAATCTCGAAGTTTCTTTGACAACCTGGATAAATTGGTCAAAGAGGAATACGGTGGTAAAGGCGCTGCTTATGTCTCGTTTACCGAAGAAGGTGTCAAAGGGTCTATCGCCCGGGCTATTGGAGAAGATACTTTAAAAACTCTGCAACAAATCATAACACCAGAGCTCGGATCCTCCTGGTTTTTTATCGCCGATACCGAAAAGAAGGCCTGTGAAGTAGCTGGTAAGCTTCGTTTGCATTTTGCCGATCAACTGGAGCTACGGGAGAAAAATGCCTATCGATTTTGCTGGATTGTCGACTTTCCCATGTATGAATATGATGAAGAAGAAAGCAAAGTGGCCTTTTCCCATAATCCGTTTTCGATGCCTCAGGGCGGGATGGACGCATTAGAAAATATGCCTCCACTCGACATTTTGGCGTTTCAATACGATATCGTATGTAACGGTACGGAACTCTCCAGCGGTGCGATTCGAAATCATCGTCCCGATATTATGTATAAGGCCTTTGAAATCGCAGGATATACCCCCGAAATGGTAGATGATGAATTCGGCGGTATGATCCGTGCATTAAAATACGGCGCACCGCCGCACGGTGGTATTGCGCCGGGCATTGATCGGATCGTAATGTTGTTGACGGACGAGCCGAATATTCGAGAGGTCATTGCCTTTCCATTGAATCAGAATGCACAAGATCTTCTAATGGGTGCCCCAAGTGGAGTTTCCGAGAAACAGCTTCGCGATCTCCATATCCAGCTGAGACCATCCGTTCTGAAAAATATTGAGGACGAAAAGGAAACATAAGTTCAAGACATGCTGTACCCACTAACTGGTCATTGAGCACGTAAATTTATTATGCTGAATGACCAGGAATGACCAGTTCGTGGGTACAGCATGTCTTGGTCAGCCAGACAAAAAATCTGGTCCTGGTACCATCAAAAGGTTGTAGTAAATATATTGTGAATTAAAATAGATTTTATTCTTGACAAATGTAGATTCGTCTGATATATTTGCGTGTCTGTTTGCCTGAGCTGCACCGGCACGTTTTTCTGCAATTTAAAACGGGCCACCTTAGCTCGAATGGTAGAGCGGCTGATTTGTAATCAGTAGGTTCTCGGTTCGAATCCGAGAGGTGGCTTAGTCGCTGCTAAGGGGAGGTTCCAGAGTGGTCAAAAGGGGCGGACTGTAAATCCGTTGGCTCAGCCTTCGCAGGTTCGAATCCTGCCCTCCCCACTTTCTAAAGAGTTTCAAGCTCAAATAGAGAATGAGAATTATAATTGTTTTAAGGTTTTGCGGGAATAGCTCAGTTGGCTTAGAGCATCAGCCTTCCAAGCTGAGGGTCGCGGGTTCGAGTCCCGTTTCCCGCTTTTAAGTTGAGAATGGTCTCTAAACCCTGGCGGTGCAGATAAAATAGGCTTTGGGGATCTGACCGAAAGTTGCCCCTGTAGCTCAGTTGGTAGAGCAACACCATGGTAAGGTGTAGGTCGTCGGTTCAAGTCCGACCGGGGGCTTGGGAATTTGTGTTTTAGAAAGTAGTTTTCGTCTTGTATTCATAAATAAAGTATTTAGGAGAATGTCCACATGGCGAAGGCGAAATTTGAGCGTAATAAGACGCACGTGAACATCGGCACGATTGGTCACGTGGATCATGGTAAGACGACGTTAACGGCAGCAATAACGAAGGTATTGGCAAGTCGTGGTCTGGCGGAGTTCAAGGATTATGACGAGATTGACAATGCGCCAGAAGAGCGAGAGCGTGGTGTAACGATCAATGTATCTCATGAGGAATATGAGACAGACAATCGTCACTATGCTCATGTGGATTGTCCCGGCCATGCGGATTATATTAAGAATATGATAACGGGTGCAGCGCAGATGGATGGTGCGATTCTGGTGGTTTCAGCTGCCGATGGTCCGATGCCACAGACGCGTGAACATATCCTTCTTGCTCGTCAGGTGAACGTGCCTGCGATCGTGGTATTTATGAACAAATGCGATCAGGTTGACGACGAGGAGTTGCTTGAGCTGGTAGAGCTTGAAGTACGTGAGTTGTTGTCGTCTTATGATTATCCTGGTGATGACCTTCCGGTCATTCGTGGCAGTGCGTTGCAGGTGATGGAGGAAGTGGCCGGAGCCGCAGATGCGGTGAACGCCCTGATGGATTCTGTGGATGAGTATATCCCGACGCCTGTTCGTGATGAAGACAAGCCGTTTTTGATGCCTGTAGAAGATGTGTTTTCGATCACGGGTCGTGGCACGGTGGGTACGGGTCGAGTGGAGCAGGGCATAATAAACAAGAATGATGAAGTGGAGATCATAGGTATCCAGGCAACGCGTAAGTCCGTGGTGACGGATATTGAAATGTTTCGTAAGTTTCTCGATGATGCGCGGGCCGGTGATAATGTAGGTCTGTTGCTTCGTGGTGTGAACAAAGAGGACCTGGAGCGGGGTCAGGTGGTGGCCAAGCCGGGCTCCATCCTGCCTCATACGAAGTTCAAGGCCCAGGTATATGTGCTGAAGCAGGATGAAGGTGGTCGTCATACGCCCTTTTTCAACAACTACCGTCCACAATTTTACTTTCGTACGACGGATGTTACGGGTTCTGTGACGTTGCCGTCTGGTGTGGAAATGGTGATGCCGGGTGACAATGTGGATATGGAAGTGGAGCTGATGCAGCCCATAGCCATGGATAAAGAACTTCGGTTTGCTATTCGCGAAGGTGGTCGCACGGTAGGAGCGGGTGTTGTTATCGAAGTTACTGAATAAACTTGTAGACATCCCTTGCTGGCAATAGCAAATATTGTCGGCATGGTTTTACCAAGGAGGACTGGCGTGGCCGGTCAGAAAATACGAATTCGTTTGAAAGCATGCGACCATGCTATGCTGGATAAATCAGCCAAAGAAATTACGCAGGCTGTTCAGCGAGCAGGTGCAAAAGCGTTGGGTCCGATTCCTCTTCCAACGAAGCGAACAGTATACACCGTGCTGCGATCGCCCTTTATTGATAAAAAATCACGAGAGCAGTTCGAAACAAGGGTTCATAAACGCTTGATCGACATTCATGATTCGTCGTCGCAGACGGTCGATGCATTGCTCAAACTGGATTTGCCCGCAGGTGTTCAAGTAGATGTTAAGGTAGTTTAGGAGCTTCGAAAGATGAATGGATTGATCGGTAAAAAACTAGGGATGACCCAGATCTTCGGCGAAAATGGTAAAGCAGTACCTGTTACCGTCATTCAAGCTGGGCCGTGTTATATTACTCAAGTTAAAACTAAAAGCCAAGACGGTTATACTGCTGTCCAGCTTGGTTTTGATGAGAAGAAACTGAAACAGACGGTAAAACCGCTAATTGGTCATTTTAAAAAAGCAGAGGTGGCTCCGCAACGTATACTGCGCGAAGTGGCTGTTGATGGGTCCGAAAATTTAAAATTAGGTCAAGTGTATGGTCCCGAACTATTTAATCATGGCGAATTGGTGAGCGTGACGGGGATTTCAAAAGGAAAAGGATTTCAAGGGGTTGTGAAACGATATAATTTTCGTGGTGGCAAAACAACGCGTGGTCAGAGTGACCGTGTGCGTGCCCCTGGTTCGATCGGTCAAAGCGCTTCACCATCCCGCGTGTTTAAAGGGACAAAAATGGGTGGGCGCATGGGAAACAAACAGGTAACCGTGAAAAATTTGCAGGTGGTTGGTGTGGATACAGAGCGTAACTTGCTTCTTATCCAAGGAGCAGTTCCGGGCCATAATGAAGGATATGTGTTGATAAAACGTACGTGAGGCCTATATAGAGGCTAGTGAACACGTACGGCGAGGGAAATCATGCCGACAGCGCGAATGTATGAAAATAACGGAATGGAACAGGGAAATATTGACCTTGACGAGTCGGTCTTTGGGATTACTGCCAATTCGCATGCAGTATACGAAGCTGAGAAGATGTATCTGGCTAATCAACGTCAGGGTACGGTCAGTACACAGACACGGGCAAACGTGTCTTATACCAGCAAAAAAATGTTTAGACAAAAAGGGTTAGGGCGAGCACGTATGGGTTCGAACCGTTCTCCAACCCGAGTGGGCGGTGGTCGTGCTCATGGGCCGAAGCCTCGAGATTATCATTACGAGATTCCGAAAAAAATACGCCGTCTGGCCATTCGATCCCTGCTATCAATTCGAGCAGAGGCCGGGGCAGTTCGAATTATTGAAGATCTTAAATTTACAGAACCTAAAACCAGGCAAATGCAATCAGTGTTATCGAATATGGAGTTGAATAATAAGAAATGCCTAGTATTGATGGATCGTAATGATGAGGTAATTAATAAATCTTGTAGGAATATACCTGGTGTGATTACAGATGTGGCATGCAATGCACATGTGCATGAACTTTTACACAGTGACTACCTTATTATGACCCGAGAAGCCCTAAAACAAGTTCAGGAGGCTTTGAAAGGATGAAGAAGAATCCCCGATTGATAATTAGACGTCCCTTGATTACAGAAAAAAGTCATCTACTGCAAGATGAAGAGAACAAGTATGTATTTGAAGTCGCCCGGGATGCAAATAAACTGGAAATAAAACAGGCGATAGAGGATATATTCGAAGAATCTCAAATAAAAGTAGAGTCTGTACGTACAATGCGTATGCAAGGCAAGATGAAACGACTAGGACGCTTTGAAGGCCGTCGTCCCAATTGGAAAAAAGCCATTATTAAGTTGAGAGATGGAGACGTTATCGAACTGTATACGGGAGCTTAAACACGTCTCATATTCAGCAACCGATTTACAAGGTAAGGGAAGGAACGTATGGCCGTCCGAACATTTCGACCAAATACTCCTGGGCAGCGCTTCAAGACTGTCGCTTCGTTTAAAGAGATTACAAAGACAGAACCCGAGTCTTCGTTAATCCGTCCCCTCAAGAAAACTGGCGGCCGGAATAATTTAGGCCGAATGACAGCGCGTCATCGTGGCGGTGGTCATAAGAGAAGATATAGAGCTATTGATTTTAAGCGAGATAAGGTAGGTATACCTGCTAAAGTTGCTTCCATTGAGTACGATCCAAATCGCTCTGCTTATATTGCGTTGCTTCATTATGTAGACGGAGAAAAACGATACATTTTGGCCCCAATTGGAATATCAGTTGGTGCAACTGTAATGGCGGGCGATGGTGCCGAAGTTAGAAACGGTCATCATATGACCTTGGAAAGTATGCCCATGGGCACGTTGATTCATAATATTGAGCTACGACCTGGTCATGGCGGACAGATTGTACGCTCAGCGGGAACGGTTGCTCAGTTGATGGCCAAAGATAGTGGTTACGCTCAACTACGGTTGCCGTCCGGTGAGATCCGCCGTGTACAGTCTGCGTGTTCAGCTACTATTGGTCAGGTAGGCAATGCCGACCATGAAAATATCACCTTGGGGAAGGCTGGTCGATCACGTTGGCTTGGTAAACGTGGCTATTCCAGAGGGGTTGCAAAGAATCCAGTGGACCACCCGATGGGTGGTGGAGAAGGAAAGAGTTCTGGTGGCCGACATCCATGTACACCCTGGGGCAAAATTACCAAAGGGTTAAGAACCCGTAAGAAAAAGAATAAATCTGATACATTCATCATCAAAAGACGTAAATAATATCAGCCAATACGGGAGGCGTTTATGGCTCGGTCGGTGAAAAAAGGACCGTACATCGATTCTAACGTTAAGAATAAAATTGACGAATTGAATCGAACAGGAGAGAAACGCGTAGTTCGTACTTGGGCGCGTCCATGTACGATCACACCGGATTTCGTAGGCCATACCTTAGCTATTCACAATGGTAACAAATTTATCCCGGTTTATATCTCAGAAAATATGGTAGGTCATAAATTGGGTGAATTTGCACCGACGCGAACTTATCGAGGACACAGTGGTCGTGTTACCGAACGATCGACAGCTTTGAAATGATGTCGGTGGGATTAAGAGGGGAGTACAAGATGGAAGCCCGTGCAACGGCGCGTCAGATTCGTGGATCCGCCCGCAAGGTTCGTCAAGTGGCAGATTTGATCCGCGGAAAATCAGTACAGGAAGCGCTGAATATATTACAATTTTTACCAAACGCTGCATCTCGGCCCATAGAAAAAACCGTACGATCCGCAGCTGCTAATGCTATGAATGTGGAAGATGATGTCGTAGATATCGAGGATCTAAAGATTAAAACTATTTATGTTGATGGCGGCCCCATGATGAAACGTATTTATTATGGTCCTCGTGGGATGGCTTCGCAAATGAAAAAGCGCACAAGCCATATCACAGTGGTCGTTGCAGATTAATCTTTGGCCATCATTCCGAAAGCCGGATAATACAGGAGAAAAACATGGGACAAAAAACGCATCCAATTGGGTTTCGTCTTGGTGTTATAAAAACTTGGCAGTCAAATTGGTATTCTGACAAGAATATGGCAGAATTGTTACAGGAAGACCTGATGATACGCCGTTATGTAAAGAGCCGATTGTCACGCGCAGGAATATCAAGGGTAGAAATCGAACGGGCACCCAAGAAAGTTACTATTACAATCCATACTGCACGGCCTGGTATTGTTATTGGTCGAAAGGGTGCGGAAGTAGATAAACTTAGGGATGAGCTACAGCATATTACCAAGAAGGATGTATATATCAACATTCAGGAAATTCGTCGACCCGAGTTGGATGCACAACTTGTTGGAGACGGTATTGCGCGACAGATGGAACAACGAGTTAGTTTTCGCCGGGCGATGAAGAAAGCAATTACAGCTGCGATGCGCATGGGTGCTGAAGGCATTAAGGTAACGTGTGCTGGGCGTTTGGGAGGATCGGAGATGGCACGAACTGAATCATTCAATGATGGTCGTGTTCCCTTGCATACCATACGTGCAGATATTGATTATGCAAAATCTACAGCCCATACCACATATGGATGTGTGGGAGTTAAAGTTTGGATATGTAAAGGTGAGGTTATTACAGGGGAAGAGAACGAAGCTGAGACGGCCCCTCGTGAAACGGCTCGCTCTCAGGCGGTCGGTGCATCCTAAGTGTGATAACTAGGAAATACTCTGGCAAAGAATGTGGACTTGACGTATTCCCTGACATGGATACGCGGCAAATTAGGAGAATTAACAATGTTGATGCCCAAGCGAATGAAATACCGTAAGAGACAGCGAGGTCGCATGTTCGGTAAGGCACAGCGCGGTGCCTCTTTGGAGTTCGGTGATTTTGGCATTCAGTCGCTCGATCCTGGTTGGATTTCCAGCCGACAAATTGAAGCGGCTCGAATTGCAATGGTGCATCATATGCGTCGTGGGGGAAAAATTTGGATTCGTATTTTCCCAGATAAAGTATTGACGGAAAAGCCTGCTGAAACGCGTATGGGCAAGGGGAAAGGTACTCCGGGGGATTATGTAGCAGTGGTAAAACCAGGTAGAATTCTTTTTGAAGTTAGAGGTGTTCCGATTGAGTTGGCCAAGGAAGCGATGCGCTTAGCACAACATAAACTATCAATCAAAACGCGATTTATTGCGCGAGATGATATGACGTAGTCAGGTGATGAGGAAAAGAAGCGATGAAAATACATGAGCTTCGACAGCTCGCAGCAGCAGAGTTACAGGATCGAATATCCGAATTACGGGCAGAGATTTTCAATCTGAATTTCCAGAAGGCTACAAGTCAGACATCAGATGCGAAGAGGGTCTCCATATTACGTCGTGAGATTGCCCAAATACACACTGTTTTGCGTGAAAATGAGTTGGGCATTCGGCCCATGAATACTGTAGATAATCAAATTTCAGTAGCTGATGAGTCAGGAGAATAAGGATGGCAGAACGCGGACATCGAAAAGTTCGGGAAGGGCGTGTTCTCAGCAATAAAATGGATAAATCCATTACAGTCGCAGTAGAACGGATGGTTAAACATCCGCTCTATGGCCGGTACATTCGGCGCACTACAAAGCTGATGGCACATGATGAAGAGCAAACCTGCCAGATCGGTGATATTGTTCGTGTTGTAGAAACACGGCCGACAAGTAAGAGTAAGCGTTGGAGATTTGTTGATGTCGTCCGGCGTGCAGTGCAGGTATAGTGTTCGTTAACAGAAATCGGGCGAATTCGCCCTGATGTCGAGGAAAGCTGGATATTATGATTCAGGAATACAGTTGGCTGAATGTAGCAGATAACACAGGCGCAAGACAGGTCAGTTGCATTAAGGTCTTGGGCGGTACGGGGCGGCGGTATGCACGACTTGGCGACCGGTTCGTGGCATCAGTTAAAGATGCTGCCCCTGGTGGTGCGGTCAAGAAAGGTGAAGTGGTACAGGCCGTGGTCGTGCGTGTTCGTAAAGAGGTGCGACGTCGTGATGGATCATATATTCGTTTCGACGATAATGCTGCGGTGCTAATTGACCAACAGGGTGAACCGCGGGGTACGCGTATCTTTGGGCCAGTAGCTCGTGAGCTAAGGGAAAAAGAGTATATGCGCATTGTTTCCTTGGCACCTGAAGTGCTATAATAACAGAGGGCATTGGGCTGGATGAGAGGATAGGAATAATGCATCTTAAGAAGGGTGATTCCGTAATTGTTATTACCGGTGAGGATCGGGGAAAATCGGGACGTGTTTTGATGACTATTCCTCAAAAAGACAGGGTAATTGTGGAAGGAATAAATTTTGTCACTCGACATACACGTCCGACGCAGACGAGCCCTCAGGGGGGCCGCATTCAAAAAGAGGCGCCGATTCATGCCTCGAACGTCAGAGTGATATCTGAGGGATAAGGGACACAAAGTATGGCTCGATTAAAAGAAAAATATCATAAGGAAGTAGTGCAAGGTCTGGTAAACAAATTTAATTATGACAACGTCATGCAAGTTCCCCGGGTAGACAAAGTAGTCCTAAATATGGGGGTCGGGGAAGCATTTCAAAATGCCAGTATTCTAGATGCTTCGGTGTCAGAAATGACCGCGATTACAGGTCAAAAAGCCGTTGTAACGCGAGCAAAGAAGGCCGTGTCAAATTTTAAGATTCGTGAAGGCATGCCTCTCGGATGTAGGGTTACATTGCGCGGTGATCGGATGTATGAATTTCTTGACAGACTAATTAATCTGGCCATTCCACGTATCCGCGATTTTCGTGGTGTAGCGACAAAGTCATTCGATGGTAGAGGCAATTATAACTTGGGATTAACGGAACAAACTATTTTTCCTGAGATAGAATATGATCGTGTGGATAAGCTTCGTGGGATGGATATTTCCATTGTTACAACGGCGAAAACAGACGAAGAGGGTGATGAGTTACTCACTCAACTAGGCATGCCATTTAGAAGATAGGCAATATTATGGTAGACAGTGTACGTCTTGATTTTAAGCAGTTAGTAGAACGATTCGATAGGAGGATGTGTGGCTAAAAAGTCATTAATAGCGAAAGCGAAACGGCCGCCCAAATACAGTGCGCGCGCCTACAATCGGTGTAACCAGTGCGGTCGTCCCCGTGCTTATATGCGTCGTTTTGGAATTTGTCGCATTTGTTTTCGAGAATTAGCTTTGCAAGGTGAGATTCCAGGTGTTACAAAGGCCAGCTGGTAGCTGGAATGAGAACAGTGTTCTCCAGGGGGAATATTACAGATGTCAATGACTGATCCAATTGCGGATATGTTAACCAGGATCCGAAATGCATGCCAGGCTCAACATACCAAAGTCGAACTGCCGGGATCGAAGGTGAAAAAAGAGATCGCTCGTATTCTGCTTGATCAGAAATATATAGGCAACTTTGTTTATACAGATGATGATAAACAGGGCATTATTAAGATGTACCTTAAATATGGGCCAACAGGAGAGTCAGTCATCTCCGCGCTAACAAGAATCAGTAAGCCGGGGCGTCGCGTCTATGTTAAAGCAGATAAGGTACCTAAAGTCCTTAATGGACTTGGAGTTGCCATTTTAACCACGCCGAAAGGTATTATTACCGACCGTGAGGCGCGGGGATTAAAAACTGGTGGTGAAGTGCTGTGCTACATCTGGTAGCATACAGATCGCCTAGAAGTACCGGAGGGAAATAGGGTGTCACGAATTGGAAAGCTTCCGATAGCAATCCCCCGAGGGGTTGACGTTAAGATTGATGAAAGTAATATGACGATTAAGGGTCCTAAGGGAGAATTATCCCATCAGAATCCTGGGCTTATTCACGCTGAGATTGAGAACGACAGAATTGTTGTGTCGCGGCAAAATGAATCCAAGCAATGCCGGGCCCTTCATGGTCTGAATCGATCATTGATCGCGAATAAGGTAGAGGGCGTTTCGAATGGCTTCGTCAAAAAATTGGAGATTGTAGGTGTTGGCTACCGTGCCGAAGTCCAAGGAAAAAATTTGACGCTTGCGGTTGGGTTTTCCCATCCTATTATTTTCCAAGCGCCCCCCGAAGTAGATCTTTCTGTTGAAGGCGGTAATCGTATTACAGTATCTGGTATTGATAAACAATTGGTCGGTCAGGTTGCAGCCATCATACGATCGTTTAAGAAACCCGAGCCCTATAAAGGTAAAGGGATCAAATATGAAGGTGAATTTGTGCGGCGCAAAGCCGGTAAGACCGGCGCTTAACAGAATGTAAGCGGAGATTTCATGTCTAAGAAAACTTTAAGACGAGCAAGGATGCGTATTGTCCGCCATCGCCGCGTCCGGAAAAAAATCCGAGGAACTTCCGCTATGCCTCGGCTGTCTGTATTCCGAAGTTTAAAGCATATCTATGCACAGGTGATTGATGACACAACAGGGACAACCTTGGTAGCTATGTCGACAGAAGCACCTGAAGTACGTGACAGATTGGAAGCGGGCATGAACAGAATTGCCCAGAGTAAAGTTGTCGGTCAAGCGTTAGGAACAAGGGCTAAAGAACAAGGTATTTCACAAATTGCTTTTGATCGCGGGGGCTATTTGTATCATGGTCGTGTCAAAGCACTGGCAGAGGGTGCCCGCGAAAGTGGTTTGGAATTCTAAATCTGAGATGCCAAACTTTCAACCACATCGGTTGGAATCATTGTCTGGACACAATTGGACCTACGTGCAAAATCAATATGAAAGATGTTCGGTTGATTTGGCAGAGCAGGTCGTGTATGGTTGAAAATAATAGGTGCTTTCCCTACTGGATATCGTGGGAACGTACCATACTGTCTTAAGGACGAAGGGAGAAGACCTTGCCGAGAATTAATCCCGATCAGTATGATCTGTCGTCAGAACGCCTAGTCGATATAAAGCGTGTTGCCAAAGTAGTAAAAGGCGGCCGAACTTTCAGCTTTAATGCATTGATTGCTGTCGGTGACAGTAATGGCCACGTGGGACTTGGTATGGGCAAAGCCCTCGAATTGTCAGAAGCCATTCGCAAGGCGACGGATACAGCGAAGAAGCATCTTCAACAAGTACCGGTGGTTAATGGAACCATCCCTCACGCAATTATCGGTCGTTTTAGCGCCGCAGAGGTGATTTTGAAACCGGCAGCACCTGGTACAGGCGTAATTGCAGGTGATGCAGCTCGTGCCGTTCTGGAATCTGCGGGAGTACATAATATCCTGACCAAGTCAATTGGATCTTCCAACCCTTATAATGTCGCTAAAGCTACATTGCAAGGATTGATGAGCTTAAAAGTAGCTTCGGAAATTGCAAAACTACGTGGTATAGATATAGAAGATTTGAAAGGGTAATGAAATATGGGGACCCAATTCCGATTAACACAAAAGCGTAGTGCCATAGGTCGTCATCGGAAACAGAAACAAACGTTGGTGGCCCTTGGTATTAGGCGGTTACATCAGACCGTGGTTCATAATGATACCCCACAGATTCAAGGTATGATTACGAAAGTCAGCCACTTGTTGGAAGTAGAAAAAATAGAGGCGGAAGGGTAAGTAGATAGCGGGATGGATATTTCTATTCCGTTACAGTCGTATGATCTATCAACGAAGATTAAGAAGGGGTATGGCAGCTATGGATGGCCGTGAGTTGAAATATGCCACCGGTTCAATTCGCCGGGTGAAACGATTGGGTAGGGGGCCAGGATCTGGTACCGGTAAGACATCCGGTCGTGGCCATAAGGGACAAAAATCCAGATCGGGTAAAAAAATAAGTCCTTCTTTTGAAGGTGGGCAAATGCGTCTTATGCGGCGATTACCCAAACGCGGATTTACCAATATCTTTAAAAAGACCTATCAGGTCGTCAATTTGGAAAAGTTACAGGATTGGGATAAAGATATACCGGTAGATCCAAAATCATTATTTGCTAAGAATTTAATCCGAAAAGATAGTGATCCGGTCAAAATTCTTGGAGATGGGGAGATCAGCCAGCCTGTGACGGTCAAAGTGCATGCGGTCAGTATGACTGCACGCCAGAAAATTGAAGGTGCTGGCGGGACGGTCGAGGTGGTTAACTGATGATCGAAAGTTTTCAAAATGCATTTCGAATCCCGGAACTACGGCGTCGTATTCTTTTTACATTAGGCCTTCTGGCTGTATATCGGATAGGCGGCCAAATTCCGACACCGGGTATTGACCATGAGGTTTTAGGTTCATTCTTCAGTCAAATGGGTGGTACCATTTTTGGCTTGTATAACATGTTTGTTGGTGGAGCTTTTGAACGGGCAACGATTTTTGCTCTTGGGGTGATGCCTTATATTAGTGCCTCTATTGTTCTCCAGCTGTTAGGATCAATGTGGCCGTATTTACAAAAATTACAAAAAGAAGGTCAAGAAGGTCAGAAGAAGATCAATCAGTATACGCGGTACGGCACCGTATTTTTGTCGATGGTTCAGGCGATTGGTATCAGTGTTTGGCTTCAGGATATACGGGATGATCTGGGCCGATCTGCAGTTGTGGATCCCGGACCCGGGTTTGTCTTTTTGACAGTGATAACAATGACCACAGGCACCATTTTCTTAATGTGGTTGGGGGAACAAATTCAAGAACGAGGGATTGGTAATGGTATCTCTTTGATTATATTTGTAGGTATTATTGCCCAATTTCCAATCGCTGTTCAGAATGAAGTTGAAGCTGTGATAAATGGGCTACGTAGCGGCCTTTTTGAGATTGTTATCGTGGCAATTTGGGTACTAATTATTGCGTCGGTAGTTTTGCTTACGCAAGGACAACGAAGGATAATTGTCCAATATCCCCGCCGGGTGGTAGGCAGAAAAGTCTATGGTGGTCAAAGTACACATCTGCCTTTGAAAGTTAATGCGGCAGGGGTGATGCCTATTATTTTCGCCCAATCGATTATGTTTGTACCTGGGACGGTATCGAGCTTTTTCCCTGAAAGTGCTGTATTTCAGACATTAACAGATTGGTTTCAGCCTGGTGCGCTGGTGTATAATGCGCTCTATGGCTTATTGATTGTCTTTTTCACCTATTTCTATACCGCTATTATTTTTAATCCGGTCGATGTTGCGGATAATATGAAACGTGTTGGAGGATTTATTCCAGGGATCCGGCCTGGAAAACGAACAGCAGATTATCTGGATCGTATTTTGACACGTATCACGCTTCCGGGTGCGATATTTCTGGCCTTTATAGCAATTGTACCATTCTTAATTATACGGAGTATGAACGTTTCCATGAGTGCATCGTCATTTTTTGGCGGGACCGCGCTTTTGATTGTGGTGGGGGTTGCATTGGATACGCTCCAGCAGATCGAATCACATCTGGTTTCACGTCACTATGAAGGCTTTATGAAACGTGGCAAAATCCGTGGACGAGCATCATAACTTGCACTTTAGAGATTGGATGTCGGATTTGCCATTGGCACGAAGGATTTTATGCAACTAATTCTACTTGGAACGCCGGGAGTAGGAAAAGGAACACAGGCCTTAGTACTATCAGAACGCCTACAAATACTTCACATATCCACTGGTGAATTGTTACGAGTAGAGATGGAGAAGAAAACACCTGTCGGTTTGAAGGTAGAAAAAGCCATGAATGCCGGCGAACTGGTTCCGGACGAGATTATTATTGATATGTTAGAAAAACGTCTACTGGAACAAGATAGAAGCAAAGGATTTGTACTAGATGGATTTCCAAGAAATTTGAACCAAGCAAATTATTTGGCATCATCACTTGGCCGATTGCATACACCGCTTGACATGGTCATAAACATTGAAGTTCCTAATGAGACGGTCCTTGAGAGACTTCTACAAAGGAATCGAACCGATGATGCACCCGAGACCATCAAACATAGATTAGAAATCTATAAACAGGAGACGGCACCTCTAATTGATTACTATCGACAGATAGGCTTGTTGCTTCAGATTGATGGCGACGCGTCTCAAGATGAAGTAACAAACCGAATCCTGGTCTGTCTATCATAAATTTATGAGTATAATAATGCGGGATAAACGATTAGCATTTCTGAAGAGGTGATGTTGCATGCCAAAAGAACCCCCTGTGCAAGTAGAAGGAACAGTTATCGAGCCGTTACCGAACGCTTCTTTCCGGGTTGAATTAGAAAATGGGCATCGAGTTTTGGCGCATATTTCTGGTAAAGTACGTATGCATTTTATTA
>Ga0209402_10001676_pt1 | contig 23553 bp, 19 predicted proteins | sample ArcticOcean_MG_C_3_FD_187437 | JGI IMG/M metagenome (GOLD analysis project Ga0209402, IMG submission 187437) | Marine microbial communities from western Arctic Ocean - ArcticOcean_MG_CB8_126 (SPAdes) (version 2) | ecosystem: Environmental > Aquatic > Marine > Oceanic | place: Arctic Ocean... | reverse complement strand
TGACGTCAGAGGTTGGCGGTGGCGGTGTACTCATGGGTGAGGAGTCTTTCGAGTTCACTCGTAGCGGAGGGCTTGTACGGGGTGGAGTTTAGCAGCTCGTTGAGCGGGCAGGATGCTGGCGAGTACGGCGATGAGGATTGCTCCGAAGGCGACGCAGCTGACGGTAACGGGGCTGACGGCGGTGGGGATTTCGGGGAAGTAGTAGATCGTTTCGTCGAAGACTTTACGGCCGAGCACCCAGGTGATGCCATCTTCGATTTCGTTGATGAAGTGAACAAAGGTCAGTCCCAGCACGACTCCGACGCTGCTCCCGACGACACCCAGTGCGAGTCCATAGCCGAGGAAGATGGACATGATTCCATGTCGGCTGGCTCCGAGGGCTTTGAGGATTCCGATATCGCGGGTCTTTTCGACGACGATCATGTAGAAGATGGCGAGGATACCGAATCCGGCGACGGCGATGATCAGGAACAGCAGGATATTGAGGATCCCGGTTTCGAGTTCGACGGCGGCCAGCAGCGGTCCTTGTTTCTGTTGCCAGGTACGGACCGAGTAGATGTGAGCGGGGAAGGCGGCTCTGAGTCGTTCGACGACGACATCGGCGTCTTCGAAGTCCTTGAGTTTGACTTGGATCGAGGTGACGGCTCGGTCGCCGGTCGACGGGTCGATCATGCCGCGCGTCTTCTGCAGTTGTTCGATATTACAGAAGACGAGGTTCGAGTCGTATTCGCTCATGCCGCTTTTGAACACGTCGACGACGGTGGCGGTGAAGTGTCGCGGTTCGGGAGGTCGCCCGGCCGACACGGTTGTGATGCGGACGTCCTCGCCGGCCAGCACCATCCGTTCGAGTCGAATTTCACCCGTCTCCTTGTCTTCGATCGGAAACTCGATCAGCCCGGCCCCGATGTAGACTTTGGCCGGTAGCGGATCCGCCGGATCGGCCAACTCGATCGGTTCGGCAGTCCGGGTGGGCGGGATGTCGATTTGATCGAAGCTGCGGAGTGAGGGTGGAACGGCTGGTGCGAGGTCGATAGGCGGTGCGTCGAGGTCAGGCGGTGCGTCGAGGTTGGGTGATGTTTGCTGTGGTGTGAGGGGTTGAGTGTTGTTGGCGGGTAGGACGGGTTGAGGTTGATTCCATTGCAGTCGTCGTTGTTCGAGTTCGACCATCAGGCTTCGGTGTCCCCGGGCCTGTGCTGTGAGATCCCAGGAGGGGCTGGGGACGGGGAGTGTGAGGTCGAGTGACTGGTTGTTTCGGAGGACTTGGAATTCGAGTATTTTCAGGTGGATCGCGTTCTTGAGTTGTTCGGCGAGTTGTTTGGTGTTGTCGACGAGGGTGCCATTGCATCGAGCGATCCGGTCTCCGGCCTGAAAGCCTGCGTTGTCGGCGGGGCTGTGTTGGAGGACGTCTTTGACGGTGCAGGTCGAGTCGTCTTGTTCGTTGAGTGCCAGTCCCATGCGTCGGCCGGAGGTGAACGACGAGAGGTTGGTGACCAGCGGGCTGACTTTGCCTTTGGTTTCCGGGTCGATGCCGATCAGTGTGACGGGTCGCGTGATGACTTGTCCGCGGTACTTGAAGCTGATCATGCCGTAGACTTCGACCGTGGCGGTCATGGCTTCGACGTAGTCGCCGGCCACTTCCATGATCTCCGTCATGCGTTGATTGGCATCGGGGTCGCCGTCGAGTGTGTGAGTTTCGACGACGATATCGGCGAGGATCCCGTGGATGCGTTCGCGCATTTCGGTTGCGAAGCCGGCCATGACGCTATTGACGACGATCATGGTGGCGACGCCGAGCATCACGCTGACGATGCTGGCCATCGCGATCCAGCGAGTCCGCAGGTAGCGGAGGCAGAGCTGGAGCTTGTACATGGCAGTCCTTTGCCGACGTTGTTTTGGAGTAGTGTGGTCTATCCGGTCGAGTTTGTCTTGGTCACTTCGTCCGACTGGTCGTTCATTTTCGGATTGGGTTCCGAGGATTTCGCATTGGGTTGAGTTTCGGGTCTGAGCAGTGGGAAGAAGATGACGTCTCGGATCGAGCGGCTGTTGGTGAGCAGCATGACGAGTCGATCGACTCCGACTCCGAGTCCTCCGGCGGGCGGCATCCCGATTTTCAGTGCTTCGAGGAATTCGGTATCGAGTTTGGCCATCGAGTCTTCATCGTCGAGGCCATCGAGTTGAGTGCGGAAGAGTTCATCCTGGAGCAGTGGGTCATTGAGTTCGGTGTAGGCGTTGGCCAGTTCCATACCGTGGATGAACAGTTCGAATCGTTCGGCGATTTCGGGGTCATCGGTTTTTCGTTTGGTGAGTGGGCAGAGGCTGGCGGGGTAGTCGATGACGAAGACGGGTCCGACGAGGGCATCTTCGACGGTTTCTTCGAAGACCTTGTTGAGCACGACATCGGGGTGGACGCCCTGGGTATCGATTTCGAGTTGTTTGGCGATTTCGGCGACGGCTTCGGTATCGCCGGCATCGCAGCCTGCGTGTTCTCGGAACAGTTCGGCGTAGGTCTTTCGTGGCCAGGGCGGAGTGAAGTCAACTTGCTGGTCACCCCATGGCAGGACCATGCCGTCGCCGAGCATGTCTGCGGCGTTGACGACGATCTTCTCGGTGAGGTCCATCATCGAGCGATAGTCGCCGTAGGCCTGGTAGAGTTCGAGCATGGTGAATTCGGGATTGTGCGTCGCATCGATGCCCTCGTTGCGAAACACTCGTCCGATTTCAAACACCCGCTCGACGCCTCCGACCATCAGTCGTTTGAGGTGCAATTCGAGCGCTATTCTCAGGAACAGGTCGATCCCCAGCGTATTGTGTTCGGTGGTGAACGGTCTCGCGGCGGCTCCTCCGGCCACGGCGTGCAGGACTGGAGTTTCGACTTCGACGAAGTTTTCGTCGACGAGTGTCTGGCGGATGGACTGGATGATTCGCGTGCGACGGAGCAGGCGATCGAGCACTCCGTCGTTGTAGATCAGGTCGATCGACCGCTGCCTGAGCAGCATCTCGGTGTCTTTGGCTCCGTGGAACTTTTCGGGAGGTTGAGCCAGCGACTTGCAGAGCATGGTGAGTGAATTGGCGAAGATGGTTTTTTCGCCGGTATTTGAGACTCTGAGCGTCCCGTCGATACCGATCAGGTCGCCGAGGTCCAGGGCGCCGATCAGTTCCCACGTCTCGTCGCTGAGATCACCTCGCGAGACCATCAGTTGGATGCGTCCGGTGAAGTCCTGGACGTGGTAGAACTTCAGTTTGCCGCGGTTGTTGCGGAGCATGATCCGTCCGGCGACTCGGACCATGTCTCCATCGAGCCCCGGTTCGTCGGGGCATTTGTCGCGTGCTTCTGCGATCGGGATGTGGTCGTCGAATCGTTGGCCCCAGGGGTCGAGTCCCAGGTCCTTGATCTTTTGCAGTTTTTCGAGACGTGCGGCGACGAGTCGATCGGGTTTGCGCTGGTCTTTGGGTGATGATTTCATCGTTCAAGGCCTGCGGGGGCCTTGTGAGGGGTGCGGTTTCGAGGGGCTCGGAATCGCGAGATAATCGGGGAAAAGCGGGGTTTCGTCAATGCGAGAGTCAATTGGCGAGCGACTGTCCGACCTGGTCAACGATGCGGTAGAGCAGTTCGAGTGACTCGCGGGCCTGGTCTTCGGTGATGGTCATCGGCGGGCTGATTCTCAGCACTGTGCCGGCGAGTGGTCCGAGTAGGTGAATCCCGTCCGGTTCGTCGCGTCCGAGGTAGCAGGCTTCGACAATGGCGTTGGCCACATCGGCGGCATTGGTGGAGCCGACGTCGGCACATTCGATGCCATAGACCATGCCTTCGCCCCGGACCTTGCAGATGACACCGGTTCGTTTGAGTCGTCCGAGTTGTTCGAGGAACAGGGGTTCGAGTTGTCGGGTGTTTTCGAGGACGTCGGAGTTTTCGAAGGCTTCGATGGTGGCGATGACGGCGGCACAACTGATCGGGTTGGCGCTCCATGTATCGGAGGCTTCGCCGTAGTTGAGGCTACCGAGCACATCGCTGCGTCCGACGACGGCACTGACGGGAATGCCGTTGCCGAGTCCTTTGCCCAGGGCGACCAGGTCGGGTGTGATGCCATACTTTTCGAATGCGTACATCCGTCCGGTGCGACCGAAGTTGGCTTGAACCTCATCGAGAATCAGCAGGATATCGTGTTCGCGGCAGAAGGACTCGAGCAGTTGGAGGTAGGCTGGCGGCGGGTGATAGCTGCCGCCTCCGCCGAGGTACGGCTCGGTGATCAGCGTGCCGATCGATTCGCCGAGTTCGTCCCAGAGTTGATCGAGTTCCTGTTGGTAGGGGGCCAGGTCGATGTCTTGTCCGTAGCCGGAGTAGTCGTCGCAATCGGACATGGGGAAGCTGATGAATCGGACGCGAGGGTCACGGTCGTGATCGGTTTCACAACCGGTGACGGCTCCGGCCAGGCCTTTCTTGCCGTGGAAGCCATAGCGAGTGGCGAGGATCGTGTCTCGTTGTGGCCTGAGGTGGAGGCAGGCCCAGATAGCTTTCTGGACGGCTTCGGAACCCGAGGCGGCCCAGCAGACCGAATCGAGTCGTTCTCCACCGGGGCTGGCGGCGACGTTCTCGAGCAGTTTCTCGACGGCGGCGGCTTCGATTTCTGTGACTGCGTTGTATGCGGTCAGTGTGAGTGTTTCGGCGTAGCCCGGTCCACCGTCGAGGGTTTCGGCGTTCCAGCCGAGCAGTTCGGCGAAGCGAGCGAGCCAGGACTTGGGGTTGTGTCCGAGGTTGGCGACGAGGACACCGGACGAGTAGTCGTAGAGTCGTCGGTCTTCGGGGGTCCAGTGAAAGATCCCGGCCGATCGGGCGAGAACGGCTTGAGTTGGAGTGAACGTGCGGAGTGCGACCGGTTCGCGGGTGCCGATGATGGTGCGGGCCGCATTGGACCGGTCTTCGTTGGGGAACTGGATGGGGTCGATCATGCGTGTTGCCGAGTCCGTTGGGATTGCAGAGCGGTTTGGTGACGAGTCTAGCAGTCGGCAGCGGAGGTCAGAAGCGGTGAACCAGTCCCGGGTGTCTTGCGTCTGGGGGGGTGCGTTCCGACAATGACGGCCTGATGGTGGCAGGTAGACTGTTTGGCTGCTGCTTGGGAATGCTATCTGGTGAGGAACATCATGAGCGATCGACCCCGTGTGTTTCTTTCGGCGTTTGCCGACGAAGCGGCCAACCACAAATCTGCTCTCGAACAACTCTCGGTCATGGCCGCTATCGGCCTGAAGTACTACAGCCCGCGATTCATCGACGTCGAAGGGTCCGGTGAAGTGAAACACGTCGTGGAGCTCGACGATGCCGAACTGAAACGGCTCAACGAACTCCATTCCGAGTTCGGCATGAGTGTTACGGGGATCGGGGCCCGGATCGGCAAGATCAAGCTACTCGACACCGACGACGGCTCGCACAACGTCTTCGTTCCCTTCGACGAGTACCTCGACGGCGAAGTGGCCGACACCATCCGCGTTGCCTTGGCACTCGACACCAAGCTGATTCGTGGCTTCTCGTTCTACCACCCCCAGGGGACCGACCCGCACGACTCGATCCCTCAGGCTGTCGATCAACTGGGGCAAATCGTCGAACGAACCAGTGCGGCCGGGTTGGTCTACGGGTTGGAGATCGAGCCGAACCTGATCGGTGAGACCGGCGAGTTGCTGGCCGAACTGTGTCGGCAGGTTGGCCAGCCCGGCATGGTCTGCATCTACGACGGTGGCAACGTGGCCGCTCAGAACAAGGACCGCACACAGGTCCACTCGGAACTGGTCGACATGATCGATCACATCGGCTGGATGCACATCAAGGACTACACGATTGATCCGAGCCTGACGTGGACCGGAGCCGTCGACGAAGAACGACTTAAGAACTTCGTCCCCGCCGATGTCGGCGATTCGGGGCACGACACTCTGCTCAGAGAATTGAAAGGACGGTTGCCTGCACTCGAGGCCAAGATGCAGGCACTCGGGGCACCGGGCTTCTTCCTGGAAGTCGAACCTCATCTCAAGGGAGGTGGGCAATTCGGCGGGTTCAGTGGTCCCGATGGGATCGGTGTTGCGTTGCGAAGCCTGTGTCGCGTGCTCGACTACGTCGGCATTGACTACTCGTTGAGAGATTTTTCGGATATCCAGGCGGCTCGGGGGTTTTAGTAAGGTGGAGACGATGAGCGGATTTGATCTGGGGCGACTGGAAGACCTGATAGTCTGTCCCGAATGCCACGCGAAACTGGTTGTCGTTGACCAGAGCCTGGTGTGCACCGGCGGGGAGTGCCGGTTGAGTTTCCCGGTGCGAGAAGGGATTCCCGTCCTGCTGGTCGACGAAGCCGAGACACTCGACGAACCGGACTGGCAAACTACTGTCGGCGATTCGCTCGAAGTCGAAGAAGACGCCGACACCGAAGACGCCGACACGGAAGACGCCGAGGTCGAGTTGGAGAACGAGTTGGAGAACGAGTCATGAACTGGATCCGAATTGCTGTTGTTGTGTCGGTCACCAGTTGGTCGACGACCGTCTTCGTTGGAAACGTTGTGGCTCAGTCGAAGCCCAAGGCGAACACATCCGCCAAGGACCTCCGCTACACGTTCCACAAGCTCCACGATCCCAACGGCATCGGCAAGTTCTACATGGGTCGCGAGATTGCCCGGGTGATGGGTTACGGCTTCAACGGAGCTGGAGCTCGTTGGTTGGAGCGAGCCGAGCGAGAGCGTGAAGAGAAGTTGATGCTGATGGTCCGTTCGTTGAAGTTACAGCCGGGCCAGACGGTTGCCGACATCGGCTGTGGCAGCGGAGTGGTGACGGCACTGCTGGCTCGGGCCGTGGGCCTGGAGGGCGGGGTCATGGGTGTCGACGTGCAGCCTCAGATGCTCGCCCGCATGCAGATACGGATGAAGAAGCTGCGGATCCCCAACGTGACCCCCGTCCGCGGGACTCAGAAAAGCCCTCGCCTGAAGGCCGGTTCGATCGACCTGGCGATCATGGTCGACGTGTACCACGAGTTCGAGTTCCCCTACGAGATGATCCTCGAGATCTCAAAGACTCTGAAACCCGGCGGTCGATTGGCGTTTGTCGAGTATCGCATGGAGGATCCCAAGGTGCCGATCCTGCTGGTACACAAGATGACCGAGAAGCAGGTCAAGGCGGAGATCAGTCAGAAGGCGTTCGGCCTGAAGTTCCGGCAGACGATCGGCATCCTGCCTCGGCAGCACATCGTGGTGTTCGAGAAGCCAGCCGCAAAGGATGGGGCCACCAAGAGTGACCCGGGCGCCGACAAAGCGGACGATCGATGAACGAGCCGGACAGACTGGATCGGCCGATCATGCCACCAAGCGAGGGTCTTGACTGGAACAATCCTCGCACGTTCGTGCGTGCTGGGGTCGTTGTCGAGTTGATCGTATTGCTGATCGGGTTGGGGTTGGGTTGGCTGTCCGGGATCAACCCGTGGCAGGCCTGCCGATGGACTGTTACTTCGATCGCCTGGGGCGTGTTGGCGACTGGTCCGTTGTTGCTGGCATTCGGCGTGACCTACAGACTGGATTGGCCGCCTTTGCGTCGGATCCGCGAGATGCTGATCGAGATGTTGGGTCGTCCGTTGTCGGGGTGTCGCTGGTACGACCTGGTGGTGTTGGCGGTGTTGGCGGGAGTGTGTGAGGAGTTGTTGTTTCGCGGTGTGATCCAGCCGTGGATGGCTGGTGCGGATGCGGCCCAGCCGTTGGCGATCGGGTTCGTGGTGGCACTGCTTGGCAGCAATCTGCTGTTTGCGTTGTTGCATCCGGTGACACGGACCTACGCCGTGCTGGTTGGTTTGGTGGGTGTGTACCTGGGTGTGATTGGTTTGGTGGATCGGTTGCCCGACAGCAGCGGGTTGGCGGGCCAGGGAAACCTGGTGGTGCCGATCGTGGCTCATGGTTTTTACGACTACCTGGCGTTCCTGGTAATTGCTCGAGAGTTCCAGCGAAGCCAGGCGAGCGATTGACCTCGAGAATTCTCGAGAATCCGGCCACATCGCGGTGTCAATTCGTTATCCTGTGCGAGACTCACGAAGCAGGGAGGCGGTGAGCGAGGATGGAGCGATCAGATATTCAGTTGTTGGCCGATCCGACAAGCGGTACGGCTGCCGAATGGGTGACAGGGCTGTTGGGCTGGCTTGAGCGAGTCTTGCCGGGCGACCGGTTTGGCGTTTGGGCAGCCAAGCTGACCGTCGTCGCGGTCGTCGTCGCAGTGGCTTGGCTGGCCTACTACATCACCCTGCATCTGACTTTGGCCATCATCCGCAAGATGGCTGCCCGGACCCGCACGAAGTGGGACGATCAGTTGGTCGAACGCGGTTTCTTCGACCGTCTGGCGTGGCTGGTGCCGGCGGTAATTTTCTACCTGGCGGCTCCGGTATTTGCCGAACCGTTCGTCAGCAGCCTGGCGTTGGACGTGGTGCTGATGCGATTGACCACGGCCTGGCTAATCGTCGTCGTACTCAGGTCACTCAGCGCACTGCTCAACGCCGCCGCCGACATCTACGACACGCTCGATCACAAAAAAGCCAACCCGATCAGCGGGTTCGTCGGCGGCTTGAAGCTGGTGTTGTGGATCGTCGGTCTGATCTTGTGCATTGCGGCGATCACTGGCCGCGACCCATCGGGGTTGGTGGCGGGCATCGGCGCTTTGACGGCCGTGCTGATGCTGGTCTTCAAGGATTCGATCCTGGGCCTGGTCGCCAGCATCCAGATCTTCGTCAATGACCTGGTGCGGGTGGGTGACTGGATCGAGATGCCCGCTCATGGAGTCGACGGCGACGTGATTGCTGTCTCGTTGACCACGGTCAAGGTGCAGAACTGGGACCGCACGATCGCCACGGTGCCGTCCTACAGTGTCATCTCCGAATCGTTCAAGAACTGGCGTGGGATGCAGGATTCGGACGGTCGGCGGATCAAGCGATCGATCTCCATCGACGTGAACTCCGTTCACTTCTGCACTCCCGAGCAGATTGAGCGGTTCGGACGGTATGCGTTGCTCGAGGACTACATCGCCGAGAAGCAGGCCGAGGTGGCTGCTTACAACGTGGAACATGGGATCGACACGTCGGAGGTGATCAACGGGCGGAGGCTGACCAACCTGGGGACGTTTCGGGCGTACCTGGTCGCGTACCTGCGTCGGCACGAGGGGATCAACAACGAGATGACGCTGTTGGTTCGCCAGTTGGATCTTTCGGCCGAGGGTTTGCCGATCGAGATCTACGTGTTCAGTTGCGACAAGGACTGGGGTGTTTACGAGGCATTGCAGGCGGATATTTTTGATCACCTGTTGAGTGTTGTGGGGGAATTCGACTTGCGGGTGTTCCAGTCGCCGACGGGGAGGGAGTTGGCGAGTGGCCTGGTGGCTGGCTCACGCCCATAGCGGGTGCCTGTCCCTGGTGGCTACAGGATCCAGCCGCCGCCCAGTACCTGGTTATTTTCGGGGAAGTCGTAAAACACGACCGCCTGTCCTGGGGCGACTCCGAACTGAGGCTCATCGAAGCTGACTCGCACACGGTCGTCACCGGTGCGTTCGACCGTGGCGGCGGCCGCATCGTGTCGATAGCGGATCTGAGCCCGACATCTCAGCGGCAGGTCGTCGCCAGCCTGCTGGACAATCCAGTTCAGTTGATCCGCTTCGAGTGACTGCCGGGCCAGGTCTTCGTGTTGGCCGACAACGACGCGGTGCGATTCGGGTTCAATCGCCACGACATAGCGTGGTTCTCCGAAGGCGATCCCCAGTCCGCGTCGTTGCCCGATGGTGAAGCGTTCGTACCCGTCGTGTTCGCCGACGACCGTACCGGCCGTATCGACCACCTGCCCGGCCGTATCCAGTTCGCCTCGATGCCGTCTCAGGAACCCGGCGTAGTCGTTGTCGGGCACGAAGCAGATTTCCTGGCTGTCGGGTTTGTCGAAGACCTGCAACCCGGCCTGCTGAGCCGTGTCACGAATCTCGCTCTTGGCCGCATGCCCGACCGGGAAGAGGACATGTTTGAGCAGTTCGGGTTCGATGCCAAAGAGCACATACGACTGGTCCTTGCTACGGTCTGCTCCTCGGACGAGAGCCAGGGAGGTGGGTGGTTGGGTCGGGTCGTTTGACTCGTTTGCGGGGACGACCTGAGCGTAGTGTCCCGAGGCGATATGAGTGGCCTGGATTTGCTGAGCGAACTCCCACAGGCGTCCGAATTTCAGCCAGTTGTTGCACATCACGCAGGGGTTGGGCGTGCGTCCGGCGAGGTATTCGTCGGCGAAGTAGTCCTTGATGCGTCCGAAGGCGTCCTGGAAGTTGAGTGCATGGAAGGGGATATCGAGCGAATCGGCAACGCGACGTGCATCGGCGGCGTCGGCGGCACTGCAGCAGCCCTGCCGATGAGCGGCCGGGCTGTCGACGACGGGCAATTCGCAGTTGGTTTCGGCGTGGACGCCGGAGCGCATGAACAGGCCGATCACTTCGTGACCTTGCTGCTTGAGCAGCCAGGCGGCCGCCGAACTGTCGACGCCGCCACTCATTGCCAGAACCACTCGAGTACTCATGCCCCGAGTCTAGAAGCACGCCGGGTGAGTCGCCAAGGGGTCGGGCCGCTAGTTGGGACTGTTGGCGGTGGAATCGGCGTGTGTCCGAGGCGACTACTTGGCCTGGGTCAGCGACGAACCGATCAGGCCGCTGTCCTGAATCGACTGCACCAACCGGCGAGCCAGCGGACCGGCCATTCGGCCACCGCTGCCGGCGTGTTCGAGTACGACAACGAAGGCGAGCCTGGGGTTGTCGGCCGGCACGTACCCGGCGAACCAGGCGTGGTCTTCCAGGTTCCCACCGACCTCGGCCGTCCCGGTCTTCCCTGCGATCGAGATCCCGGCCAGTCGGACTCGCTTGTAGCCGGTCCCCTGGGGGTCCTGGACCACTCGTCTGAGTCCTGAGCGGACTGTTGCGAGGGTGTGATTCGAGAGTCCGGGGATCGAGGTGGTCCGGGGTTCGGCTCGAGTGGCCAGTGCCAGGTGGTCGGGTCCGAGGCCGGAAACGACATGCGGAGTGACCAGTGATCCTCCGTTGGCGATCGCGGCCATCATGCGGACCACTTGCAACGGAGTGGCTGTGATCGGACCCTGTCCGATCGCCAGTTGCATGGTTTCGGCGACGAGTGGTCGAGTGGGTGGGTCGGGCAGTCGACCGGCCGATTCGCCGGGCAAGTCGATGCCGGTGGGTTGGCCGAATCCGAATCGAGCGGCCCAGAGGTGCAGGCTGTTGTGTCCGGCGGGTCCGGATCGAGCCAGTCGTCGCGCGGCGTCGAAGAAGAACACATTGCAGCTGCGGCAGAGTGCATCACCGAGTCCGGTTCGGCCGTGGCCGACTCCGAACTGACGAAACACGTAGCAGCGGTGGCGAGTCGGCTGGTCGAGGAATCCCTGGCACGAGATGCTGTGATCGGGTGGCAGCAGGCCGCTTTCGAGTAGCGCGGTGGCCGAGAGCGCCTTGAAGACCGAACCGGGAGGCAGTGCCATGCCGGTGACTCGGCAAAACAACGGACGACGCGGGTTCTCGAGCAGTGCTTGCCAGGTATCCGCATCGGGAGCGATCACGAGGTTGGGGTCGAAACGCGGTGCCGACGCCGCAACCCGGACTGCTCCGGTGTGCAGGTCGATGACCACGATCGCCCCACCCGGAGATCTCGAGGATGTGGCTTCGTCGAGAATCGCCTCAGCGTGGCGCTGCAGGCCGAGCGACAGAGTCAGCTGGATGTCGCGGCCGCGGCGGGGCGGTTCGAGGACTCGGGTCGAGACCACTTCACCCTGCCGATTTGTGACCACTCGACGCAGGCCGGCTCGACCACGCAACACGTGGTCGTAGGTCTTCTCGACTCCGCTTTGCCCGACCCATTCTCGATCGGGCACAATGCCCTGGTGATCGCTTCTTCGGCGGCAGGTGCCGACGACATGAGCGGCCAGGCTGCCCTGGCTGTAGACTCGGTGCGTTTCGACCCGCAATCGGACCCCCGGAAACCGCTCGGGGTACTCTTCGATCAACGCCGCTGCCTGCAACGGGATATCGTCGAGCAGCCGGTGGTACTCGAGTTCTTCGGTGACCACCAGCGGTTCGCGAGCCGAGCGTCTGGGAGGCGTGGTCAGGGCGGTCTTGAGTGCCTGGAGCAGGGATACGATGAAGTTGGGTGCCTGGCCGGGTGTGTGTGGTGGGGTCGGCGGGTGTAGCGAGGTTGTTGGTGAATCTGCCGTGCGTTTCTTCTGCACGGCCTGGAGCACTCGTTCGACTCGACGCTGCACGCCGTTCATTCTCTCGGTCAATTCGTCGCGACCGATTCCGCACAGGTCTGCCAGTTCGTCGAGCATCTCCTTGCGTCTGGCGAGCACGGTGTTCGACGCGGTTGCGAGTTTGGCCGGGTCGTGGCGTTGCCGGGCGTCGAGTCGAGACAGTGCCTGGCCGCGTAACCAGGCCGGGTCGGGTGGAGTTTCGAGCCAGCGGTAGTGGACCAGGACGCCGAACCGCTGTTCGTCAAACGCCAGCACGCTGCCGTCGGATGCCAGGACACGGCCGCCGTGAGTCGGGATGGGGTGAGTTGTGACGGTGACTGGAGATTTTCGAGTCGCTAGCGAGTCGTCGTCGGTGTGCATGATCGAGGCGACTTGCCAACCGATCGGCAGCAATGGGACGACCATGACCAGGCCCAGCAGGGTCAGCCGGGTACCCGGGTTGCGGTCCCAACGAGATCCCTCGGGGTCGGTTCGGAGTGTCAGGTCGGTTGTGGGACGGTTGAGCATTTCTTGGCGGAACGTGAAACGAGCGGAGTGGGAGTGGGAGCGGGGGAGAGTCTCAGTTGGTCAGGGGTGTGGGGAGCAGGAGTTTGGCGATGGGTTGTTGGATGGTTCTCAGCAGCAGCAGGGAGGCGAGTACGAGAGCTGAGTTGGCGAGTGCGTCGGCGGTGGCGGCGGCGAGGGTTGTGGGGAGGGTGGCGAGGAGCCAGTTGGAGTCCAACTGGGCGGTTGTGTTTCGGACGAGGTTCGAGACGGTTTCGATGCTGGTGGTAAGAACCAGCGTGGTGAGTGTGATGGTTGCGATCGAGCGGGCGGGTTTGCCGGGTCGGGCCGGTCTGCCGGGCCGGGCGGTGGCCAGCAGTTGGACTGCGGCGGAGGCGAGGACGAGGTCCAGTCCCAGTGGCCCGTTGCCTCGCAGACAGTCGCTGGTCAGGCCGAGCAGGGCGGCGTAGACCAGCACGGAGTTTCCCTGGCAGCGTCCGACGACCAGGGCGAGGACGATCCAGAGTGGTCGGATGGTCGGTCCGCCGAGGTCGAGTGCAGGTGCGATCGTGGTTTCTGCGACCAGCGCGGCGTAGACCAAGACGAGCAGCATCAGGTGGCGGACGATGGTCAGTGGGTTCATTGGGCCAGGACTCCCGAAGATGTCGACTCGGGCGTGGTCGTGGGCCGGCTGAGGTTTCGGCCCGGGTTCAGGTTTCGGGTCAGGACGTCGAGTTGTTTGAGTTGATCGAGATCGATGGCTGGTCGGATCCGGATCTCCCAATGCGGTGCTCCGTCGGGCAATTGGGCTTCGACGACGGTACCGTAGACCATTGGCCAGTGGTCAGGTTGGTCGCGGCCGTCGGTGTAGACGATGTCGCCGACGGTCACGGCGGCGGTCGCCGGGACTCGTGTCAGTCGGCAGAATCCGTCCCCGGTGCCTTCGAGCATGCCTTGAGTCGAGAAGACCGGTCGATCCTGTCCGGGTCGTGCCAATCGGGCGAGGCCTCGGAAGCGAGTATCGGTCAGTGGTTGCAGAGTCGAGGTCAGGTGTCCGACTCGAGAAATCCGACCGGCCACGTTTCGGCCCGAGTAGGCGGGTTGTCCCTTGGAGAGACCGTTGCCGTCGCCGAGGTCGAGAGTCGAGTGTCCGGGTTCGACCACCAGGCTGCCTGGCGACAGACGATGGCCGTGGTCCAGGATCCGACCGGCTGCCCATGCCTGGATCGTTTCGCGGCCGAGGACTCGGACGGTGACCAGGCCGGTGGTGATCAGTGGCGGATGAGTTGGAGTCGTTGTGGGTGTGTTGTCGGCTGGTTTTGAGAGCCGCAGGTTGGCCAGTCTCAGACGCCGGATTTCGAGCCGCAGGGTGGCGAGTTCTTCGGTGTCCGGGTTGACGGTCCGTGTTGGGCTGGCAAAGGGGTGCCAGGCGGTCAGACGATCCGCGACAGTGATGGCGGCCTGTTGTCCGGGTCGGGCCAGATCGAGCAAGCCGCTGCGGATCGACTCGGAAACCGGTTCCGGCAAGACACCGAGCATCAGCCCGGTTGCCAGGCAGGCGGCCAGCGGTTTCCAGTTCGACGTTGACCTCACCACCGAATCCTCAGTCCCAACCTTCAGTCCAGGCCCTCAGTCCAGGCCCTCGATTCCAATTCTCAGATCGCCCATTGAGAGTTACCGAGTGGTTCACAGGTCGCTATCGCCATCTTCGAGAGCATCTCGCCATTGCGAGAGGTGTTCGAGGCAGATCGAGGTTCCTCGGGCGACGGTTGTCAGCGGGTCGTCGGTGACACGGACGGGGACGCCGAGTTGTTCGTTCATCAGCCGGTCGAGACCTCTGAGCATCGCGCCTCCGCCTGTGAGCACCATGCCGGTATCGACGATATCGGCGGCCAATTCGGGCTGGCAGCGTCCGATCACGTCGCGGACAGCCGTGACGATTGTTTCGAGCGATTCGCCGAGTGCTTCTCGGATCTCTTCACTGGTAACGACAGCCTTGCGGGGGACTCCGCTGATCGTATCGACTCCGCGGACTTCGGCCGTACGTTCGTCATCGAGTGGAAACGCGCTGCCGGCTTCGATCTTGATGGCTTCGGCGGCCTGGTTGCCGATCAGAAGCGAGTAGTGTTGTTTCATGTATTCGACGATGGCCTGGTCCATCTTGTCGCCGCCGATTCGGATCGAGCTGCTGACGACGATTTCGGCGAGGCTGAGAATCGCGATCTCGGTCGTGCCTCCCCCGATGTCGCAGACCATGCTGGCCATCGGTTCCGAGATCGGCAGTCCGGCTCCGATTCCAGCGGCCTTGGATTCATCGATCAGGTAGACACGTCCGGCTCCGGCCCGTTCGGCGCTGTTGAAGACCGCTCGTTTTTCGACCGGAGTGATGCCTCCGGGGACGGCGATCACGACGCGTGGTTTCAGCAATCGATGGCGGCTCGACTTGTTGATGAAGTACTCGAGCATGGCTTCACACAATTCGAAGTCGGTAATCACACCGTCGGCCAGCGGCCGGACGGCGGTGATTGATTCGGGCGTGCGGCCGAGCATTTGTTTGGCCAGCTTGCCGACTGCGGTGCCTCGGCCGAGCACTCGGCGAGTCCCTTTTTCGAGTGCCACAACGCTCGGTTCGTTCACCACCACACCCTCGCCCTGGATCGCCACCAGGGTGTTGGCGGTGCCCAGGTCGATGGCCAGGTCGGGACAGATCCATTGCCGGAGTCGGTGCAGCATGGCGGTTTGTAGTTCGGTGTCGAGTTTGCCGCAAGATGCAGATTGCGGGGCTGGCAGGACTGCGAATCGACGTGCAAAAGTCGTAGAATCGACAAGCATGACTTTTGCTGAAGAATCTCCTGACACCCAATCGCCACTGACGGCCATCGTAACGGGTTCGGCCGTACGGATTGGTCGTAGCGTGGTGCTGGAGTTGGTTCGTCGCGGCTGGCAGGTGGTGGTGCATTATCGGGATTCGGGTGTTTCGGCCGAGAGCCTGGTTGGTGAGATCACCGAAGGTGGGGGAGTGGCGATAGCGGTCGCGGCGGACTTGTGCGAGCCGTGGGTGGCGGCCGAGTTGTTATTCGAGGCGGCCGAGAGTCGATTGGGTCGGGTGTCGTTGCTGGTCAACAATGCGGCGATTTTTGAGGGTGGTGGTCTGGGTGAGACTGATGCGGAGACCTGGTCGCGACTATTTGCGATCAACCTGGAGGCTCCGTATGTGTTGTCGCAGCGGTTCGTTTCGGGGTTGGGCGAGGCCGGGCCCGAAACTGTGACCGGGCAGATCATCAACCTGGTCGACTGGCGTGGACTGCTGGTGGATCGGTCACGACTGGCGTATTCGTTGACGAAGCACGGCCTGATTGGATTGACACGAAGTTTGGCCGAGTCGCTGGCGCCTCGGGTGAGGGTCAACGCCGTGGCCCCCGGGCCAGTGTTGCCGGTCGAGGGAGCTGAGCGGGGTGCGTTGGCCAAGGCGGCGGCGGCGTCACCGCTTGGTCGAACTGGGTCGGTGGCTGATGTGGTCGCTGCGGTTGGTTATCTGCTGGACGCCCGGTTGGTGACTGGCGAGGTGTTGTCGGTGGCTGGCGGTTCGCAATTGCCTGCGAGTCGGTCGGGTTGAGAGTTGAGCGAATGGATCGAGTGTGATGGCAGCCGGCCGCTGGATCCGTCAGAATCCCTCTGTCGCTATTTGCTCTTTTACTCAGAGTCCGAAAGTCCCCATGACCGACATGATCCAGATCCACGACCTGATGATCCGGGTGATTGTCGGGATCAACGATGACGAGCGAGTCAACCGGCAGGACGTGGTGATCAACATCACGTTGTGGGTCGACACGCGTGAGGCGGGTCGGACCGATGAGATCGACGACACGATCAATTACCGATCACTGGCCAAGCGTTTGATCGAGTTGGCCGAGCAGTCGGAGTTCTTTCTGGTCGAGAAGCTGGCGGCGGAGCTTGCGAGGTTGAGTTTGGAGTTCTGCGAGTTGATCGAGCGGGTACGAATTTCGGTCGAGAAGCCTGGTGCGGTTCGGTTTGCTCGATCCGTCGGCGTGACGATCGAGCGGACTCGAGGCGACCTGTAGGCGGCGGGTGTCCGGCTTACTGATTGAGTCGTTCGAGCAGTCTGAGCAACTGGATCAGGCCGTCGTTGCGGGATTTATTTTTGAGCCTGAGGTCCCAGGCGGCGGACCAGGTGGTGGTCTTGGGCTGGAATCCCAGTTCGAGCATACGGCGATGGAAGTCGGGCAAGTGAGCGGCTCCGTAGAAGACTCCCAGTCGTCGACGTCCTATTTTGATTTGTTCCTTGAGTACGACCATGGCTGCGGCGTTGCGGTCCTGGATGAGCAGTTGGTCGAGTGTTTTGCCGACGCCTGTGGTGGGTCCGAGTGAGACCATTTGTTCGGCCATCATGCGTTTCATCTTGGCGGGACCATTGGGGTCGAGCAGCATGGTGGTCAGGTCGATCTGTTGGGTTTGTTCTCCGTTCTTTTGGGCCTGTGCGTTGGCGGCAGCCTGTTGTCGGAACATGTCACTCAGGACACCGAGAGTGATCGACAGTGGCGTGTCGCCTCGTTTCTTCATCGCCTTGGCCATGTCGGCGGGCGAGAGATCGGCGTGGACGAAGTTGTCGGGGGTGTAGTCGATCAGTTCGAGCTGGTGGTCGAGTTCCAGAGTGCTCTTCATGGCGTTCTGCATGAACCCGGCCGGGTTGCTCGAAGCGGCCTTGGCTCCTCGCGGCGGTCGCGTGCCCTTGGCTCCGACCAGTTCGTACAGCAAAGCGTCGTATTGCTGGAATTGTTTGTTGAGTGCTTCGTAATAGGCCCGTTCGCCGACGTGGACGGCTCCGATCATGTCGACAGTGACCACCTGGCGGCGTTGCTTGCCCTTACCTTTGGACTTCTGGAGTCGTTTGACGTAGCGGACGGTGGCGGTTTCCATTTGCAGTGGTTCGTTCGTCTTGGGGTCGCGGACGATGCGGATGAACGTCGGGACGCTATCGGCAGCCGTCTTCGAGTTCTTTTTGTCCGCCGTCTTGGTAGCCGGCTTGTCGGCCTGGAGGACTCCGAGGCCAGTGGCCCACAGTGCGAGGCCCAGGCAGACGAGCGAAGCTCGGCCGGGTCGTTGAGGTCGTGGCGAGAGCATGGTCATGATCGGATTCTCTGGTTGGCTACATGCACGCGTTTGATCCAGCTGTTCAGTTCAACGGCTGAACGCGAGATACGCAAGATCGTGGTGGGAGATTCGTCGTCGAGGACGAAATCTTTCGATGCGTCTTTTGGCAATCAGGCCAACCAGGTCGAGCCAGAAAAGGCGAACCCTCTCTTCCGGGGTGAACCGGAAGAGAGGGGAGTTGAGAGGGACAATACAGGGGCTCGTTGCCTCTCGACTCGGATCGCCAATTCAACAGGTCTCCAGAACGGGCGGATCAGAGCTTGGTGATATTCGTTGCCACGCCTTGAGAATTGTATTCCACCTCAACCCTGTCGCCTTCGCGCAGGTCGCCGAACGTGAGTGGATTGCCGTGAATGTCATTGATGGCCGTGGTCGGCTTGACCTTGACCGTTTTCTCACGGCCGGTCTCGTTCTTGACTCGGATCTCTTTCTTCTTCTTGTCCTTGTGCACGATCTTGCCGGTGATGTCGGTGTAGGCCTCGATCGCGTCGGCGGGTTCCAACTCGTCGGCCAGGTCACCGGCCAGGTCACCGGCCATGTCGCCAGCCGCCTCGGCCAACTCTTCCATCGCTGCCAGATCGGTCGGATCGCCGGCCAATCGCATCAGCAGTCGACGGATGTCGCGTTGAGTTCCGGGTCCGACAGCGATCCGTGCTCGGACGAGATCCATGTAGCCGCTCGGTGTGACGCCCGACAGGACCAGATGGTAGGGACCGGGAGCGACGTTGCGGGGAATGTCCAACAGCAGCTTGACCCGCCGCCGTCCGTCCAGTTGACGCAAGGACTCGGTCCCCAGGTGGACTCGGTCGCCACTGTCGGGATCGTACAACCAGGCGTCGAGCAGAACCGGAGTTGGACAACTGCCGCAATTGACGACTCCGGCAACCATCGAAGCCTCGCTGCCGGCTTGAACCCGCTCGGGCGAATCGAGAATCACGAGCTGGATACACTGATGGGCTTCCGCGGCTGGCACATTCAGACCGAGGGCCAAGCTGCCGACGACGAGTAGAGCACGCAAGGAGAGTGTAGACATTGCAGATCGCTCCAGAATTGTATCATTGGAAGGGAAGGGAGATGGTGTGGCAGCGGCGAGAGGCCCCGGCCGGTGATGGTTCTGCCTGAACACTGCAACCACACCCTGTTGAAAGGCAATGCCCGTGCCAAACTGGATCAGAGTCCAGTCTCAAGACGCAACCTTTGTTGTGGTCAGGAGTTGAGTGCAGATCCGATAATTGCACGTTCTGTCAACTCGGTTGCAGCAGCGGTGCGAAACTGTTGCAAAACGCAACAGCCCACTATTCAACGTTCGATAATCCAGCGGTGGCTGTCCGTCTGGGATGGCACAAAAAAAGGACCCTGGCAGCGCCAGGGTCCATGAGTTCCTTGCAGAGGCGACGATTATGTCGAGTGCCCCCGGAAGGACTCGAACAATCGGAAGAAACACCGAGACGTGTGCAAGTTTCAGAGACGGCCGGTGCGAAATCCGGTGCAGTTGACCGCGAAAACGCCCCAATCGACCCCGAATTGGCCCAGGTGATCGAGGCCTGGCCAACCCTGCCCCCGGCGATCCGCGAGGCGATCCTGGCGATGCTCAGGGCGGCCGAGTGAGCCAGCCGGTGGCCTCATGCACTCTTGGGGCCTCTCCAGTCGGCCAGAAAACGAACCGCCCCACCCCGTTTGGGATGGAGTCCCTGACTTATCCCGTGTTCGCCGCGACGGGTCTTTGGGGTGGATTCTTCGCCACTTGATGATTGCCGTGCCACATGGGCACAATGCGTGTCGTGCGATCTCGGCTTTCTCACGGAGATGAAGCGATGCGGCTGACCCACTGGCTTGTAGGACTGGCTCGAAAGTAACCTCTCTCCAGGCGATCCACTCGCCGCAAGTGGCACGGCGATCTCCGCCCGGCAGTGGAACGACTGGAAGACCGCACCCTGCTCGCGGCACCGCACCCGTTCGATCTTGCAACGCTGGACGGCAGCAACGGCTTCCGCCTGGACGGCATCGATGCGAGTGATAACTCCGGCTATTCGGTGAGTACCGCCGGCGACGTCAACGGCGACGGCTACGGCGACATCCTGGTGGGGGCCTATGCTGCCGACCCGGGTGGTGCCATCAGTGCCGGTGAGACATACGTGGTCTTTGGCGGGGATTTCACCGGGGCGGCCACACACGCGGGCACGGTGGCGGCTGACACGCTGACCGGTGACGGCACGGCCAACGTGATGGTGGCCGGCCAGGGCAACGACATCGTCACCGGTGGCGGTGGTGCGGACGTGATCTACGCGGCCGAAGGCGACGACACGATCACCGTCAGTGACACGACGTTTGCGAGGATCGACGGAGGTTCCGGTGACGACACGCTCAGACTTGACGGCAGCGGGCTGACACTCGACCTGACCGACATCGCCGACTCGGACCTGACGGGGATCGAGACGATCGATATCACCGGCAGCGGCAACAACACGCTGACGCTCGATGTGCTGGAAGTGCTCAACGTCAGTGATACCTCCAACACGCTTTCGGTCATCGGAAATGTCGGTGACCGGGTCGTTATCGTTCTGGATGGTGAATGGACACAGACCGGGACCGAGTCATTGCCCGGCGCATCATTCGCGGTGTTTGCCAACCGCAGCGCCGTCCTGCGGCTCGACACGCGTCTGGATGTACAGGTGCAACTTCCCGAAAACGGCAAGACCCATGTCGTCAAGTGGGCCGACGACCAGGTGACCGTGGCCGACATCTACGGCGACAACAGCCTGGTCCTCGACATGGACCTGTGGGACAGCAACAGCATCCTGGGCAGCGATGTCGATGATCACCTGATCGTCGACCTGGCCAACTCGGATTCCCTTCCGATCAATGGCCTGACGTTTGTCGATGCGACCGGCGACGATGACGACACGATCGATTTCCAGGACAGCTCGGGCGACGCCTACGACACGGTCCACTGGACGCTGACCGATGCGGATTCGGGCATCGCGACGGTTGGACCGTATCGATTGCCGGCATCGAGCAGGTTGTCGATTCTTCTTCGGCGACTGTGCGTGGGATAGCCGTGGACGCGACGGTCACCGACGCGATCACGCTGACGGCCGACACGGCATCGACAGTTGGCAGGCTGAAGGTGTCGATGGGAAGCATCGATTTCGAGATTGCCTTCCCGAGCGAGACCCTGGCCCTGATGGGCGGTGGCGGCGACGACGTGATCACTGTCTCAGAGCCCGACGCGACATTTACCGCGACGTTGACCGTCGACGGCCGCGACGGCAACGACACGATCAATGCGACCGCGACATGGCGAGACATGGTGCTGATTGGCGGCCCCGGCCACGACGATCTCTTCGGTGGTGACGGCGATGACCAACTGATCGGCGGTGATGGTGACGATGATCTCTTCGGTGGTGCCGGCAACGACAACATTCGCGGCCAACTGGGCAACGACTCGATCATCGCCGGGTCCGGACACGATACGGTCACCGGGCACGACGGAAACGACACGATCGAGGGGGGCAGCGGCAACGACAGCCTCGACGGCAATGCCGGTGATGACGATGTCTATGGCGAACTGGGCAGCGATACGATCACCGGCGATTCGGGCAACGACAGCCTGGTCGGCGGCGGCGGTGACGATACCGTCGCCGGGCAGACCGACGACGACACGGTGCTGGGCGGGCCCGGCGACGACCTCCTGACCGGCGGCGACGGCAACGACTACATGGAATCCGAGGGGGGTGCCGACATCTTCCTGGGTGGCTCAGGCAACGACACGATCCGTGGCGGTGCCGACAACGACGAACTCTACGGCCAGGAGGGCGACGACGTTCTTTACGGCGAGGGGGACGACGACCTGCTCTCCGGGGGAGCCGGCAACGACACGCTCGATTCGGGTTCCGGCAACGATACGCTCAACGGCAACTCCGGCTCGGACCAGATCATCGGCGGCGACGAGAACGTCGTGCTCACGATCGATCTCTCGGATGCCGCCTCGGCCGGATCAACGTTCGAGGTCCTCGCCGCGGGGACCGAGGTGATCGTCCGCCAGCAGGGTGGCGGGGAACTGTCCCGTGGCACGATCGGTCAACTGTCTCAACTGATCCTGCACGGCACCGCTAACGATGACACGGTGCTGGTCGACTTTTCCGCCGGGAACCCGTTGCCGACAGGTGGCCTGTCCTTCGATGCGACCAGCGGTGGCGGGACCGATCGGCTGGAACTGATCGGCACGGGCATCGGCAGCGTCGCTCACACGTTTGACAGCAGCACCAGCGGCACCGTCACGGTTGACGGTCGGCCGATTGATCACTCGGCCGTCTCGGAACTCCGCGATACCCTTACCACAACCACCCGCAGTTTCACGCTCGGTGATGGCGACGATGTGATCACCGTGGATGACGATGGCACGTCGGCCGACGGCATCAGCCGTGTCTCGCTGTCGGTGTATTCGGGCACGATCGACTTCGCCGGTCCGGCCAGCCAGTTGGTCATCTCCACGGGCAACGGTTCGGACACCGTGACGATTTCCGGGTTGGACAGCGCGGTGAACACCACGTCGTTGCTGCTCAATGGCCAGAACGACTCGGACACGCTGGATGTCTCGGGTTCGCATGTCCCGGTCAAGCTCAACGGTTCCGGCGGTGATGACGTTCTGAGCGGCGAGAGTGGCAACGACACGATCAACGGTGGTGATGGAATCGACCGGTTGTACGAACGCGGCGATGTCGACCTGACGCTGACCGATAGCAGCATGAGCGGCGGGTTGGGCAGCGACGACCTGACGAGTATCGAGACGGCCTACCTCAAGGGCGGCAACAGCAACAACCGTTTGAACGCCTCGGCGTTCAGCGGCGATGTCACGCTGATCGGCGTGGGTGGTGCCGATACGCTCAAGGGGGGCTTGGGCAACGACATGCTCAACGGCCGCTCGGGTGCCGACTCGATCACCGGCGGCGACGGCGACGACACGCTGAAGGGCCTGCGTGACAACGACGTGCTCAACGGCGGCAGCGGCAACGACTGGCTCGACGGGGGAACACAGGACGACTCGATCAGCGGCTGGACGGGTGACGATGTACTTTACGGCCGCAGCGGCAACGACATCCTGGTCGGCGGCGAAGGCCACGACAGCCTGTACGGATCCGCAGGGAATGACATCCTGCAGGGCGATGACGGCAAGACTGAGACCGACCACACGCGAGACGACGATCGGGTTGACGGTGGAACTGACGGCGACACGGTCCGTGGTGGCGGGGGATCCGACACGATGCTCGACGACGCCTCGGAAGTCGACGAGAACTTCGCCTACTGGGCCGAGTGGGTCGATGCGGTGTAGGAATGTCGGTTGGCTACCACGTTGTCGGTCGGATCAGAATTCCGCAGCATAACGTGGAGAGTTTTCAGGTAGATCTACTTGCGCAAATAGAAACTAGAGCATCACTGGGACTGCGGACACGATATGCTGGGCAAACTGCTCACCCAGAGATGCACAACTGTAGACAATATACAAACACCCCCCTGTCGATCGAAACCACGTCCGTGTGAGAGCCCCCGGTGAGAAGAATGGGGAACAGGGGAGGCCATTCGGATGTTTGATGTTCGCCGAATGCCGCGGCTCTCGGG
>Ga0209402_10001664_pt1 | contig 23666 bp, 35 predicted proteins | sample ArcticOcean_MG_C_3_FD_187437 | JGI IMG/M metagenome (GOLD analysis project Ga0209402, IMG submission 187437) | Marine microbial communities from western Arctic Ocean - ArcticOcean_MG_CB8_126 (SPAdes) (version 2) | ecosystem: Environmental > Aquatic > Marine > Oceanic | place: Arctic Ocean... | reverse complement strand
TCCTCTATAGAACCTCTATTATATTATTCGCCTATTTAATGATAGTGGCAAGTTTTACATTGCCACTTTTTTTCTCGCTTCCTATAGGGAAACGAAAACCCCTTGATATTAAGTATCATCATTATTATAATGAAATTCCTCGTCTTCATATCCTAACTGTTCAATTACCTCATCGGCATAGTAATATGCAGAATTAATAGCATCATCTACTGAACGCTTATTTTTTCGTCGTTCGCGTCGGGTTTCCCGTTTGCGCTTGCGCTCTTGCCGATAATCATCAAAATAATCTTCGTCAAAGTCTGAATCGTTACTAGTCTTAGACCGTTTATTTTTACCCATCGGTATTTTTCTTTGACCTCTTCTTCTTGGGCTTAGTTTTCTTAACAGCAACAGCAACAGGCTCCGGTTCCGGTGCTGGCTCGGGAATGAGCCCAGGCATAAATTCCCAAACCAATCGGGCTGTTAATCCATCAAGCCTTTTATCCTTCATCTGAATAAGCAACTCAGATTCGCTTGGATGTATTGATTCCAGCATATTGACAAAGATTTCTTCGCGCTTCATCTTATTCTGAATCAGCTTGCCTGTGCGCGAAGTAAAATAAACCAGCTTCCGAACTTCTCGTTCTAAGATAGATGGAGCCAATCCATATTCACTATCATCCTTCTTATATGGAGGAGAGCCTTCGGGCAACTCCCACACAATATCGGGATGAAATGCTCCTTGCAAAATAGTATGCAGTGCTTGGGTATTTTTATGCCCGCGAAGCAATGTAATTTTTTCGTCATTTGTTTCTGCCTTAGAAACACGACCAAAAAGCTCGGGTAGACTCTCACTATAATTTGGCATTCTTTAAAACTCCTGAATATCTTCCATCAAATTTTTCAACTTGAATTTCACAAAATAATTAAACAACTTGCTTCGGTCACCAGAAACGGCATTGGTATATTGAGAAAGAATTTCTTCCTTCAAGTCTTGAGGTACAAACTCTAAATCAATCAACTGTTCGTTTCTACGATAACCGCGCAACTGATTAGAATCGTTCCAATCATTGGGGTCCGATGCCATCCATCCGGACAGCTTTTTCTTTGAAATTGATTTCTGTCGTTCGCCCCTCACTAGAACATCATCTGAACTCAGGCAATTAGGAATACCATCTCCACGATCTCCGCGAATAATATGTTCCTTCAAAAAATCCTGAGGGCTATCGGTCCGAAGAAACTTCTTCTGAACTGGAGCGAACTGATCTACATTACTGTATTGTTGCAACTGCATAAAATCTTTATCACCAGATAAAATTAATTTATTTTCAACCGGGCATACATGTTGAACCAGTACGGCAATAATATCATCTGCTTCTGCTCGGTTTACATCAAGAACAATATAAGGAAAATACTCCTTAATTTCGTCTCTGATTTTATTTAGCGTTTCAAAAATTAGAGTCCAATCCAAAGTCGAAGCAGCACGGTCTTTCTTTCGCCCGGCCTTATAAAATGGAAAAATATCTCGGCGCCAATAATGTCGCCCATCACAACAAATTACAAGATCGCCATACTTCTCACCAAACTTCATCTTGTATGCACGAAGACTATTCAGCACCATATGGCGAAGTAAGTCTTCATTTATCTCTTGATTTTTATTGTAGGTATTAATACTCACCATCAAATTGCTAATGGCAATTTGATTCAGATCTACCAGTATCATTCCAATCCTTTACACACACCATCAGGAAAAATCACAGCAAGTTTCTTGTTGTATTTTCTTGCACGGCGAATTGTTGCCCACGTTCCAGAGCGCAGAACTTCTTCTTGCTCTTTTGGTGTGGCAATTAGTACATCACAAGCCTTGACGATTTCAGTATTCCGCTCCAAATAAGGAAGGGGCTTTTCAGTTATGTCGCCGACACACCAAGCCCTCTTGGTATCAACATCGGGTGGATGAATAACCACAGTACCAATTCCAGCACGGGTAAACATAGTTATGGCAAAATCATCAGCCTCATCATCTGCTCCAATACAATCGCCATGATGAAATTCACGAATGGGCCCAAGCTCATCTTCAATCATTTGCCAGACACTCAAGAATGACTTCTTTTGAGAAATAGTCATTCCCTCTTGAGTGCCTGTGAATCCAATCTTGACCATTACTAAATCACCCTAAGAATAATCATATCTTTATTAATACGACCCGTCACTTTTGTTTCCTTTGCGGCAATTGTGTCCATCAACTTTCGCAGCTTCACTTTACCGTTATTCAAGACTTCGGGTAAAATTGCATCAGGCTTTCGGATCTTCTTCTTGAACGAAGTAGCCACATCAAAATCATGCAACGTAGTTCCCTTTATTGTCATTCCACTATCTGAGTTATACTTATAAAGAAAACGATCTTTTGTATTGAAAATCCAAATTTGGTTAGATTCAATCATCTTATCAGGAGACACGCTAACGATCTTAAAGCTATCGTCCCGAACCTTATACTTTACCTTCGCCACCTGCTGGTCAACAGATTTATGTTTCTTCGATCTAGGCTTTCTTGTTGCCTTACGGACGTTCCCCCACGCCACCGAATCATCTATCATCCCTTGAATAAACTTACGATACTTCTTTTGCTGTGGAATTGACAGAAAGGAATATCCCTCATTCAATTGGTCATCATCACCATCAATCAACTCTTCCACTTCAAACAAAATATCTTCTAGATAATCCTGAAGTTTCTTGGTATGGGGACCCTTAACTTCCTTATTCTGCAAGAACTTGTACATATCAAAATTCGAGTTTTCACAATCATCAACAATGAAATCATCAACTTCGGCTTCAACTTCACCAAGAAGGTCGCGTACCTGATTGGATACTCGTTCCTGAATACTGAGAATGGGAGATTTATTTTTAATGTCTTGCTCTTTTGTCTTCTGGGCAATAATAGTTTTTCCATCCTCAACCAAATCATCAACAACCACATTCAGGCGAGCAGTCAGTGTATCAGACTTGTATCCGTCAGTGATAATTTTGGATACATTTCCCCAGGTAGAAGATGATAGTGAAGCCGATCTTATAGCAGCCAAGTCAGACTTCGGTCGATTATTTTTTACATAGTCCTCAAGAAACTCTTTACTTTCCTTAGTAGAATATACACCATGATACCAATGCAAGGCTTTGCCGAGAAGTTTTGTCTGTTCGTCTTCGGTAAGATCATCGAAATCATCGAATGAGGGTTTCTCGCCATACGTTGTCACAATTTCAGCGCGGTTAATTCGGGTTCGCTTGGTTTTCTTTTTTGCCACGAAGGGTGTTCTCCAGTAATCAGTTATCTATAGTATAGCCAAAAACAGAGAAAAGTCAAGTCTCTATGCTTGCCAATTCTTGAATTGCCCTTTATTAATTAAGTTTGCCTTTACGAAATCAATCTTTTCCTCTGGGCTCATGATTTGTGGTATTGTTACCCATGGCAATTGTTGGCGATTGAAGTCGCGCAGGCATTCAAACGTATTCCCTCGTAACAATTGCCGTTCAGCCTCAGGCCATTGATCTGGGCTGAATACGAATTCTGGTTGATTCGTCGTACCGATTGGATTCGTCTTGTCATAAACATAGACATCATTGCAGTCAGTATTCACAAATAAAAGTTTACCCTCGACATGAGCCTTCAGAGCCCAGAGCATGTGCGTAAAGTCATCCGGAATATTAGGAACTTCCAGATGTTTCAAATCACATTCGACAGCCCTCGAAGAGATGGCCAGCGTCACTTCACCCCCGGTACAGTTGTGCCCGTCCCAATAAGTGTATGATGGAACTGGAAATCGAAAATTGAAATAGGAATGAAGCCAGGCACCAGGAATCACTTCTTTGTGTGGCTGCTGGGTTTCGTGGCATCTTACCGAATCAGTAATCTGCATATTACTCAGGTAATCGAAATCGACAATCTGATTAAGATCGCCAATGGATTCAAATGCACATGGGTAATAAAAATCATCACCATCAATCATAATCAAATGGGTATAGTTCTCTTTCTTGTACAGACTCTTATATAAGTCAAGAACAGAGTTATGCCCCATTCCATTACCACCATTGCTCTTGGTCTTGACGACCTCAAAGTCCTTGATGGCTGATTTAATTCCGTTGTAATAATCATCGTCGTTCGTATTACAGACAACTTTCAAATCCCATTCAAATGGATGGTACTCTTGGTCTACAACAGAATTAACGCACCGAAGCAATTCTTCTTTTGAAACAGTTGTGCTACAGAGCGGAACTACTAAGGCTTTCACAAATTCTGCCACATAGCAATATTGTCAAGTTCGCCCGAAATCCAACGATAAGTTTTTTCCATACCCACTTTAAGAGGCTTACTAGGTGCCCAACCTAATTTCTCAGCAATTAAATTATTATCAGAACATCTTCCTTGAACACCTCTAGGACCATCAACATTCTTAATAACCAAATTTTTTCCCGAAATATCAATAGCCATTTGAGCAAAATCATTAATTGCAATCATTTCTTCAGATCCAATATTTACTGGACCAGTAAAATCAGAATCCATTAATCGCAAAGTGGCCTCAATACACTCATCAATATACAAAAATGATCGTGTTTGAGTACCATCACCCCACACCTCAATCTCAGTACCGTTTACAGCTTCCGCAGCTTTTCGGCACATCGCAGCAGGAGCTTTTTCTTTACCACCCTTATATGTACCCTCAGGCCCAAAAATATTATGATAACGCGCAATACGCACATTCAACCCATAATTACGATGGTACGCAAGATACAATCGTTCGCTGAATAATTTTTCCCAACCATATTCAGAATCAGGATCAGCAGGATAAGCAGACGCTTCGGCACAATTTGGATTATCAGCATCCAACTGATTGTGTTCTGGATACATACATGCCGAAGAAGAGAAAAATACCTTTCCAACTCCATACTTTCTACAGTTCTCAGCAATGTTCAAATTAATCTGTGCAGAATTATGCATCACATCGGCATCATGGTCGCCCGTAAAAATATAACCGGCACCACCCATATCCGCAGCAAACTGATACACCTCATCATATTGTTCAAAAATACTTTCACAAAATGCCTGATCGCGCAAATCACCTACAACAAAATCATCAGCAGCAGTAGGCGCAAATTCCGGCCGCTTTATATCAACACCGCGGACCCACACAGGCTCTTTAGTGGCAACACCACGAACCCAATGGCCATCGGTCTTTAATCGAGACACCAAACTACTGCCGATAAACCCACCTGCACCACATACCAAAATTCTCTTCACAATAAACTCCTATAATTTATTTAACTGTAAAACCAAATCAGAAACCATACCCAATGTAATGTCCTGATGATTTCCAACGTACACACAATTTGAATTAATATACTCAGAATTTAATTCAAAATGGTCTACAACTCTATCATTAAACGGAGGATGTTTATATAAATTTCCGCCTATAAATGGTCGATGCTCAATGCCCTCAGAATCTAATAATTTTTTCACTTCAGAAATATTTCCAGTTTTGGTAATAATAGGAAGACAAAATGAACTAATTCCATCATCATCAAAATTACAATAATATTTAGCATCATCTAACCCAGAAACAAATTCTCTATAGTTACCATTTCTAATTTCAATATTTTGATTCATTCGCGGAATCTGCATAATTCCAAGTTTTGCATTAATTTCACAACTTCTTACATTATAACCATCTCGCAAAAAAGTAAACTTAGGATCTACACCATCAACAACATATTGATCTTGCTTATCCGCAGGAAGCTCCCTCAACATACCATGGGATCGCAACAACAAAAATTGGTGATATAATTCTTCATCATCAGTACATATCATTCCCCCCTCAATGGTAGTCATGTGATGCCCATAATAAAAAGAAAAAGAAGAAGCAACTCCAAAATTACCAATCTTCTTTTCACCAAAAGTTGCACCATGAGATTCACAACAATCCTCTACAAGAGTAACATTATATTTTAAACATAAATCTAAAAGAGCATCGCTAATTGCAGGAAATCCAATAAAATGGGTAAGAAACAAAACACAATCTCGATTCTCTTTAAACATCTGCTCAAGCGAATCTAATCTAGGACCAAAATTATCAAGACTAATATCACACAAAAGAAGATTTAAATTATTTTGAATTACAGGAGAAACATTGGTGATCCAAGTGGACGATTGACAGATCCAATTATGTCCTCTATCTGCCAAAGCCCGCACCAATAATAAATTAGCAGATGATCCAGAATTAACGAAAACGGAATATTCACATCCCTGCCATTTTGACCATGCATCTTCAAATTCTTTTACAACTGGACCCTGAGTTAATTTTTCCGAATTTAATATAAACTCACTTAGTTCCCTTCTTTCAGTATCTAAAATTGCATCATCAGTCATTAATTTCCACATCAGTGTATCCTTTTTGTTCTTTCACATCACTGTCTATAATATTATCAATAGCAGATTTGCATTCATATCTATCGTCGTTTAATGAACGAATTTTTTTAGCCAAATCATAATACACATAATTAAAAGTTTCAGTAGTTTCCATAATCATCATTTCGTTGATAATATTCCATAAGGCTAGGTTAACTAATCTTAAATTATCTAAAACCTTCGCATCAACAATAGTATATAAATCAAGCCGAATTGCAATTTCATTCAACCGATCATATTCATCATTAATAAACCTCAATTTATGACTATCGGCAATTCTATTCTTCTTAATTTCTAATATCGTCAATTTATCCATTAACTCACCAGCCGAAACTGGAATTATTATATCAATCATAATTCGTCCAATGTTCAGATACAGTATAGTATCTTCCTGGCATTCTTTGAAGTCTATATTTTGGGCAAGTAATTTCATGAATAATACCATCCATAAAACAATGAAAAGAACTCTCTACTGCATAGATAGCTTTGGCATTCTTGATGATTTTGTACCAATCAAAAATCACATACCCATCCTTTATATCCATTTCGATCACTTTACAATCTGGTTGAATAGGTAATTTAACTTCATTATCAGAAGAGGTTAACGCAGCTAAAACATATTCGTCTTCCGATCCCACCAATTCTGTGTATAACGACTCTTCTTTGTTTATATTTCTCGTCCATGATAAATTATAAATTTCCTCGAACGGAACATTAGACAACCTATACTTAGGCTCTTGACATGTTTCATGTGGTAATTGTGCAGTTGGGTGGGGGCCCCTGTCTGCCAAATTTAACGCATAATCAAAACCTTCTTCCTCATAAATTTTCAGACACTTAACCACATCAGCTTTAAGCCAATCATCAGGTCCAGAATTTAATCCAGAATTTATAGGTATATCATCACTATCATTCAACACTATTGGAGTTACATAATCAAATCTACTGAGCAAATCTAACATCATTTCACGAACAGGCCAATACACATCATACCCAGAATCAGCATATTTCTTCGCAATTGGGGCACAAGTAATTATATCACCAAACCCACCAGACTGCATCATCATTAATTTAGGCATAACTACTGTGATTTCCTATGAGGATCAATAATTTGATGGTATAAAATCTCAGACGGCATTTCATTTGAGTAAAATTTTCCAGTATCGGGCAGTTGGCTGAATGAAGGATATGCAGGATCTTGATATGCCTTAATACCTAACATCTTGGTAAACACACTAAAAATAGACTGGTCGCGTCTATATACTTTATTTTCGGGATAGTCATCAAACCCACATGTATTTGGAGCGTCAGTAATTAATCTATAGTCTTCGCAATACCGCATATACTCATTAACAAATTGCATAGTAAAATCACACTTACGATAAAACTGAGGCGAACCACATCGAGGCCTTGCTTCATGTACCTGCTGTACCCGAACATCATCCATATCATCGCAATTCATATAATAAAATACATCTCGCTTTGTCTGCTCTCGTTCCCACAAAATCTTCCCCCGAGGATCATTAGACGATTCAAAACTGGGCTTATCAGGATCAATAAGATAAAATGGAAGAATATCATTTTCCTGACAAATATCAATCAACGGTTTTGCACTATCAATAAAAGACGCGCCCGAATCAGAATAACAAACAACATCACCTTCGCTACACTCATTCAAAGTTTTTAAAATAAAGTAACTTTTCCACATCCAATATCCAGCGCCGGTTTTATGTCCTAAAATATGCCAATTTTTACGCATAAACGATTTGTCAATATCATCAAAGTTATAAGTACGAACTTCATCAAACCCCCCAACTTCTAGTCCTGTTTTTGCATTATTTTTCTGACTTTCATAAAAACGGCCGTGTGCATAATTAATTAAAATATTCATATCAAAATAAGACCTCTATCTGAACAGAACGACTTATATACCGCTTGAACTTTTGGTGAGTGGTCACCAATTCCAAGTTTTCCCTTACCTCCATTTAAATCAAATTCATGCATATATGTCTTTGGCCATTAAATAAAAACAATCACACCCGACCTCTGAGTACATTCTTCTAGTCAAACCAGTAAGCTGAAAAAAATCACCCAGACCCATATGATGATATAATAAAAACGAATCTTCTGTTGGCTGTCTCATCATAAAATCCTTTTTTGAACATCCGCAATAACATCATAAAGAATTTCATCCAGATTCTTAACAGCTTTCCAGCCAACCAAATTATAAATCAATTGAGTTCCCGGAACCCTTCGTTCCATATCTTCAAATCCTTCACCATATGCTTCCTTATACGGAATAAAAACAATATCACTATCAGAATTCGTTTTCTCGATCACTCGCTTCGCTAAATCAAAAATACTAATCTCTTCGTTGTTTCCTATATTCAAAACCTTACCAACTGTATCCGAACTTTCTAGAACCAACAAAATACCATCAGTAATATCATCAACATGTCCAAAACATCTTGTTTGATTGCCATCTCCATATACAGTAATATCATCTCCACGCAAAGCTGCCTCAACAAAACGAGGAACTACCATCCCATAAAAACCAACTTGGCGTGGGCCCACGGTATTGAAAAGGCGAACAATTCTAGCCGGAAGATTCTTACTGCGCCAATACGAATATGCAAGAACCTCTTCAATAGCCTTTGCTTCGCTATATGACCATCGAACATTCAACGGCGAACCAAGAATTCTATCATCCTCCTCAACCAAAGAATCAGAAACATTCTTTCCATAAATTTCACTTGTGCTGGTAACAAGAATTGGACGAGAATACTTATGAGCTTTCTCCAATATAATTTCAGATCCACGAATATTTGTCGAAAGACTTTCTAACGGCTTATCAATAATATTCTTAACACCAACAGCCGCGGCAAGATGAAGTACCGAATCAACTCTACGGACACAATCATCCACAAGGTCTACATTCAAAATAGATCCGATAACAATCTCTAATTTTGGATTATTTTTATGTTGACTGAGATTATCAATTCGACCAGTAGACAAGTCATCTAATACAACAACACTATCACCTCTACCGATAAGTTTATCCACAAGATGTGAACCAATAAACCCGGCGCCGCCCGTAATCAAATACTGCATTATTACAAATATTCCTTCCCAAATGTAAATAATTCTTCAGTACCATGTTCATGAATATATTCTAGATAATTGCGCTGGTCTATAATTTTATCATAGACAGACGAATCAAAGGTCCAATCACCGATAATATTTTTTGGCGTATCTACTTCACAAAAATCCAAACCATTAATCACAGGATCAAATGCAGCATTAATTTCAGCAACATCTTTACCATATTCTTTATACTCTAAAACCTTATACCAAAGTTGCTTTATCACATAGTATTTTAAATTAAGAGCTTGTAAATGAATAAATCCACAATCTTTAATTGGAACGGCCGGAAGATTTATAGGAGGAGTTCTAGGATCATGAAATTCTCTCTTAGTTAAATCATAATATCCAGTATGCTTTACTGGGTAAATAAAATCTCGATAATTGTTTATATATTCTGGGTCTTGTCGAATCTTACCTAAAGAGCCAACAACATTATATTGATACACAAGCAATTTAAGGTCTAATGCCTGCTCCACAACCCAACCAAAATGTCGGACAAATGAATGAGATAACAACTCGTCTGCATCCATAGAAATTACAATATCGGCTTCTGCACCTCTACTATGTTCCAGCAGAGTCGAACGACATAAACTTTCGTGGTGAAACGAATCATCTCTAGTTAATATTGTAGCTTCGTCACCCAAGAAATCTTTAATCACTTCAACAGTATTATCAGTAGATCCATCATCAACAAACACAAACTCGTCTACTTCATATTCTTGCCAAAACGGAAGAACCTTTTCTAATAACAGCGATTCGTCTTTTACTTGTGTGTTTGTATGAACAATCATAGTCCCTATAATTTCCTTGCAATGAAAGAGGCACTCTTTGCAAACAAGTCAGTATATTCATTATCGGCATCAAGATTATTATTATCAATGGCAGTTGAAATCATAGAAATATCTAACTCACAAAGAAGCCAAATAGTATCATCAACAATACCATCCTTAAAATAATCATGCCCTATAACAATATCCCCAGATTTAAGATATTTAGAAAAAATTTCAATCTCCTTTGCCTTATTTCCACCATCGCAAATTAGTAGAGTTTTTCCTGGCTGAGAAATTAACTGACTAATTTCCGACATACCCCCTTCACTAAACACATCTAATAATCTCAAATAAATATCACATTCAGCAAAAACACCATGAACATCTTCTTCTATAATAGTTTCCTTATAGTGACCTACATCAACCTCCCTAAACCAATCATGAGGATGTTGAGAAAGATGATCTACAATATCATAAGAGATAATATCTCCATAAAAATCTAAATGTCTTCGTATGAAAACCTCCAAACCACCAAAAAATGTCCCAATTACAATACACCTATCGAAATTTTCATTGCCAAATAATATGGGATATGATTCTGTAATATTATAACTTTGTTGAGTATGTATTCCATCCACAAAAATAAACCAACCGGCCGTCCTCCCCTCTTTTGGTATTTTATCTATCGACATAATAAATATTCCCTCTTCCCAGTAATGTAAATAATCATAATTCTAAATCGAAATTCTTCGCCTTTCGTTCATGGAACAATCGTTCATCAAAGTCGCGATCTTCTGGCTTATCGTTATCAATATATAGCTGATCGTAACCACGCTTCTGACCATCATATCCATGTGACTGCATCCAATCAGGATGCTGATGTTCAAACAAAACGTCTGGGCTAAACGAAAGTCGATCTAGTAAATCAGCCACGGCAGTAAATTCTGTATCTGCCCAGAAGGTGATATATTCAGGATAGTAAATATAGTCGAACCTTTCGTAATAAGGCTTGCCCATAATACAAAGTGTATCAGTCTCTCGATTATGACCATCGAAAAACCAGACAACACCGTCACCATCAGCAAAAGATACATCCATTTCTTCGACAATTTTATCATCCCATCCATTCACTAATGCCAGCCAATCATCTGCGGGCTGCATGAGAATATCATAGTCTGGAGCCTTGTCCATGTCACGATTTACAGAACCAATCTTACCAGCCCGTTCGTCAAAATAGTATGAAAGATTATCATATGACTCAAGGCGCTTAATGGCATCTGGATTGTTCATCGTCTCATCGTCAGTATCACAAGAAACTAGATAATGACAATTATGGTCGCCTGACTGTTTTTCCACGAACGAATCCAACACCGTAAAGAATTTCTCACATCTACCACGGGTTGGAAACTTAACTAAAAGATCCATTATGAATCTCCTTAATATGGATACTTTTTTCGCTTGGGGCGAGCATCAAACTCAGCCTTCAAGCCAGTAAGTAATGAAGTCCATTGCGATGCTCTCATGTCCCAGCTATAGAAATAATTATAATATATGACTTGTAGTTTTAAAATTTGCTGAAGGGCTGGTTCCCAATATTGGTCAAGTGCGTTGCTCAGAATACCCGAATACTTCTGGGCGTGTCTGGATGGATCTGATTCCCAATTATACATCCATGCATAGTCAGTACAGGTTTCAGTCAATGCGCCATAGTTAGGAACAACAGCCAAAAGCCCTGCGGCCATGGCTTCAATTGCAACGCAACATGAGCTTTCAATGTAAGTGGAAGGGTATGCAAGAATATGGCTCTTGGTCAAAGCACCACGAATCTCATCGTTTGAAACTGTGCCATAATAATTAACCGATTTGAGTTCACCCAAGCGATCATACAATTCTTGGAATTGCTTGTCTTCTTCTTCCCAACCATAAATTTTGAAGCTAGAATATATGTCCACTTCAAAATCATCACGCTGAGTTTCTAGATGACGAATGGCTGATTCTAGAATATGAAGCCCGCGATGAGGAGTAGAAAAATACACAAGGCGAAGTTTATCGTCCTTGGGTTTTTCGTGAGGCTCAAAACGCTCGCAACAATTCTTCAGTACCACACCATCTTCATATGGAACGCCCAGCTTCATATTATACTGTTGCTGTTGCCAATGGCTATTAAATACAATCTTGGCGAATCGTTCGCGGGAAGATGCCTCTTTAAGATGCTCCGACTCGGGATCTTCTGGTAGATCCTGAAGCCAAAGAATGTTGGGTTTGTCAGGATCAATAAATTCGTCACGCACACGCGACATAATAAAATTGAAATTATCCCAAAGCTCAGGATCGAGTCGAGACTTCAAACCCTCAAGCATTAACTCAGTGCCGCCTTTGGCATCTTTATGAACTGCGTTTTTCTTTAACTCATCCTCGTCTAACACAACTCCAGAAGCATTATCGGAAGTAATTTTAAGCTCAAATGGACTATCAATCATTTTAATTTTCTCCAAAAATAGGGGCGGCAGCAACAAAGCTACCGCCCCCAATTCATGCTCTAAACGAGAACATTATTATAGAACGGACTATTACGAAGGCGAGTCCATACCATAACGGGACGTGCTAGTGGCAGTCGGCTCTGACCATACTTCATGATTACCATAAGCCTCAACCGTGGTCTTGATGTGTGAAATCAAAGCGCGGAAGTTCTGCACGCCAAATCGCGCGCGGGCTTCAGCAGCCGTGAGGGTCTTTCCCCGGGAGAGGTAATCGGTTACCCGACGTGCCTGACTATTAGTACGAAATGCCATTATTTTAGATCCTTTAAATATCGGTGTCAATTCAAACTTTTAACGCAATCACCGAAACTTGCGATAAAAATGTCTATTATTATATAGCAGTCAACTAGAGCTAGTTAGGGCTCCATTTTAATTTTATTGAAATTGGTAAGCATCTTATTAGGCTAAAGAACCATCACCATAACCACCGGCATGGTTTTCAATCCAATCTACCAAATCTTCATACCCCCCAATCAATTCATCGTCACTAAAAATCTTGGGTACAGTTTTTGGAGTCTGGTGTTTCTCGGCCAAGGTATAAAATTCTTCCTTGGACATTAAATTTGGAATTTTAAGCTCTTGGTATGAATACCCATATGAGTTAAGAAGATCCTTTGCCTTTACACACCACGGGCAACTATCCTTTGTGATTAACCAAATCAAGCTGATACCCAAAAATTAATATATCGGCTACCATCGCCATTGGTTGTTTCCGTATACTCAACTTCATTAGCTTTACCATACTGGTCAGGAGTTTCATAACGAACTTTCATCTCATTCTTCCAATGTTTGATATTAGCCTCAGTCGTATCATCAGACAAAACATAAACTCCCTGAATTCCAGTTTTTGCATCTCGCGCCATGATTTCTCCTCGGTTTTATTTAGCTGTAAAGGCTTGCAGTTTTGAACGGCAAAGATTGCCTATTGTTGATTTAATTATGAAAGAAACCGCAGGGTCTTGAGGACCTTGCGATTTCAGTTGTTTAAGTATTTCTCGTATGTGAGCATTAAGCTCTGGAGTTAATGTCATATATTATTAGTTCCTTATAAAATCGGGGCGGCAGGACTCGAACCTGCGGCTTTCTGCTCCCAAAGCAGACACTCTACCAGACTGAGCTACGCCCCGTAATTAATCTGCCTTCGCAGAATCAATTTGCTTTTTCAATTGCCTGATACACTCCCGAACATCCACATGTTCTTCTGTATCCTTTGATACTGGAGTCCCGGTTTCATACTCAAAAATTCCACAAAGCTCACATTTCAACATACCATCTATCCTTTTATTGTCTAAAAACTGGCAGGGTGAGGAGGAGTCGAACCCCCAACCCCCGGATTTGGAGTCCGGTACACTACCAATTGTGCTATCACCCTATTACGATGCCGTCGATGCACCCACATTCTGAACAACCTTGACCCGTTTGAAGACCGTCTCCTTGCCTCCGTGAAAATCAGAAACGCTATGGCGCTTCGGAGTCATCTTCGCAAGAAAACATTCGTTGACCTCTGCCATAGAAGAATCGCTACTGAAAAAGACCCCGAGGTTTCCCTTTCGGTCCTTGACCTTGTAGATATAACAACCAGCATTGTCGCTATACGTCTTTTGAACCAACTTGACGAAAAATTCAGCGCGCGTCTTGACCGAACCCATGTATTCAGAAGTCGATGCAGATTCCTTGGCTTCGGCCATCTTCATTTCGCGATTGGCTGCACGATCCATGGTGGTATAGACACAAGCCACAAAACCAAAGTCAGACTTGGCAATCATGCTAGGAGCAACATTGCGATATCCACCTTGTGGCAACAATCGCATAGAACGGTCAAAGTCAGATTCGTGAGCAGTCGGCCCTTTGTGAGTAAGAGCGTTCAACCACGCCAACGCTTCTTTTGCCTTCACTTTATCCTCTGGCAAAGTGTTCAGAGTACATGGATCGGTAAGCCAAATACCCAAAGTGTGAGAAGTAGAATGCCTCCCCGATGATTGAGCGGCATCCTTCTTTGAAATATATCCATGCGCGCGAATAATGCTAGCAGCATATTCCAGAGCAAGCTCCAACGGATATGTCGGAACAGATTTACGAGTCAATGGTTTCTCCCCTCAGAACAATAATATTCATTCTTAACCTCTACAGAGAGTATACCCCAGATTTGAGGTAATGTCAAGGGATTAGACGAAAATAGTTTATCCGTAAGTGCTTGATTCTAAAAGGGCTTTTGGTAACAGTTCAAGATTTCGTGTCATATAAGTGCTTGATTTTGAAAGGGTTTTTGACGCCCTGTATCGCCCTGTAACACGATTTTCTGCATTATGGGGGTTTATTGTACTACATTACATCAAAAGACGCTTAAAACCCATTTATAGTGAGTTCGCTATAAAACCCATTTATAGTGAGTTCGCTATAAAACCCATTTATAGTGAGTTCGCTATAAAACCCATTTATAGTGAGTTCGCTATAAAACTATTTTAAAATTGGTTGCTCAAAAACGTGTGCCCAAAGGATATATAAGGTGTAGCCGACTAAAAGAATAGCCTATACTAAAGCATCCTTTAATAAGAATATCCTTATTAAACACTAAGCCCATACTTAGCTATAAAGTACGCATCAACAATATCACTAACAGGGCTAATAACATTACTTGACCTAGGAGTAAGGTCCGAGCGTAAATCCACACCAGGGTTCTCCTTAACAAATGCTTCATACATCTTCTCCTTGTTCGCATTCCCCTTTCCTGTCGCAAACTTTTTAATTACTGTCGGGGGAATAATATCAAACTCCAGCTTCTCATCCCATAAATTATATTTAAGAATTGCTGTATTTTCTGCAATATGAAATACCTTCCCAGTAGAGCCATATGAATAACCTTCTAAGAATGCTTTATCAACTTTATGAATAGACGTAAGAATATCTAATGCCCAGGTAGCAATATCATCATATCGGTCTTCATCTGATTTCCATTGACCATGATTCTCTCCCCAAAGTCTACCTTCATGAAACTTATCATATTTTTTGAGATTAGATCTAAAATAATGATAGGTAGTCTCGAATGAGAATTTTCCCTTTTGAGTATCATGTATGCATATGGCTGGGCATGATAAAGAATAGTCAATTCCTGCAATTATCATAACTTATCTTCCCTCACATTATAGTCGCCACAAAATGGACAATAGTGTGAATTCTCATGTAGAAAATCTTCGCCTAATAAAATACTATATTGAGCTTCACAATTTCTACAGTCAAGAATTTCTACTGACAATTCTTCTTCTGGTATAACTTCCATTTATATCTCACATCCCGTTGCAGCACTACACGCCAATTCTTGAGAACCTATAGTTTGATCGCTAGATTCATAATTAGCCAAGAGCATCCAATCTACATCTGTTGGCATATTATTTTTTGCGGCTGTGTAGTCCTTTCTGTCACAATCCGTATAGGGTGCTTGTTTGTATATATGATTTGTGAATGGTAGAAAAGACACTCCGCTCATCTCATCGAAATGCTCATATACCCATGCCCCGACTTTGATCCATTCATCTTCTTTTACCGATACGGTGCATGAAGGTTTATGTTCACACCAATGGCGTTGATATGTCAGCCAATGTTCTAGCTGCTCGATGGCTGTCAAGTCAGTTCTAAATATAGCTTCTTGTGGTGCTTCCATTGGGAACGAAAAAACATAGTTGTGGTCGGGTTGCATAACATCATCTTCTACTGGAAATCCAGCTTCGACCATCATCTTGGCCAAAGGATCTTTTTTGTCAGCACGAATAGTGCGTATGTAGTGAGGATTATGGCGAGCATGTATACCACTAGAAGCATCAACAAGCTGTGATACAGTTCCCGAAGGCTTGACACAAGTGATTGCAACCGATTGATTAATGCCGAGCTTTTTAGCCCAGTCTTTATTTGTTTCAATTGCAATTGACTTGAGTTCTTCAAGCCGCTTAGGCAAGCCATCTTTCTTTCCATTCGTTAATACATTATCCATGATTCCAGTAAGACTCACACCAAGCAATCTCTCCTCTTCACAGTTTTTCCCCCACCCACTACCTATATATCTAAAATTCATGAGTGTAGCCTGAATTGTACCTAAAATAGTTGCGCGACGAACCTTATCTCTAAGAATAGCCATTGTATCTTTGGGTCGAATTACAACTTCAGAAAGGTTGCAGAATTCCTTTGACCGAAGAACAATCTCGGAACAAGGATTCGTACCAAATTCATGTTCAGGATCACGGCGACCACTTTTCGCTGCTTGCTCTTGACATGCAATTCGAGAGAAAATTCCTCGCTCTCCGCTTTTGCTATCATATAATGAAAGCCATTCGGCCATGAAGATCCCAATATCAGGCTTCTCTGTATATGCAGCAGAGTTATTAGAAAGAGCCCGCTGTGATTCTGTACCCTGCCATTGCCCACTCTTTGCATGGCGCATTCGTTCATCGGATAGATTAGAAAGTGAAAGAAGTGCAGAGCGTCGAACCCCGCCGACCACGACAATCTCTGCAATCTTACAAACCAAGTCATGGCATTCTAATGAAGTTAGCCTTCGCCCTGCTGCACCCGAGAAAATACGAACAGCAAAATGGAACAGATCATCAAGAGGCTGTGGACCAGAAGCTCTTCCTCCGAATGTTTTCAAAGGCGCACCTGCTGGTCGAATACGAGAAAGATCCCAGGTCGGAATCTGCCCACTATAGAGCATAGCCACCAATTCTTTGAGGGCTTTTGCCCAACCTAATTTGCTGTCGGGCACAATGATAGAAGTGTCTGTTGGATGAAATTCTTCTGCGACGAGGGGAAGCTGATTTACAGCCTGACGTTCTACAGAAAATCCAACGCCGGTGCCATTCATTAGAATATAAAGAATCTCGTCAAATGCGCGAGGAGAATCAACAGCAACATATGAACAATTATAGCCAGCAATATTCTCACGCGCCAGGGCTTCACCAGCCGTCATTAGACAACGCATAGATGGCATTACTTCAAGTTTTAATACTGCCTGTTCTAATTCTTCTCGTTCATTCTTTGTGAGCTTACCTTTTGTAAACTCTTTAAGATGCCATTCAAAAAAATCGAAATATCTTGTTACCGTTTCATCCCAAGTTTCTCGTCTACTCTCTTCGGGCAGCCAACGCGCATATCTTGACAGATGGATATACTGCTGATATGTTGTGGGGAGTGTATTATACTTTACTGCTGCTACTTCTACTGCCGATGCTGTCGTTGTCATTATGTTTAGGTTCTCCTCTTAAATATTTCCAAGACACAGGAAAAATATTTTGTGCCTTCTCTGAAATTTTATTTGCAATATACCGCGTTTCTTTTTGCGTATCCTTAGCGCATCTGAGATTACAGACCCGCGCAAAGGCATATAAACTTCCAGTCCAATACCACTCAGTAAATGAACTAAGGGGAAGAACCATTCTAGCCTGCTCGGCACATACACCCGCATCTAACATCTGTTTATATAGACTATTCGCTTTCATATATAGCAACATTACATTGTCTTCAATATGTCCCTTTTCATTTAAATGTTCAATCTTATCAGACTCGGAAGAACCTTGTTTTGCATTCTCTGGATTAGCTCGCCATGATTCTGGCATAAAAAACTCAGCCTCGTCTTTGACATACCTCCGACTAACTTCATTCCAAGTAAGACCGACCTGATGTTTTACTAACTGGCGGGCTACAAAAATAGGAGCTTTAATTCTAAACTGTAGAGTACAATGACCGAAAGGAGTCCAATGATTATGGCGAGCCAAGTATTTGATTAATTTCTCGTCTCCCTTTTTAAATTCCCCACTCTGCTTATTGAAACTGACTCTGGCTGCATTGACTACAGTAAGATCAGATCCCATATGGTCAACTAATTCAACATTCATATCATCCATTAGCATTTTTTCCATCCATTCAATTTAAATTTGGCTTGTAGTCCTATGAATTTATTCCTATTTATCACGCCTTCAACTTCTTCGGCGGACCGTCCTGCAAGCACCATGTCGTTAATATCTTTTTCTAAAATATTTTCTGGCCAGATACAAATAGCCCATCCAGCCTTAATTATCTTAGCCATTAGGTTTACTATTTCTTTGTTTCTCGGTTCGTTATCAAAGACAATCGTTGTAGTATCTTTCTCGACCAACCCATCAAGCCGGCTAAAGTCAGAACCGCCCACAGCGATAGCATTCCGAAGAAAAAGCGAATCAAGGGCTCCCTCAACCACGATAGTTGATTTTCGTCCATTCCATTTCTCCAATCCAAAAATTAAAGGTTGATTTTCGGCATTGAATTTCAATGCAAGATAGCGCAACCCTTTGTCGTCGTCAAGGGCTCTGCCTGTCAGCCCTGTCATATTTCCCTCTATATCACAGAACGGCAATAACAATCTTTCGCAATGCCCTGTAATTCTATCTTTATACTTAGGGGATAGCAATTCTAGCTTTTCTTCGTCGTCGATATAATACAATCCCCTCGTCGAGTCGGAGGGGAGTTTTCGGTTTTTGACAAACTGGTTAGCCACATGATCGTCTGGTAAAGTTGATAAACGAAAAGCCCCAATACTTGCAAGCAATTTCCCTGGGGAATGCTTTGCGAATACCGGGGCATCGAATTGAAATTCTGGTTTTGAATCATCAGGTGTTTTAGGAGAGCTTACACCTGACTTGTATCGTTCCATTATATATTGCCCATATAGCGTAGAGTCAATATGCTTAATGAGATTGCCTAATGAACGACTGTCGCCGCAGTTGTGGCATTTGTAGATCAGAGATTCTTTTTTGCGAAACACATAACCGCGGGCTTTGTATTTGTTCTTTTCGGAATCGCCACACACGGGGCACCGAAAATTGTATAACTCGTCGGACTTCTGTTTGAAGTGTTCCAACTGTGAAGAAAGAAGGCGAATATATTTGTGGTCAATGTAAATCATAATGAATAAAGTATAGCAGACCTATACGGAAATAGCAATAGTTATTTTATGCCTAAGGACTCTCTTACCTGGGCACGAAAGGTTGACTGCTCAACATCTAATTCATGAAGTGTGCCACGCAATTCTCTAAGTTCTCTATTGAGTGCGGCATCTGCATTTTTAGATTCTATTTCGACTCTTTCCAGATCGCGGGATGATGCTCGGGTAGAGGCAAATGCCCAAACACCAAGAACCGCGGCTGTGATAATCCCGACTAAAATCTGCCTTAGAATACCGCTATTTCCATTTGCAGCAGTTCCGTATAAATCGTTGCCCATTTTTAATCCTCGCAATCGTCCTTTAAATATGCATCAAGAGCCTCGCAATGCCTTTGCTGCTCACCCAATTGGTATTCTAAATCTACAATGTCAATCTCACCTGCATTTTGGAGTTCTAGTAACATCTCCAAATCAATAATTGCATCGTTATTCCATCTTGGGCAGGCAGGCGGTTCTAAATTAGAAACTCCTGATGTAGCACAACCCGCTCCGCTAAGGAGCTGTATTGCCACGATTACGAATACTGTCAATAAGAGCCTTACCCTTTTTGATGGACCGTGACATAATTTCATCGGCCCGTTTTTTTCGTTTTGCATTTTCTTCGTATATTTCATTCTCAGTCTCAGCCTCGCCTCGTTTATATGATTCTCTCATTCGCATCCATGTTGTTATGACACCAGTAATGAGATTGGACAAAAAAGTAGCCACAATTTTAGCAACCGTACTGATAAGGGACATCAGAATTGTACTCCTGACTTTCCTTTAGGCAACTTCAAATATGTTATTGAACCAGTTGCACTATCTTGAATCATAATGCCTTTGGCTGGATATGTTCTTGCATACTCACGAATTTCCATGGCAATTTCATCATCACCGACAAACTTAGAAAACCTTTCGTAGCGCAACTTTGCTCGCGTGCAGTTATTATATCTAGACGAATCAATCTCAAAAACTTCACATCCAGCAAACTTTTTTCTACGAATTAACTTTGATTTTCCACGACGGACTGGCGGATCATCACCGGCGGGGTCTGTACCTGCAATGTTCCCGGCTCCAACTGAATTTGCGGCAACCTCTTCACGCATGGATTTAAATCGTCTTAACATATTATATTTCCCTTAGTTTATTTGCAACATCAAAGTTTACCGATATATCAGAACTTCTAATAATTTCCCCCCTAATCGAAGGTAATGTATCAGGCATCGCACTCAAAAATACCATAAAGGTTTTCAAAGTAGACCAAAATGGCCGATCAATCTTAAAGAATAATATCCTTGCAGCCACAGGAGGAGTAAAAACATTGCAAATCAAATTCAAATGGTTTAGTATCAATCGGTCTTTCAACTCACCAGTGTTCTCATAACGATTCAACAGACGTTTAATATACTTGAATGTTTTCATATCATCGTTATATTCATCCAAGTCTGCACATTGAGGATTTTCATACATCTTCATCATGTACAGATCAATATTTTTATCGGTCAAATCATCAAACATCTATCACCAATTCATATTAAAAATTATTATTAGGTAGGCTTAACTTGCTTTCTCCCTGCATCTACGGCTAATGTCAAACTTGCTCCCGCTTGAGCAGAAGCAATACCGTGTGATGAAACATTGGCTACTCGGAACAACTCTGGATAAGGTGTGTTTGCACTTCGACCGTAACCAGTATTGGCTTGCATACCATGAATAGTACCACCATTAAGAGCAATAAAGGTCTTGGAATCTACCATTGATAAAAATTCAGCCTGAGTCTTACTAGCCGGAGTTCCTATTTCAGCAAACGTAAGTTTATTTGTATTATTTCCTGATACACAATCTAATGTAAGACCACCTGCGCCGGCCACAGCTATTTGAGGCACACCAGTTACCGCTACTGATTCAGAATATGTCACAATAACACCAACTCTAGCAGCCTCTACCGTACCGATAGGATATGCAACTGGACTATCAGACACCGTATTGGCTTCACGCCATCGAATGTCTACGATTTGCGGACCGCCAGCATCGACCTGAACTTCTCCAAGGACTGTGCCATATGCAAGTGTATTTGCAAGGCCACCCTGTGCAACCACAACTTCTCGTTTGGTTCTAGATACACCTTGGCCGTCGGTATAGCGCACCACGCGCTCCCAACCTCGGTCAGTAGCCTCTAAATTTTCACCCGCAATTGGATGATTTGGTCGCCTATAAATTACATTATTTGCGACATTGCCCCCGCTGCCTTGGGCAGCAGTTGATAAATCACGATACCAATTGGGCTGTGTATTCCCCTGAAATCTTTGGGACCCCCAGAGGGTACCCTGTACTGATTCGTCTGCCATTTTAATTTACTCCTTAATGTATACCTAAAACTATCTAAAAATAGTTATGATGTCTACCCGTTATTTATCCATTTGGGTTACTTGAAGCCCAATTTCTTTAATTTTGAGATTGTGCTAGATGCACTCGTATGAACAATCCCTGTGCCGCCCTGGCTTTTAAATTCGTCAATATTCTTTGCATAATCATCAATGAGTATTGCTGGTCTTCCTTGATATGTCACATAGTCTTTCTTCTGGTCACGAAAAACCAAATGAGTTTTTGCAGGAGAAAGTTTTAAGTTTCGGGCGACCCATACCGCCTTTCCCTTTTTACTGAACCCTTTTGGGTCATTTCTGGGCTTTCGATATGCAGACAATACATGAACTTCATGGTTTTTAAGAAACCCCCATAGCTTTTTTCCGTCTCTCATCCAAGGCAAACCTGCCCAAAATCTTGGGCCCGCGTCTGTAATCATATTATGTAATGTCTGATTTGACACCTCTTGAGGAACATTACCCGTCTTGTCGGCCATGGATTTTCCCCTGGCTTTCCATGTATTAAAATCGTACCCTCCCGTCAAACCTTCGACACCTTTATTTAGATCCACTAGTACACCATCCAAGTCAACCATAATGATGGGTTGTTGGTCCTCTTGTGTAGCCTCGTGTACTAGTTGTCTATAAGATTTCATTACGGCTTAAAATAACTACCCTTCTCTAACATATCATCGACTTCGGCATCAGGTACAACAAAATTGTCAGCACTATACTTATCATAGTCTAGTGCATCTTCAAATTCCCCAGACTGTCCTGGAGTGGCATCCTTGTATTCCTGTGTTGCCTCATCAGAACCAACCCCGTGACGACCCTCTTCAATTCGGATATTCTTCTTCAGAGCATCCTTGATGACTTCAATGATTCGTTCATTACGGGAATGAGCCTGTTCTTCCATGTCAGGATTAATCTCAATCTTTTCGCCATTGCCATTACCGTTGCCATTCTTCTTCTTTCCCTTTCTTTTAGAAATCTTCTTGTCAACAGTCTGTCGGCGATTATGTAGATACTCGTCAGACTCATCTTCGTCGCCATCGTTGTCAATGTCTTGGTCTTCGCGATCCTTCCACTTCTTCTTTAGGGACTTCTTGTCAACTGCATCTAATCCAGCTTCATCCAAAAGGCGGTCAAGTAGAAGATGATCTAATACCAATTCTTCGACTTCTTCATATCGTGTCCCACGAGATGGGTACTGGCCTCCCCGTGTGGCGCCGCCAACGCGGGTAGCATCTACATGCCCCGTCGCACGATTTTTTGCTTTGTGCGCTGTGACAGCAGGAGATTTCCCTGTTGACGTTGCACCCTTTGTCTTGACGCCTCGTCTCAATGGATGTGCGTTTCGCCTTTGTTTTTCGGCTTTCGGGGATTCAAGATGCCCACCTTCTGATGCTCGTTTACCTGCCGCACCTACTGTATGTGAATACTTTGCTGGTTTTCCTTCCGGTCCACCACC
>Ga0209402_10001657_pt1 | contig 23737 bp, 19 predicted proteins | sample ArcticOcean_MG_C_3_FD_187437 | JGI IMG/M metagenome (GOLD analysis project Ga0209402, IMG submission 187437) | Marine microbial communities from western Arctic Ocean - ArcticOcean_MG_CB8_126 (SPAdes) (version 2) | ecosystem: Environmental > Aquatic > Marine > Oceanic | place: Arctic Ocean... | reverse complement strand
TTGATAGTGAAACGAAAAATAAATCATACGCTTTTGACATTTTAATTGAAACAGGATTCAAGAAGGAATATAAAAATATTACCTCGATTGGAATTTCCGGGGGCTATTTGTTCAGCTCCATTGCAGGGTATCAATCGCAGATTATTTTTTCAAATTTTGGAATCAGAAGCCGATTATTGAGAAAAAGATTAGGCGTTGGATTCTCCCTTGAAAACATGGGTTTTCTACTCAAATCCTACACCGATTTTAAAGAACCTATTCCTGCCCTATTTAGAATGGCTTTATACTATAAGCCCCGTTATATTCCTCTCATAATCAATGGAGATATGGTTACTTATTTGGGTGAGGGGGATTCATTTTATTTTTCCGGAGGTATTGAATTAAAACCGAATGAAAGCTTTACACTTCGTTTGGGCAGCAGTAGTCACCGTTCCGGTTATTTGACCGATGATTTTTCATCAGATGTTATTGCAGGGTTTTCAGGAGGCGCTGGATTTCGTTTTACAAATATGACCCTGGATGTTGGTTTTATGAACCTGGGTCCCTACGGATTTGTAGTAGGATTCTCCATGTCAAAGAAAGTTGATTAGTACAACGACTTGTCCAAGTTGTTGAGCTTTTAGCCGAGGATAATATTATAATGATTTCACCCATGCCAACCCTCAACAAGCTGGAAAGCATGTTGAACATAATTTTTATATTATGGCAGTAAATATTAGTTTTATAGCAATTACTGTTAAAGCTCCCCTAAATAATAATTGGAATACCTTCTCCGGTATAAAAGCCAAAATTTGCTTCCCCAAATTAGTGCCAATAAATACTGCAATTATTAAAGGGAATAACACTTCAACTTCAGCTAAATAATCAAACTGGAAAAAGAAAATGAATAGGGGAATTTTCCCAGCATGACTCATTGCCTGACAGATGGCTTTATTGGCAATGATAGTTTCTTTAGTAAGTTTTCCCTTTAGAAAAAACGGCGCGATAAGGGGACCGGTGGCACCAATGAAAACAGTGGTAAGTCCACTCACCAAGCCCACGCCGAAAAAATTAGGATGGTCATCTTTAGGTTGAGGGCGGCGGCCAAATAAAAACCAGAGAATGAAAATACCAATGAGAGGTTTGAGAAAATCAATTTTGATTTCTTTAGCCGAATCTACTTGAAACAAGGTTATCAGTATAAAAATAATGAGTGCAGAGAGGCTGAGTCCCAGTATTGCCCCGGGTAGATATTGACGGATGATATCTTTTTTTATATGCTGGCGGAAAACAAAACTACGTGTAAAATTACTCACCAATTGAATGATCCCATGTAGAGCTACCACGGCATAGCCCTCGGGAATCATGATCGCCATGATGCCCAATAGAATGATGCCGCCACCCATGCCTAAAACTGCCGAAATTGAGGAAGTTATAAAAGCGGCAATTATGAGAATTAGGGTATCCAATTAATTACTCAACAACTTGGAAAAGTTATTGAACAGTGCAACATGCTTTCCAGCTTATTGTTATTGATTCTAATATACTTTACTATTCTTGCTCCGATTTTTATTAGACACAGCAGTTTTTATTAATTGAGCACTTGATACTTACTCCCCACTTTTACAAAGGCAGCAATGGCTTTATCTAATTGGTCGATGGAATGGGCTGCTGAAATCTGGACTCGAATTCGTGCCTCTCCTTTAGGTACTACGGGAAATGAAAAGCCGATAACGTAAATTCCTTCATCCAACATATCACCGGCGATATCTTGAGCTAATTTAGCATCCCCCAACATGATGGGAACAATGGGGTGAACTCCCGGCTTAATTTCAAATCCTGTGGATGTCATTTTCTCGCGGAAATATTTGGTGTTTTCTTCCAGTTTATCTCGCAATTTAGTAGTGGATGTTAGCATATCCAACACTGTAATGGATGTGGTAACAATGGCTGGTGCTACTGTATTACTGAAAAGATAGGGGCGAGAGCGTTGGCGAAGAATATCAATTATTTCTTGGCGACCGGAAGTAAATCCGCCAGAAGCACCGCCCAAAGCTTTGCCCAGTGTGGAGGTAATAATATCTACCCTGCCCATAACACCACAATGGTCAATAGAACCTCTGCCGGTTTTACCAAAAAATCCTGTGGCGTGAGAATCATCAACCATTACTAAGGCATTATATTTTTCCGCTAAGTCGCAAATCTTTTCCAGCTTTGCCACAAAGCCATCCATAGAAAAAATGCCGTCTGTGGCAATGAGCCGCGTTCGCGCATTCTGTGTTTTTATGAGAATACTCTCCAATTCTGCCATATCAGAATTGGGATAGCGGTGACGCTCTGCTTTACAGAGGCGAACTCCATCAATGATAGATGCATGATTCAAAGCATCGGAAATAATGGCATCTTCCGGACCAAGAATGGTTTCAAAAAGTCCGCCATTGGCATCAAAACATGAGGTGTATAAAATGGTATCTTCCGTTTGGAGAAATTCGGAAATTTTTCCTTCTAATTGTTTATGAATGGATTGAGTACCACAAATGAAACGCACAGAACTCAATCCAAAGCCCCATTTTTCTACGCCATCTTTTGCAGCCTGAATAAGCTCTGGATGATTTGACAGTCCCAAATAGTTATTGGCGCAGAAATTCAATACAGTTTTTTCATTTACTGTAATTTCAGCCTGCTGTTGGGATTCAATAATTCGCTCCTGCTTGAAAAGTCCGGCAGCTTTTATTGCTGAAATTTCGTCCTTCAATCTATTTTGAATCGTATTCAATTTTACTCCAATTTACTTTTTATACATTTGTTTTAAATCTGGAATTAGATAGTCTTTCATACCAGAATCCAGATCATGTGCAGGTTTCCAATTCCAATCATTTTTTGCTATACTATCATCTGTATCAGCCGGCCAGCTATCCACCATTTTCTGTCTCTTTTCAGTAACTTCAAATCCTATTTGTGCATGAGGGAAAAACTCCAACACCTTTTGCCTGAATTTTTCTGCTGTCGGTGCGAAGGACCTGATATTATAAACTGTACGGGAAATATTTTCTTTTGGTGCGGACATTAGTTGGGTAATTGCCTGAATAGCATCGGGCATGGTCATAAATGGAATTTGAGTGTCTTCTCGAACGAAGCAATTATAGGAATTCCCCTTGGCTGCAGCATGTAACATTTCAGGAATATAATCGGAGGTTCCTGCTGTAGGGATTGTCTTTGATGATATAATTCCGGGGAAACGAATGGAGCGGAAATCTATAAAACTTTTCTGTTTTTCTGCACCCAATCGTTGATAATTATTAGTATAATAATTTCCCAGATGTTCACAATAAAGCTTATTACATCCATACATTGTTGTGGGATTTCGATAGCTATCTTCCTTAATAGCACCGGCATTATTTTTCGTTTCTAAGTTTGCTAAACCGTAAATGGCAATAGAACTGGGAAAGAAAAACTTTACAGCATTCCCTTGAGATCGCCCCTGTTCAATTGCCAGATTAAGAAGATTCAAGGTCCCCCCAACATTTACATCATGAGCCGCTCGCGGTGAAAATTCTGCCCGGGTTGACAGCAGGGCTGCCAAATGATAAATTGTGTCAAACTCATATTCGCCATTGAGTTGTTCAATAAGTCCTTGATCTAAAATATTCCCAATGAGTTCTTCATTGGCATACATTGAAATTGAAACATCAAGTGGATTCAAATCCAATGCCACAATATTGACATTGTTTTTTTTATGCAGAGCTGTGATGAGTCCATGACCCATTTCACCGTTAGCGCCTGTAATTAAAATAGCTGGTTTTCGCATGAATCGATCCTTATTTCACAATTGTTGAAGGGCATAATTTACAAGGTTTGCAATCATTCACGCTTGGATTGCATCTTTCCAGAACAATAATTTTTCCTATGCCCAAAATCTTTATAGTTACTGTTCTCATTATATTTATTAATTCTTGTGCTGAGAACAAGGAAATTGGTATTTCTTCAACATCAATTAATATTGGCACAAATTCAACATTTGATATTATAACCTGGAATATAGAAAACTTCCCAAAACAAGATGAAATTACTGTGAATTATTTGACAGAATTAATTGATATGATGAATGTTGATATTGTAGCCATGCAGGAAATTGGAGATGAATATTATTTTAATCAATTGGTAGCTCAATTAAATGGATGGAGTGGATTTAGAACAAATGGATCATATGGATTGGCATTTATTTATAAATCTGAATTAGTAATAAACCGAATTGAAGAAATTCAATCATTAGATAATTATAATTTAACACGGACTCCTTTGCTTATGGAAGTAGAATGGGGAGGTGAAATTATTTATATTATTAATAATCATTATAAATGCTGTGGTAACGGAACCATTGAAGATGAGTATGATGATGAAGAATATCGCCGACTCCAATCCTGTATTCTTACCAAAACTTATATTGATTCCAATTTGGATGGTGAAAATGTTATTTTGGTTGGAGATTTGAATGATGAACTCAGCGATCCGGATTCAGCAAATGTATTTATCAATTTTATAAATGACAGTGACAACTATCTTTTTGTAGATGAAAAAATAGCATACGGCTCTTCTTCAAACTGGTCGTACCCTTCTTGGCCCAGCCATTTAGATCATATACTTATAACAAATGAGCTGTTTGATGAATTTGAAAATGAGGGTTCTTCTGTACAGACCATTCGGCTAGAAGAATACCTCGATAATGGTTGGAGCGATTACGATAAATATATTTCAGATCACCGTCCTGTTGGATTAAGCTTGAAATTTTATCCATAATGAAATAATCATCTATTTTTCATGGTATGTTCAATACGCTAAATTCTGTAGCTTAAATTCAATCAAAAATAAGGATTTCAATTGTCAAAAGGTGTAACCCCCAAAAGTGAAGATTATGCTCGCTGGTACACGGATGTAATTACAAAAGCAGAGATGGCTGACTATGGACCTGTTAAAGGAACCATGGTAATACGACCATACGGTTTTGGTGTATGGGAAAATATAAAAGAGACATTTGATAAACGCTTTAAGGAGACGGGACATGTAAATGCCTATTTTCCATTATTTATTCCCAAATCGTTTATATCAAAGGAAGCCGATCATATAGAAGGCTTTGCCAAGGAATGTGCTGTGGTAACCCATACCCGGTTAAAATCAGCCCCTGATGGAAAAGGTGTGATAGTTGATCCAGATTCAAAATTGGAAGAAGAGATAATTGTCCGCCCCACATCTGAAACGGTGATATGGTCTATGTATAAAAAGTGGATTAATTCTTACCGTGACCTCCCCATATTAATTAATCAATGGGCCAATGTGGTACGTTGGGAAATGCGCACGCGATTGTTTCTGCGAACCAGTGAATTTCTCTGGCAGGAAGGACATACTGCCCATGCCACTGAACAAGAGGCACGGGATGAGAGCAAACAGATGCTGGATATTTATCAGGAAGTGTTGGAGCAAGTTTTAGCCATTCCGGTATTAACAGGACTGAAATCAGAAGCTGAACGATTTGCTGGAGCCGTTGATACCTATTGTATCGAAGCCATGATGGGAGATAAAAAAGCACTTCAAGCGGGAACATCCCATTATCTTGGTCAGAATTTTGCCAAGGCATTTGATGTTAAATTCCAGACCGAAAATAATACAGAAGAACTGGTCTATGCCACAAGCTGGGGAGTAAGTACACGATTGGTGGGGGCTCTTATTATGGTGCATGGTGATGATAAAGGCTTGCGACTACCTCCAAAAGTTGCACCGGTACAAATAGTGATTATTCCAATTATCAAAAATGATAATAGTTTAGCTGAAATTGAGAAATTTCTACATCCTTTCCTTACAGAATTAAAGAAAATTGGTATTCGATTTAAATTAGATGACAGGCAAAAAATTTCACCCGGGTTCAAATTTAACGAATGGGAAATGAAAGGGGTTCCTATTCGAGTCGAAGTTGGTTCGAGGGACATGGAAAGCGGCACAGTTTTCTGTGCCCGCAGAGATACCAGTGAGAAAACTTCTTATAAACTTGAATCTGCTGCCTCAACCATGAGCCAGCTATTAGAGGAAATTCAAATTAATATGTTCGATCAGGCATTGGAGTTTAGGGAAAAGTATACTTTTTCTGCTGACAACTATGAAAAATTTAAAAGTTTGATTGAGAAAGGCGGGTTTATACGCTGTGGTTGGGATGGCAATCCTGAATCTGAAGCAACCGTTAAAAAGGAAACCCAAGCTACAATTCGTTGTATTCTACTGGATGGAAAAATAAAAGATAAAAAATGCATCTATTCTGGAAATCCCGCTAAACATGAGGTAATATTTGCCCGAGCATATTAATTATCCACAAACAATTTTTAATTAGTATTTGTGTTGATTGCTACAAATGCCATTATCCTAAAAAGAATACCCTATAGCGATACCAGTGTTATTTGCCGCGCTTTTACCGAGGATTGGGGAAAAGTGACCATCTTGGCAAAAGGCGTCTTAAGACCAAAAAATATTACCGGTGCATTATTAGAACCAGTTAATCATGTTCATATTCAATATTATAATAAATCGAACAGAGATATTCAGATTTTAAAAGATGCAAATTTTATTCAACAGTATCCAATAATAAGAAATAACTTAAGTAGAATTATATTGGGATTGGCAATTGTTGAAATTATTGATAAGGCAACTCTGGACTACAGCCCCTATCCCGTTTTATATCGTCTGGGCTGGAGGGTACTTGATAAATTGAATGATGAAACTCAAAATATTTGGCTGGTATTCGCCTTTTTTTTATATCAATTATCAATTCGATTGGGATTTATGCCAAACCTGAAAAGCTGCAGCAAATGCAATTCAGTGATTTCCCATGGTGGCATTGATGATTATACGGGGGAATTAGTATGTGAAAAATGTGTAACTCAAAGCCAAATTCATTTGGAAGAAAACAGTTTTGCTGTACTTCAAAAAATAACCAGTTTACATTTAGATGATTTACAAACATTAACAATAAAAAATAATAGTATATTCAACCCCATTCGATTTCTGGACATATTTACATCCTTTCATATTGAAGGGTTAAAACGAGTAAAATCAATGGAAATGGTTCGCAAATTAATCAATGAAGAAAACGTTAAAAATAATTAGATGAGATACCAATATACCAGCCCGGGGTTTAGACAAAGATTTGCCCGCCCAACTTTTACTATTCCAAGTGGGGTTAAACTGCTTGTGATTATAAATATTGTCGTTTTTGTTTTAACTGAACTTTCGGGACAGAGAAATATATTATTCAGCTCCTTTGGATTAGTCCCCAATCAAGTTTGGTCTAATTTTAAAATTTGGCAGCTATTCACTTACCTTTTCATTCATGGTGGTTTTATTCATTTATTTTTTAATATGTTTGTTTTATGGATGTTTGGAAAAGATTTAGAAATGCAGTGGGGAAAAAATGAATTTTTACTTTTTTATTTTACCTGTGGAATCGGAGCAGGGTTAATGACAGTGCTGTTTAGCATTAGTTCAATTATTCCCATTGTTGGAGCAAGCGGCGCAATTTATGGTTTGCTGGTTGCTTATGGATTTACTTACCCCAATCGAATGGTGTATTTATACGGACTTTTCCCTTTAAAAGTAAAGTTTATGGTGCTTGGTCTTGGAGTTATTGCTTTTTTTGCATTCTTGTCTGCTAATCAGTCAAATGTGAGCCATATTACTCATTTATCAGGGATGATAATTGGAGTACTATATATCTATTTCATTTTTAATTGGAAAAATATTAAAATGGAGTATTATCGATTACGTTTAAAAAATTTGAAACAAAAAACTTCAGATCAAAATGATGAAGAAGTTCAAATGAAGAAGAAGGTAGATGTAATATTAGATAAGTTAAATGATTCTGGTTGGGATAGTTTGACGGAACAGGAAGAAAAATATTTAACCCGGGCAAGCAAGCAGCTTTTTGGAGATCGCCCACCGAATTAATTTACACATTAAATTTAAAAAATATTAAATCCCCATCCTGTACAATATAGTTTTTCCCTTCCTGCCTGATTTTCCCCGCCTCTTTTAATGCTGCCTCAGATTTATACTGCATCAATTCTGCAAAGGAATAAATTTCTGCCTTGATAAATCCTCGTTCAATATCTGAGTGAATTTCTCCAGCTGCTGTGGGTGCTGATATTCCTTTCGAAATTGTCCATGCCCGTACTTCTTTTTCTCCGGCCGTAAAAAATGTTTCCAGACCCAGTAGGTCATAACTGGCATGAATGAGTTTATCCAATCCAGGTTCATGTAGGTTATATTCTTCAAGAAAAAATTTCCGTTCTTCATCTTCTAAATTAGAAATTTCTGCTTCCAATTTTCCACATAATCGAATAGCGGCATTCCCTCTTTCTTCTGCAAAATCGAATAATTTTTGTAATCCCGCACTCCTTTTTTCAGACATGATTTCATTTTCATCTACATTTGCTACATACAGAGTTGGTTTATCGGTTAAGAGAGAAAGGGGTTTAATGAGTAAGCGTTGATCAGAAGTTAATTCGATGTCATGGACCAATATACCTTCATTCATTTTTGGGAAGACAATATCTATAACAAGCAATTCTTTCTTAGCATCTTTATCGCCTATTCGTGCATTTTTTTGTAGTTTCTCCAAGCGTTTATCCACGGATGAAATGTCCCTGATGAGCAGTTCCGTTTCAATGGTTTCAATGTCCCTAACTGGGTCTAAACTTCCTTCTACGTGGGTAATATTATCTTCTTCAAAGGAACGAACTACATGTAAAATGGCATCTACATCACGGATGTGGGATAAAAATTGGTTTCCGAGACCCTCCCCCTTGCTTGCACCACGGACTAGTCCTGCAATATCCACAAATTCTACCGTTGCAGGAGTAATGGCTTTGGGATTAAAAATTTCAGCGAGATCTGCTAATCTTTTATCTGGAACCTCAACTATCCCCACATTTGGATCTATGGTGCAAAAAGGATAATTTTCTGCAGGTATGGCAGATTTGGTGAGTGCATTAAATATGGTAGATTTCCCAACATTGGGCAATCCTACAATTCCGGCTTTCAATCCCATGGTAAAAATTACAGAGAATTCAATATCAATTTATTATAATCAATTTTTCAATTGTATGAATTGCTTTGTGGTGGCAGAAATAGGTCTTTAAATTTTGTATTCTTATTAATCAGGAGATTTAACAAATATGAAAGATTGGGCAGTAATTTTGGGTTCATCCAGTGGATTTGGTGCGGCAACGTGCAGAGCACTTGCCTCAAGGGGAATTAATATTTATGGAATTCATTTAGATCGAAAGGCAGCCATGGATTCCATAAATGCTTTGGTTGATGAATTAAAGAGTAATAATGTGGAAGTCCATTTTAAAAATATGAGTGCCACAGATGTAGATAAACGAAAAGCTGTAATAGAAGAATTAAAATTGATTGGTGATGTACGAGTGAAAATTCTCATGCATTCTCTTGCCTTTGGTGCATTAAGACCAGTGATAGATATGGATGCGTCAAAAACACTTCAACAGCGGCAAGTTGAAATGACATTAGATGTTATGGCCAGCAGTATTCTTTATTGGTCACAAGAATTGTTTCAAGCCGGATTACTGCAAAAAGGATCCCAAATTTTTGCCATGACCAGCTCTGGCGGTCATCGCCAGTGGAAAGCTTACGGTGCTGTTTCAGCAGCTAAAGCCAGTTTGGAGTCATATTGTCGCCAATTGGCATTTGAATTTTCTGAACATGGAATAGCAGCCAATGCCTTACAGGCTGGAGTTACAGATACCCCTGCTTTGAGGAAAATCCCTGACAATGAAAAAATGATTGAATATGCTTTAATGTTAAATCCGGGAAAACGCTTAACAGTACCTGAGGATGTGGCAAAAACAATTGCTATACTTGGGCTATCTGAAAACACCTGGTTAACAGGTAACACCATCCGCATTGATGGCGGTGAGGATATTACGGGGTAATAGTTTTTTGTTTTACGGCTTTATTCGATTCAGTAGGAATTTTATTCCTAATTAACTCCATAACCTTTCTATTGTCATCTGAAGGGAATAATTCGAAAGCTTCCCGCGCTTCTAAAACAGCGTCATCATACCATTCCTTTTTTGCATAAGCCACAGCTAGGTTATGGTGAGCTCTTGATTTTAACCTGATTTGGGAATAATCCAATTTTTCATTTTGAGAAGAAAGATTGTGAATTACAAATTTAAATTCTAAAACAGCTTTTTCGATCTTATCCCACTCATAGTACTGAATTCCTCGTTCCATAGCAAGTTCAACATCGCCTTTACATCCAAGGGCGATAATAATTATCAGGGGATAAAAATATTTTTTCAATGGTTATATCTTGATTTTCGAATATGAATTAGTGGGTAAAATTTCCATGCATTGATTCTGTTAAAACAAGTAAAATTACAGAATAAAAATTAAAAGACCGAACCTTGGAGACGGCACATAGGGCCTTTTTTGTTAACTATAGGAGGAAGGAAGTTAACTAACTAACTAACTACATAAATATTACCGGGTTTTCTTAACAGCTGTCAATCAGGAAAACACTGATTTTACTTGTAGGAAATATCTTACAATTAGTTAATCTTCAAGTTTGTAATCAATTGCATAATGGATAATATCGGAGTTAGTTTCCAAATCTAGTTTTTCTAAAATTCTGGATCGGTAAGTGCTTACAGTTTTGGGGCTGATTGAAAGATTTTTAGCAATTATTTTTATTGAATCACCTTTTGCAATCATTTTTAATACTTCAAATTCTCTATCCGATAAATATTCGTGAGGTTCTTTATCGTGCTCATGGTAAAGATCAGTAGCCAACAGTTCTGCAACTTCCTGAGTAATAAATTTCCTGCCATCATTTATTTTTCGAATAGCCTTCACAAGTGAACTGGAAGCGGTTTCCTTGGTCATATAACCAGAAGCGCCGGCTTTCATTGACCGCATGGCATACTGTTCTTCAGAGTGCATGCTGAGCATTAATACAGGGATATTTTTATCATGTTTTTTAATTTGCTTCAGTGTTTGCAGGCCATTTTGCCCTGGCATTGAAATATCCAGTAATATCAAATCATATTTATTTTTCCATATAAGTTCAAGGGCTTCCATCCCACTGGATGCTTCTGCCACAACATTCATACCTGCAGTACTATCAATTATCCGTTTAATACCCTCTCTCACAATTAAATGGTCATCAACTATTAAAATATTAATCATCTTAATTGGCCTTAATTGGTAATTCTAAAATTATGGATGTTCCCTCTTTGAGTTTACTTACAATTTCTAACTTTCCTCCCAAGATAGAGGCACGTTCCTTCATGCCGAAAATACCAAAGGAGGCAATTTTATTTTCAATATTCTTTGCAGAAATTCCTTTGCCATCATCTTTTATTTCTAATTTTATACAGGGCTTTTTAATATTTAAATTGACTTCAACTATTGATGCCTCTGCATGGCGTGCAATATTGGTGAGGGATTCTTGGGTAATTCTGAAAATTGTTGTAGAGTGCTCTTTTGAAAGACTTTCATCATCACCAATCAAATTTGTTTTATACTCTGCATCTGACCTTTTTTGAAATTGAGATACTTGCCATTCGATAGCTGACTTTAATCCAAGATCATCTAAAACTCCTGGGCGTAATTCCTGGCTAATTCTTCTGGTTGTTTTAATAGTGTGGTTCACTAATTCACCCAATGTTTTTAACCGTCTTAATATTTCAGGATCTGTACCCTCTACACTTAGATTTTTCAGATAATCAATATCCATGTTAATACTGGTGAGATTTTGTCCCAATTCATCATGAATTTCCCGAGCGATGCGGCCACGTTCTTCTTCTTGGAGATTTTGTAAGTGTGATGATAGTTTTTTAAGCTTTTCCTGATATTCGCGAATTTGTGTGACATCATGAACTGTACCAATAGTTTTAATTAAATTACCCTGCGAATTTTGTATAAATTCAGCCTGTTCGCTGAGATGCTTTATTGTACCATCCTTTAATTTAATTCTAAATATTCCCCTATATGGCACCATTTTCTTTTCTGCCTGAAGCCAGCTACTTTTCATCCAATTTAAGTCATCAGGATGTAGATATTTCCAAAATAAACTTGGTAATATTTTTTTTGTTTTATTAAGTTCAAATATTTTCCGCAATTCTGAAGACCAATATATTTCTCCAGTTTGATGGTTTTCTTCCCAATTTCCAAGCCCCGCTATTACTTGGTATTTTTTCAGCCGATGCTCACTTTTTTCAAGCTGCATCTGTGTATTGTACAATTCAGTAACATCCTGTGCTGATCCGTTCATTATTAAAGCCTGACCGCTGTCATCATAAATTATTTCAGCCAGGGCATGCATATTTTTTTCCTTCCCATCCGAATGTACTATTTTATGAAAATAATCTAAGTAACTATCATTATTCTTTGTTGCATTCTCAACAAATTCTTTTACATATTGCCTATCATCAGGATGAACAACTTCATTTAGGAATTTATTATTTGTAGGCTTATATGTTTTTTGATCTAAGCCGTAAATATTATATAATGCTTTAGACCAGACAACTTTATCGCTATTCAGGTTATATTGAAAACTACCGATTTTGGCCATCTTTTGTGCTTTCGCCAAGCTAGATCGGCTAGCCTTCACTTCGTTCTCTATCTTAATTCTTTCAGTTCTGTCCCGCAAAAAAGTCAGTATTGCAGGTTTACCATCATGGGTTGTACGGAACCCTTTTACTTCCATTGTTCGTTCAGTGCCATCTTTTCTAACGACTGCAATTTCAAACCTCCAGACTTTTTCACCCTTTTTTAGTCTGAGTATTATATCCTTCAATTTATCGATATCTCGTACATGGATATACTGAATAAAAGGTTTATTAATGAGACTTTCCGATTCTTCTCCCATAAATTCCGCGCCTGCCTTATTTATGTAGAAAATATTCTCAAAATCATTGATGGCAATGCCATCGGGTGAAATTTCAATCAGGTTCCTATAGCGGGCTTCGCTTCTTTTTAAAGCATCACTGGCAAGTTTTCTTTCCGTAATATCTCGTATGACTAAAATATTTCCGATAGGCAGGTTGCCCCGATTAATGATATTCTGAGAGACAGAAACATAATAATCTGTTCTGGTTTTAGTTTCAACGCTGTCCTCATTTAATAAGAAATTGTAATCCCCGTAAAAGAGCTCAGTTATATTCTTATTCATAACTGGGCCTATTAGATTAAACAAATTCCTTGCTGCTTTATTCAGGTTGATGATGATACCTTTCCCACTGGTAATCAACACCGCATCAGATGAGTTTAAATACAGTTCATCCCCTAGTGTTTCCATGGGCTGATTTAGAAAATTATATTTTACTATCGCTGGTAAAAGAAATATGGATTGTATAGATATAGAAAGGGACGCCAGGTGGGCTTTACCACTATATCCAAGAATTTCATCAAGAATAATGTTTGTAGTAACTGCAATTATTAAACATATAACAGAACCAAAAAACAGGACTTTCAGTTGAAGTGTTAAATAGGGTTCGCTTATATTTATATTTCTTCTTTTGGCTAAATTCAAGATCCCGCCCTCTATTCCAATTAGATATAATGCATGAATTGCTTGTGGTATAATTACAAAAAATGATATTGGTAAAAACCATGGTCCTGTAACGCCCCCTGTACCAAAATTAAAGTCTTCAAAACCTAATAATACTTTATCAGAAATTAATGTAATAAATAGTGATGCTATTGTACACAATGCAAAAAAATAAAAGAGTTTACCCCTTTTTTTCCGTAAAAATAAGTATGTGAAATTCAAGAAAAGAATAGCTAACGGCATCCAGAACAACGCTTGTATTTTTACAATTATATTTTTTATTTCTATGGAATTAAATGCTTGAATAATTATACAGTCAAATATTATATATAATGCTGTAAATGTTAGAAATATGAGGTATGCACGGCTGATTTTATTGTTTTTGGAGTTACTTGCAACATAGCCAAAAATAATTGAATTAATGATGGTTGCAATAACTGCAAGTATTATACTTAAAAAGCTATACATCGTTTATATATAGAATTGGATGTTATATTTCATTTATAACATTCCATATTGATTCAGCAATATTATCAATTTGCCAGGCCTCTATAGTAAGTGCCGGAGCGATGCGCATGGTGCTATGGTGAGTTTCTTTAGCATAGACACCATTTTTTAAAAGCTCCAGTGAGACCTGATGCCCATCTAATTTTGGATCATCATGCATTTCAAAGGCTGTTAATAGGCCTCGACCTCTCACTTCTTTAATTTTGTCTGGGAATTCACTTTTCATATTCTCAAAGTGGCTCATTAGTTGGCCGCCCCGGATTTTTGCATTTTCAGCAAGTTTTTCATCTATCAAGACTTTAATTGCATATACCCCAACAACAGCACCTAGAGGATAGCCTCCAAAAGTTGAACCTTCTGACCCTGGGGTTAATACGCCTATGACTTCATCTGTCCCTGCCACAAATGAAACGGGGAGTATTCCTCCACCGGCCGCCTTACCGCAACCCATTAGGTCAGGTTTCACATCAAATAGTTGATGAGCAAAGTTGGCTCCGGTTCTACCATATCCGGTTTGCACTTCATCCATGGCAAGGAGAATATTATGTTTGTCACATAATGCTCTAACTTGTTTCCAATAATAATCATCAGGAATAATGACACCAGCTTCGCCCTGAATTGGTTCAACCAGATAAGCCGCAATATTTTCACCCTTATCTTCAAAAAGTGATGTGAGGGCATCAATATTATTAAAGGGTACCAATTCGATTCCCGGAACAAAGGGACCAAATCCTTCTCTTGCATCAGGGTCATCTGACATGGAAACGGCTGTTACAGTCCTACCGTGAAAATTTCCCTTTGCAGCAACAATTATAGCCTCATTTTCGGGGATACCCTTCACTTTATAACCCCATCGGCGAGCAAGTTTAAACATAAGTTCAGGAGCTTCCACCCCAGCAACCTTTGGAACGACTCTATCCATTTCGGTAATACCGGTAGTTGCTAATAAAAAAGCACTCATATATTTATGCCGTATAGATCGTGGTACAGTTGGCAATTTTTCTACAGTGAGGTGTTTAACCACAGCATCTACAATGGTCTGATTGAGTTGCCCCTGATTTACTGCAGAATAACAACAAAGTCCATCAATCAGTTCTTCTTCTATATAGGCAGCCACTCCATTTTCTGATGGTTTTCTGCAGATAAGAGTGGAGGAATCCTTTACGTGGCTTACTACCACATTTTCCAGGGGGTTATAATTTTGTCCACCTTTTTCTAAATCAATTTTTTCATGTTCCGCTGGCGAAAGGTCACCAATACGAAAATTATTTACAGTTAGATCATCTCCATAACCATGGATGGAAAGCTTTGACATAAATTACTCCTATAAAAATGGGGTTCAAAACAGCTGAGAAATTTAGGGGTTTTATAAGCGGAAAGCGGAAATATTTGGACCTGATTATATTAAAACGTAATTATTTAAAACAAAAATATGTAAGGAAGAAAATTACTTTTACGCTTTACGTTTTTAATAATTACATGCTCATCAACGTCCATTCCTCAGGAGGTCCGTTACCAGGAATGCCAACTCCAGACTTTGTTCATTATTCAACCGGGGATCACAGGCAGTTTCATATCTGGATTTCAAATCAGAATCACTAATTTTCTGGGCACCACCCAGACATTCAGTAACATTATCACCGGTTAACTCAAAATGGACACCACCAGGAATGGTTTTTTCAGCACGATGAATGGCAAAAAAGTGTTCCAATTCTTCCAAAATAGTATCAAAATGCCGCGTTTTATACCCGTTCGTAGTTTTATACGTATTGCCATGCATGGGGTCACATACCCAAAGAACCTTTTGCCCACTTTCTTTTATTGCCTTTATCAGTGGAGGTAATTTACTACGGACAGTGTCCGCACCCATTCGAGATATAAGAGTAAGTCTTCCCCACTCGTTTTCTGGATTTAGTTTTTCACATAGGGAAATAAGTTCCTCCTTATTAATAGTAGGACCAACCTTTATTCCTATGGGATTATCAACTCCTGAAAGGAATTCTACATGTGCACCATTGGGTTGGCGAGTACGATCGCCAATCCACAGAAAATGTGCAGAACAATTATACCATTTTTCAGTGAGAGAATCTTGTCTGGTAAGAGCATGTTCATACCCCAATAAAAGAGCTTCGTGAGATGTGAAAAATTCTGCTAATTTTAAGGCAGAAGTATTATCTGAAGTTATTCCCACCGCTTTCATAAATGTCAGGGCATCATCTATACTGTTCGCAATTTCTTCATATTTTTCCCCCTGGGGGGATTGAGCAATAAATTCTTGATTCCACACATGGACTTTGTTTAAGTCGGCAAACCCACCAGTAGTAAATGCACGCAGCAGATTTAAAGTGGCAGCGGATTGATTATAGGTTCGCAATAATCGTTTGGGGTTTTGTTTCCGGCTTTCCTCATTAAAATTTATATCATTTACTGCATCACCACGATAGGATGGAAGTTCAATGCCATCGCGTGTTTCTGTATTGGTAGACCGGGGTTTTGCAAACTGTCCGGCTATTCGTCCAAGTTTTACCACATTACAGGAAGCGCCGTAGGTTAAAACCACTGACATTTGCAGTAAAATTTTAAGTTTATCTCTTATAGAATCCGCCCGAAAATCATCGAAAGTTTCGGCACAGTCACCACCTTGAATTAGAAATCCATTACCCTGAGCAGCATCACCAAGTTGTTGTTTTAATGCCCTCACTTCACCTGCAAAAACAAGTGGAGGATAACTTGATAATTCAGAGATTACTTTTGTATAACCCTTTGAGTTTTCCCAATCAGGTTGTTGTGCTGCGGTTAGATGTTTCCAACTATCTGGTGTCCATGAGTTTCCCATATAGAAAAATTACGAAATGTAATTTAACCTGCCTATGAAAGAATAGATGGATAATAAGTAATCCTAAAAGAGAAATTCATAAAATCCTGTAAATAACTCTTTACCCCCTGCTCTGAATTCATGTAGTTTTCAGGTTCCGCATGAAACAGAAAAACAACAAATTTTTATTTGAAAACCACATTTTTGTAAAAGGTGCCAGAGAGCATAACCTGCAAAATATTGATGTTGAAATTCCCCGAGATAAATTAGTAGTTATCACAGGCCTGTCTGGATCAGGGAAGTCATCCTTAGCCTTCGATACCATTTATGCAGAAGGTCAACGCCGATATGTAGAATCACTTTCTGCCTATGCACGGCAATTTCTCGGGCTCATGGAAAAACCGGATGTGGACTATATAGAAGGTCTGTCCCCTGCTATTTCTATTGAACAAAAAACTTCCAGCAAAAACCCCCGTTCAACTGTAGGTACAATCACAGAAATTTATGATTATATGCGCCTGCTCTATGCCAGGATAGGTGTTCAGCATTGCAATAGCTGTGGCGGCCCTGTTCAGCGGCAATCGGTGCAGCAAATTGTAGATAAAATATTATCTTTTAAAGAAGGTACTAAGTTTCAAGTTCTTGCCCCCGCCATTCGAAGTAGAAAAGGACAATTTAAAGATGTTCTGAAATCTATTGCCGGGGAGGGGTTTGTCCGGGTTCGAATTGATGGGGAAGAAATAAATCTATCAAAAAAAATTGATTTAGTAAAAAATATTAAACATAATATTGAAGTATTAGTAGATCGTCTCGTATCGAAAAAAGGCATTAAAGATAGATTGACCGGTTCAATTGAATTGGCATTAAAAGTGGGAAATGGGTTGGTGATAATTGATGAGATTGGTAAAAAAGAACATCTTTATAGTGAATATTTTTCCTGCCCTAAATGTGATATTTCCTTTGAAGAACTTCAGCCCAGAGTATTTTCATTTAATTCTCCTTTTGGCGCATGCAATGTCTGTGATGGTTTGGGAACCAAAGTATCTATTGACCCTGAATTGGTCATACCAGATCCAAAGAAATCACTAATTCAGGGAACTATTGATCCCATTGGCGAGCAACCCCGGGGAAACTGGTACAGTGCAATCCTAAAAAGTTTGGCATTCCATTATGATTTTAATTTTACTACTCCCTGGCGCAAATTAAGGGAAGAAGTTCAGGAAGTACTTTTATACGGTACACATCCAGATGAGAAAATCACCATGTCATATCAGTCCGAAAAATTTAAGGGAGAATATAAAGGAAAATTTGAGGGTGTCATTCCTAATCTTCAGCGGAGATATACCCAGACAAAATCAGGGCAAATGCGAGACTGGATAGAAAAATATATGGCCATCCAAAATTGTCCCGAATGTAGTGGTGCACGTTTAAAACCAGCCAGCCTAGCCGTTACTATTGGGAAGAAGCATATCCAAGAACTCACTGAAGAAACAGTAGGAGTTTTGTATGAGTTTTTCAACAAAATAAAATTATCAAATCGTGATGCAGAAATATCCGAGCAAATCATAAAGGAAATTAAATCGCGATTAAATTTCCTTGTAAATGTGGGATTGGATTATCTTACCCTTAACCGCTCATCTGGAACTTTGTCAGGAGGGGAATCTCAACGAATTCGTTTGGCAACACAGATTGGTTCTCAACTAGTTGGGGTGCTGTATATTTTAGATGAACCAACCATTGGCCTTCATCAGCGCGATAATCAAAGGCTTATTAAAACACTTCAGCATTTGAGGGATTTGGGAAATACAGTCATAGTTGTGGAACATGATGAAAATACAATTTTAGCAGCTGACTGGGTATTGGATTTAGGACCACGCGCTGGAACCCATGGGGGTAAAATAATTGCCAGTGGTACACCCCAAGATATAATTGAAAATAAAGATTCACTCACAGGTAAATATTTAATTGGGAATGCCAGTATCAAAGTACAAAATAAACGGCGAAAAGGAAGTGGAAAATTATTGACCTTAATTGGCGCTACTGGAAATAATCTGAAAAATGTTACGGTAAAATTTCCACTTGGCAAATTTACCAGTATCACCGGCGTATCGGGATCTGGTAAATCAAGCCTTATAAATCAAACTTTATATCCCATAATATCCAGAGAATTATATTCAAGTTTAAGAAAACCACTCCATTTTGAATCAATCAAAGGGATGGCACATTTAGATAAAGTCATAGATATTAACCAATCTCCTATTGGCAGGACTCCCCGCTCCAACCCTGCCACCTACACGGGTGTTTTTACCCACATTCGGGAATTGTATAGCCAATTACCCGAGTCAAAAATTAGGGGATATCAGCCCGGGAGGTTTTCTTTTAATGTTAAAGGCGGCCGCTGTGAAACTTGCAGAGGTGCAGGACTCATAAAAATTGAGATGCATTTTCTGGCGGATATGTATGTTCAATGTGAAGAATGTAAAGGGTTGCGATATAATAGGGAAACACTTAAAATAGTATATAGAGGAAAAACAATATCAGAAGTTTTGGAATTCACAATTGAGGATGCACTGAAGTTTTTTGAAAACCACCCTCAAATTAAACGTAAATTGAAAACTTTAAATAATGTGGGACTTGGCTATATTCATTTGGGACAGCAGGCCACAACCCTTTCTGGTGGGGAATCTCAACGGGTAAAATTGGCAGCAGAGTTATCTCGTGCAGGTACAGGTCGAACATTATATTTGTTAGATGAACCAACTACTGGTCTCCATTTTGAAGATGTGAAAATGCTGCTACACGTATTACATGGTTTGGTAGAAAAAGGAAACACTGTTGTAGTAATTGAACATAATTTGGATGTGATTAAATCATCTGATTGGGTAATTGATTTGGGACCAGAAGGGGGTGAAGGCGGTGGAAATATTGTGGCTGAAGGTACCCCTGAAATGGTAAGCAATGTGAAAGAATCTTTTACTGGTCAGTTTTTGGCGGGGATACTGTAGGCTGTTTGACTCTTCGTGCTGGGTGAAACCCAATATATCGGTAACTTATTATATGCAAATAAAAAAGCCCCCAACCAAGTTGGAGGCTTTTTTATTAAAATTTACGCTATATTACTCTTCAACTTCAGGCGCTGCCAATACATCTTCAATGTTTAAATCACCACTTTCAATTTTTTTCTGAAGCTGGTCTTTTATTTTTGCCTTAGCTTCATCAATTTCTCGTTTTGATACATTGTCATCTGCAGTTTTAGGGGTGAACATGGCTTGCTTTTTCCCAGGGAGATAACCTTGTAATTTTTCCACCATTTCGTTTTCAGAGTCGGCCAATGCCGTTGCCATTATTTCCAGATCAATTTCGGGGTCACCCCAAAAAGTTGCTGCAATTCCTTCGGGCATTGCGATTACATCATCAAATAATAGGAAGTATTTTTTCACTTCATTAAGTAATTCAGGATTATCCAACTTCATTTGCTCTAAATATTTTTTTGCGTCATCTTCAGGCATTTTTCCCAGCATTTCTGAAACAGATTTTCCGCCACCTCGTGAGAATTCAACGGGTTCTGGAAGAAAGGCAGTTTTCTTTTTAAGTTCTTTGGCTGTATGTATTATGGCTTCCAGGGGAATATCTTTTAACTCGCCCGTTTGTAAAACAATTTTATTTTGTTTTTCGTTATCAACTTTGGATAAAAAGGTCATCCGTTTTTCATTATCAATTTGTTCTAATGCCAATGCAATTATTCGAGGTTTTTCCGGTGACAATAATACATATAACTGCTCATCATCTAAAGCTTCAAGAAATTCAAACATTTTTTCACTACTTGTTTGATCTTTGTACTTCTCATTAGAGAGCATCTTGAAATAATAATCTTCCAAAACTTCCTTTTTAACAGCAGTAGGGACATCATTTCTCAAGATTTTAGCATGATCTCTAATTTTATAAAACTCAGCTTCAGGGATATCCCTAAACATATTGATGGAGAGGGAATCTCCCAAAATATCAAAAATGATAGCTACCTTATCATAACCAGTTAATTCATCTATAGTTTTCATAAATTATTCCTCTCCAGCTTCTTCTTCACCTTCATCAGATTTATTTGGATTATCCTCAAGCCATTCTTTTATAAGAGCAGATGCCCCCTCTTTTTCACCCACGGTTAAAGAAACGGCTGTCTGCCGTAGTGAGCGAAGCTCAGACCGTATGGCATCTTCATCCGGGCGTGGTGGGGTTGGAGCCGGTATTGGGGTTTCTTCAGGTTTTTTCTCATCAGAATCGGGATCTTTTTCCTCAGGTTCCTTTTTTGCTTCTTTCTTCTTATCTTTTTTATTTTCTTTGGGTTTTTCCTTATCAGTTCCCTTAGGTTTTAAATAAATTGTTTTTGGTTTTTTATTACTTGCAGCCAAAAAGGTAACCACCATGAGAGCAATAATGAGAAATATAAAAATTACTGGTCCCATAATTCCTGAACCACCACTGCCAAGTTGCATTCCTAACAGTGATTCATCTTCTTTTTCTCCCATGCCAGCCTGTTGTTTGACAATACTGAGGGTTTCATGAATAATGACAGAATCAGATTTAATTTTGCTTTCCATAACCCGTTCAAGACGTTTTTCAGTGTTGACAAATTTGAGAGAATCTTGAGTTTTACGTACCCTTTCTGCTGCTACCAATTGGACAAATCGAATGGAATCTGCTTTAATTTGTTGGAGCTTGCGGAGGTCTTCAATAGACTCTAATTGATCTCTTCTATTTTGCACTTCAATTAGTTGCTTATCCAAATTTTTCAATCGTTGGGCATCAGCGTCTAATTTAGCTCCCCTTATTGCTGACCGTAATGTATCTAATTCTTCCCTTAATTTTTCTATTTCCACATTTTTTTGGTTGGTCTGAAATTGCATGGCTTCAATTTTTATGCAATCTCCACAGTCCTTCGTTTGGGGAATTATCTTTTCAACCAGAGATTTAATTTCCTGTTTTATTGAGCCAGTAATGGAAGTTTCATCCATTCCGATAGTTACTTCAACCCGTCCAATGTCTAAATCATTTTCACTGCGATTTTGAGAGGATGACCCATAGGAAGACGGAGAGCCCTGGGTTAATGGTACTGTAGGCAAACCGGGGATATATCCTCCAGTAGAGCTTACCCCAGATTGTGGGGCAGCTGATTTTTTCAAGGTGCCTCCAATGGAGGAAAATTCTATACTGACGATAACCAAAAACTTTTCCTGCCCCAGCATTTGTGAGACAGCGGAAGTAACTTTTTGCTGATAAGAATTTTCTATGGCAATTTTCTGTGAGAGTATATTTGCCTGCTGGTTCCAGAGAAAAGCACAGAGGGCTATAATAAAAAGATGTCTTCGGACCAATTTATTGATCATTGTTTTGCTCCTGTTTAAGCATAAGTAAATTTAATACATTCAAATTATTGTATGAAAGACAGTACAATTATTTTTATGCGTTTCCAGATTTTTAAATTCCATCTACAAATTGTGTATTCGTAAAAATAATTTTTATACGCCTATTTTTTGCACGGAGTTCTCTTGTTCTATTTAGTGAATCAATAACAGAATCCATGCTTATGGTATCAAATAGGGGATCTCCATTTTTATTTCTTTCAACACCTGTATATTCGGGCATGCCTCCCCTCCCTTCTCCAATTTCCACATTTTCACCCCGGGGTTTTTGTACTGCTCCCCGTCGCATATCGACCCAAGTCATATCAGCCGGCCAGCGGTCTGCATACCCATGCGAAACTAAGCGGGCTGGGTTTACCCCTTCACTTATAAGGTAACTTACTACAGCAGAAGCTCTTGCTGATGAGAGTTCCCAGTTTGTTGGATACATTTTTTTCACATCCCCAGTAGGTTTCCAATTATCCGTATGCCCTTCTACAATAATTTGCCGATTATCAGATGAAACCGTTAAAAAACTATCTACAGCTGCATCTAAAAATGTTTTTAATTCATCTTTCATTGCAGCCTCTCCAGCATCAAAACAGATATTTCCATTCAGTTCAATTACGGCGCCTCGTGGATCTTTCATTTCTACTTTTGCCTCAGAAGAATCCAACTCCATTTCTTCAATAATTTCAGCCAACTCTCCATGAATTTCATGTGGTTTTGGCGGAGGTTTATTCTCCGCTTTTAATTCTTGAATAAGGCTATCCATATACTCTTCAATGGGTTTATCATCTATTTCTGTTATCCCTCTTTCTTTTAATTCCTGTGCTTGTTTTTCTATCTCTTCAATCATCTCTTCCATCTCTTCTTCCTGCTTCGCATCACCAATATCATCTCCTCCGGCATCAGAAAGTTTCGCAGGGTCCATGGTTGCCATTGAAAACATAAGTACAAAGAACGCAAAGAGCAGGGTAAACATATCTGCCATGGTGCCAAAATATCCCGGAAGACCTGAACCCGCTCCCTCGCATAATGGACAAACCTCGTCAGCCATTAATACTAATCTTCATCTGTAAACCTATCTTTTCTATCTAGAAATGCATTTAATCGTTCCTGAACCATAATAGGGTGAACCTTATCATATAAAAGCATAGCTCCCTCTAAATGTAATGCGCTCTCCACCTTTTTGTCATCATTTATATATTTTAAATGATCTGAAAAGGGTAAGAAAAAGAAAAATGCAAAAAGCGCTCCATAAAGCGTGGTGATGAGTGCTATTGCCATATTGCTGATAAGCGCTGCGGTTGGATCAACCCCTGGTACAGGAGGCATTGCCATACCAGCCAGCATAAAAATCAACCCAAACAGGGTTCCAATCATACCAAATGAAGGGGCATATTCACCCATTTTTGCCATGGC
>Ga0209402_10001656_pt1 | contig 23738 bp, 16 predicted proteins | sample ArcticOcean_MG_C_3_FD_187437 | JGI IMG/M metagenome (GOLD analysis project Ga0209402, IMG submission 187437) | Marine microbial communities from western Arctic Ocean - ArcticOcean_MG_CB8_126 (SPAdes) (version 2) | ecosystem: Environmental > Aquatic > Marine > Oceanic | place: Arctic Ocean... | reverse complement strand
AAATCCTAATTGGAATAAAGTCCAGGTTGACGAACTTGCAGAGACACCGCTTACTTCTGAGCGCAGCATAGCGAGGGAGCAAGAGCTGGCAGAAGAAGCTGCCTCTCCCAGCCTTGCTGACGAAATGACCGCTGGTGTAGATGCTCACTCGCCCAAGATGGGTGCCGATGAATATGCAGACCATCTCGCCGCAGGTCACGCAGAAGACCGAGAAATTTTCGGCGTAGCTGAAATGTCTGACGAAGAACTTATAGAGCGTCATACGTTTGGCAGAGCTGATGACTGGAATTCGCCGCATGGTACCGGCGCAGAAGAATATTATGGAACAGTCCATGAAGAAATGAGGCAACGTGGTCTTGGAACTTGGGGAATGGACAGACAGCAGCTTAAAAGCAGGCTGGATGAAATAGAACGCGAAGTTGATCCTGATGGCCTGGGAGTTGGATTTTCCGAAGCAAAGTCCGATGACCTTGGGGGAATTAGTCAAGATGACAGCGCGTTTGGAACGCGCGAAGCTCATTGGGATGCGCTGGAGGCTGAACACTACGAGTTAAAAGACCGGCTCAGTGACCCAGAGTTTAAGGCCCATGAGCAACAAATGCAGGATATGAACTACCTGGAAAACCAGGAGCATTGGAATGAATCCGGCACCCACCTGGAAGGCGCTCATGAGAGGGTGCATGGCCGTCCCGACCCTGCAAGCCTAGAAGATGACCTGCCCGAGTCGATGACTGCTACTACTAAACCAGAACCTAAAGTCGAAAAGAAAAAGCCGTCTGGCAAGCAGGCATCAAACATAGCCAAGGCTAAAAAGAACTTAGAAAAAATGGCAGCAAAAGCAAAAGAGGCAGGCAATGAAAAAGAACTTGCGAGATTAAGGAAAGAATATGACAAGCTAAATAAAGCCGATGCTGGCGGGCAAGCTACGGCCCCCGAAGCAAAGCCGAAGACTACTCAACCAGAGTTGGCCGAGTCGATGACTGCTGGTGCAGAGGAATTAAGCAAAGCCGACCAGTCGAAAGTTACTCAGCTAGAATCTAGCATAAAAGGTATAGATGTAAGAATATCGAAATTGGACCCAAGTAAGCCAGCGCATAGACAAAAGATTAGTGACTTTAAAGAACAGCGAGAACAATTCGTAGCAGATAGGGACGCTATAGTTTCTAGCAAGAAGGATTCGGACGTATCGGGAATCTCGCGTGAACCTGATGGTCGCGTGTTTGACGATTTGGGTCAGGCTGCTGGTGGTGCTGAAACTGCCCAAGAAGCTATTGAACAAACAGAAGGTCTGGGGCAGGCATTGTCGGCTGGAAAGAAAGCTACGGTCCCAGAGCCAAAGCCAGCTTCCTCCGCTCCGAGTACAGGGACAGGTAAATCAGTTGGCGTTAAAAGGAATTTTAAATACAGCCACAGCTCTGGAGCGCACAAAGGAAAACACGATTGGCAGCTTGCAGAATCCGGGCAAAAAACTTCATCGGTTGAAACCGCCCCCATTGGTGAAGTAGGGCAGACTTTTAAGCTAGAAACGCACCAAGGAAATCAGCTAGATTCTACATTCCAAATTACAAACGTCACAGAAATTACAAAAATTAGTGACGAAGGAGTATCCTTTAAGGCGTCGGGCCAGTCCGAAAGCACTGTTCCTCTGGATGAATTTGCGTCTATGCTTGCTCAGAGAACCGCAAGAGAATCAGGGGAAATAAAAGCACAAATCAAAAACGGAATAAACATTAAAGAAGGTTCTTTTATTACAACGTATAAGAAAATTGGTCCTTCTTCTAAAAAGGGTTCTAGCGCCGCAGACGAAGCAGTAGAAAGCGTTCAAGATACTTTACAGGAAAACACGGAGCTGCTAGGGAACATTTCATCTCAGCCGAAACCGCAAGCACCTCCCAGCCCATTTACAGGTTTGTCTAACGAAGACCTTATAGACAAAATGAATTTTGAGATTCTTGGTGCTATGCCACACATGGCCGATGCAGTAAATAAAGAAAGACAATTAGTGATTCAGGAGTTAAAGAGGCGAGGTGCTGTCGCTAGCGGCCTTGAGCCTCCAGTTTAAGTTATGTCAGACAAACCATTAAACGTACGACCGATACCACAGTTCCCTGGTTATTCAACTAACCGTGATCCTCACGATAATCCAGAGCTTGCGATTGACGTTACGAACATGGTTTTTCACGAACCGGGAAAACTTTCATGTCGCAAGGGGCATACTTTATTTGCATTTGCTAACGACGGGGCTGATGCTGCAGGCACAATCATATCTGCTTTTCCATATAAAAGGGCAGGCAGTTCATACATAGTCCACCAGGACTCAAACGGAAACGTAAGGATAGGGAGATTATAATGGCAGTAAATCCAAGTGAGGCACAGGACTACAAAGACACCCTGCCTCAGCGTATAGCATCCAACCTGCGAACCAAAGAGCCGATATATGAAACTATGGCTCAAGTAGCTCAAAGGCAGCAAGCGAAAGCTGCGGAAAATGAGAGATACGAAGCCGCAGCAGTAGCAGAAGAAGCCAGACACCAAGGTGTCATGGATGACGCAGGTGAAAGGTCAGCTCTAAAGTGGTCAGATGCCGGGCATTTACTTGGAGGCGTTCAGGGCATGGCGGCTGGCATTGCAGGTAAAGTCGCAGATAGATGGTCTGGTCCAGACGCCGCTGAAGTTGCAATGCACGACTTAAATCCTTTTAGCGACATGACGCAAGAAGACATGGGTCAAATGGCGATTGACTCACTGGTACAACCAATAGGGTATGCTGCCGTTGCTCGTCCAACGCTCACTAAGGGCTGGAATCTTGCAAAGAACGCCGTTGGTAAACCTATTGCCGCTGGGTTGGATGCCCTTGAAGGTAGCTTAAGTTTTCTTGGTTCTAAATTCGGAGGATTTAGAAGGCCCGCAGTCCAATCGAAAGATGCAGAAAACATGTTACTGTCGAACCTTACTAAGTTCGACGAAGCAAGACCTACTCTCGGTACACTTAAGATTGCCGAAGAAAAGGCACTGGAGAATCTTAATGCATCCCATCGGGTTACTTCTCTTAGAAAAAATCGTCCCACGCCTGGGACTAAAAAAATAACACACCGTTTCGGCAATGAACTCGATGACCATGTTGGGGGAATTTCCGGGAAGCCTTATGCGAAAAGCCTAGAAAAGCAAGTTGAAAGCTGGAAGTCTCTCCCGAATGAGAAACTGGCGGAAATGGCGAAGGCTAGAAATCTCCCTGAAGAAGCAATCTATGATGGCACTTACGGATTGCCCTCTTACGTGAATCGCCCGGGACTATCAAGTCAGCTAGAAGGGATGGGGCCACAACAGTTGCTCAAGGCGGGGAAAACCAGGGGCATGCCTAACAGTGCATTCTACAAAAGCACTGGCGGCCCGCATGGAGTTGGCACAGGGGAATTCCTTCCAACAGATGTGATAATAGCTAATATAAAGGCGGATGTCTCTAGAGGGAGATTCCTTCCAAAAGATAAGATAATATCTGCCTTAAAACAGAGTCATGTAGAGGTCAATGCGACTAATGTGCTAGGGAAACTTAAGGCAGAAATCATCGAATACGTTAAGCCTTTTGGTGGCAGTGTTGAAGCAATTCCGACCCCGGAGTTGGTTGCAATGCATAGGCATTTAAGAGCGACCTTCATGAAGAATTCCGAGATAAAGGGCTTGCCTTTGCTGAAAGAGCTTGGCGGTTTTTTTACCTCGCTTGAAAGGGAAATGGCTAAAAGAGGGATGGAGGTAAACCGGAGCGCTCTAAGAAGACACAGTGGATTACGTGTCCCAAAACAAGATTTCATGCCTGGTAGTTTGGGCGATAAGGAACCCCTGATGAATGCATTGGGAAATGCTAAATCAGCCACGAGGATGAAGCAACTTGGCCTAGGTCATAGAACGAGTGACTATATGGATGAGGTAATTAGACGAGAGAAACAGGTGGCGGCAAGGACTGCTTATGACACAAAAACAAAAGTGGGCATAACCCGTGCTTGGGCAGGGAGGAATCCGAAAACTGCGACGTTCTTAGGTGGTAGTGTGCTGGGGGCGGGTACCTTCGGGGCAATTAAGGCGGTAGACGAGGCTCAACACTACCTGACGCCTGATTCTCCAGAGAGCCAAAGCACCGAAGCCGCCGACCGGTTGGGTTTGTAGTAATGGCAGCACCCACTATTAAAACGGGGCTGGATACCACCAACCCAATGACGTTCGCGAAGACCCGGCACGGATACCTTATCGGTGTCAACGGGATCAATCGCGGTATCTTTTGGGATGGTCGGGCTGCTGCGGCAGATGAGCTGGGAATTGACCCTCCATCTACGCCGCCAACTATTCTTACCCCAACAGTTCAAAAGAAAGCCGTTGGAACAATAGTAATAAGCGGAACAAAGGCAAACGTCGATGGCCAATCAATTACAGTTAAAGACGGTTTTGGAAAAACTGTTAAGTATGTTTTCAGGAACGATACAAATTACACTGGAGTTATTGGCGGTGTGTTTAAGTCAACGTATTCTGAAACAGACGCAGGATACCCAGGTGGAGAAGTATACGTTGATGTTCATGGAATCACAGACAACGTAAACACTCGTGCTGAATACTTAATGACTACTATTCTTGGGCAGTATGGTCATTACGGATCAATCACTGTAACAAGAAGCAGCGCCACTTTGACGCTAACTCAGCTCCAGGGCGGTACTGTTGGGAATCAGGCAATGACCACCACTGCCGCAACATACATTACTAAGACAGATTTTATTGGCGGGGTAGACACTGGAAGAAAAGCGTATGTTGATATAACCGTTGCTGATGGCGATGCTGCTCACGGAATGACTGCCGGAGAAAAAATAACACTAATTAGTTCAGGCGGCAAGATAGTTGATTATTTTGTTTCAGACACTAACGATAGCGGCGTTGCCCATTTGAGTCCTGTAACTGCCGGGGCCACACTGAAGTCAACAGGCTCTATAACCGCCACTCTTTCATCTGGTGCAACAGGAATATCTGTTGGGTTTGACCTCTCAAGCGGGACACAAAACGCATATTTGGTTTTACTGAAAGCAGCAGTAATAAATTCCAACGGACACGGTTCAGGGACCGATGCAGACAAAATTACTTCGACCACTCCAGATTCAGCAGCCGATGGCCCGCAGTCTATATCCCTTACGCAATTAAATGCTGGGCCGGAAGGAAATACTGTAGTAACTACTGATATAAGCCAAATAACACAAGTTGGCTTTACTGGCGGCACAAACGTGCTTGGGGCAACTGGCGGTGACTACACTTGTTTCTACAGGTACGTTGACCAAAGAGAGGGTGCCAGGTTCTACAGCAACCTGTCTCCTTTCTGGGTTACTACTGCCGATGCTGACGATAAGTTTGAATGGAGAAGCCTTAACGCTTCTTCTCAGACTCGCGTTACGCACGTTCAGCTATTAAGGACCACGTTTAATCAAGCGACTACAGCTTACGTGATTGCCCAGTTCACACACAATGGAGCAATAACCAGTATTACGGAAACCAGTAGTAAGTTAGTGATGACCTTGCTTCTCGGTCATGGAATAGTTGCCGGAATGAGGATTACTGTTTCTGGCAGTGACCAAAGCCTGCATAACCAAACTTTTCTTATAGAGTCTGTTACAACAACTTCAGTTACTACAGTTGAAGTTGACCTTGGCAGCAGCAACAGCGACAGTGAAAACATTGTTTGGGTTATAGATGGCTTCGCTGAAGACAGCATTACTGACGGGCAAATGGTCTTGTTCCGTGGAGATTACCGCCAGAAACTTTTGCAAACAGATGGTCGTCCTGCTGCTAACCGTCACGCAATACCCCCATTTTTCAAGACAGTGTGTTGTGCGTTTCAGGATCGAATGACTTATCTTGTTGATCCGACGTACTCTACGGGAACTATAGCTGCAACGGCCAATACTGCCACTATAAACGGTTCTTCGACTGCGTGGAGTTCAGACCTTGAGGGGAGATTGATATGCCCCAACCCAACAGTTGACACCAATACCTACACAATTGTTGAAGTCACTAACGCTACAACAATTACCGTAGATAAGGCCCTGCCGACTATAGCGGCTAGCACCACTTACACAATCATCAACCCGCCAGAAGAGCGGAATACCATTTATATTTCTGAGCAGGATTTGCCCGAGTCAGTAATTACCCAAATTGCTCTTCAGGAAAACGTGCGTGACGAAGACGAGTTAGTTGGTGCCATTGTTATGGGTGCTCAGTATTACGCATTAAAGGAACACAGTATTTACCGTGTCACTTGGGCAAAGAATCCACTTCTCGATGCACAGCCACAGCTAGCTGCAATGCGTGGTGCGATAAACAATAACTGTGCTGACCAGCATGAAAATATTTTATACATTATGGATGAAGAAGGGCCTTATGCTTTTCAGGGGAACGGTGTTGAGCCTATCGGAACACCTATTGCCGATCAGTGGAGCGATCAGCTATTAGACTTCAGTAAGAAAAGTACCTGGAGTGTTCGCGTAGACCCACTGGAAGAACTTGTTTACTTCTTTGTCACTGGCACTGGTGATTCAGGCGACAGACCTCGACGCGCTTTGGTTTACGACATACGTTCGCAGACTTGGAGTAAATGGACATATTCCTGGGACATCGGGGACAGCGTTAAGCTAACGTATGGAAGTCAACGTAGGTTGCTCATGGGAACGACCAACGACGCTTTTTACGTCTGTAACGATGGCCTGAAAGACGGCACTACTGACGTAAGCTACAGTTGGAAATCTGGCATGTTCGCTTGGGCTGAATCGGATCAGAATACATCAAGGTATATTAGGATTACGTTTAGCCCGACAACGAATGATGCCGCGATGAATATATCAACTTACGATAATCACTCGTCTTCTCCTACTGTTATGAATGAATGGAATGGCGGTGACGGCGTAACCGTGGAAGAGGGTGCGACTAAAGCAATTGCAGACCTCAAGCTATCCCAGCATGGGGACGGAGATGAGCCCGGAAGTAAATACCTTCCTTGGTCAGGTAAGTTGCCGTTCCTTAGAGGTAGGCCAGTACGCTGGGTGACTTGCGAGATAGCTGGCGAGCAAAGCGACGACCGAATTATCATCTATGAAATAGAAATTGGCGGGGTTAAATAATGTCATTCCGACAGAACATAAACCAACAGCTACGTGATGCTGGCTATGAAGATATTGCCAATAGCATTGAGTTACTTCTAAGTGACGCGATTCCTTCTAACAGGAACGCTCCGCTTAGTGTCACGGTAAACGAGTCCATTATGGACTACCCACTTAGTGGGTATGGAGCCGACGAAGTTGCGCCTACGTCTGAGTTCAGTCAGAATTCTGATCCAATTCCAGACCCCGGTAACTTTCCCCCGGTTCACTCTCATGGAACAGACCGTTCTTTGACGGTAACGGATGGTTTTAATTCAGACATTGGAACGTATTACAATGTTCCTGCCCAAGAACATAAGGCTTTCGGTGGCAAACCTGGAAGGCAGGCAAGATACGACATTTCGTCCTTGCAGGTTTCTCAGTATGCAACTAGGCGTGGGTACGACAATGATGTTCAGTTATCCCCCCCCAGGTCGCTATGAGATATGCAATAGCAACTGCTAGCATTTCAGCGGCTAGCGGTACGACTCCGGCATCTGGTACTGCGGTACTGGCAGAGAGGATTAACGGTGTCGTTACGCCGATCACTTCAGACTACAGAACTGAAGTATCTATTGCGCAGCTTGGGCAATCGCCTGGCATTGTGTCAAGCGGAGGAAAGCCTGGACGCCTTGCACCTATTGGTTCTTCTGATGGCGGTGATCATATTGGCAAACGGGATGCTGTTTGGGCGGTTACTCCTGTGGGGTCCATATTTGGAAATAACCGACCTTATTCGGCGTCTTCGCTAACCACCATTCCTGCCAGCCAGATATTCCCTTATTACAACTTTGAGGACGATGGCACCGACTGGTCTGGTCGAGGCTTAGACCTGACAGTTACCAGTGGCTCGTATTCAACTACCAGGGTAGTAGGAAGTAAGAGTGCTAACTTCCAGGACGCCTGCCATTTCAGCCACGCGCACAACGAATACTTCTCTGGTTCAGACGGCGCTGGGATTCGGATTTGCTTCTGGATATATCCTGTAGCCCTGGGGAGTGGCGGCGCACTTGATTTTCAGGGAATTATCACTAAAGGTTCAGTGAACACTAGCAGTGGTGCGGCGGTTTTCACTGGCGACTGGGGGATATTTTATGCCCAGAATGCCGTGGTTGGAACCAAAGACCTCCACGTTGCTATTAAGACATCCACTACGGCTATTCAGATTCTTCACAGCATGGCGCTTTCTACGGGTGCTTGGTACTTTATTGACGTAGTAATAAATAATTACGGTGAAAGCCTTTACGAGGGCGGAGAAGGAACAGCTAGCGTAAATGTTCGTGGCGCATCTACGTCAAACAGTGGCGACATTGGCATTACTGGAAACATGCTAGGAGACTCAAGCCAGCTACTACGGATAGGAAACAACAGCGAAGGCGATAAGCTGGGGGCAGACAGCGCACGATTCTACATAGACGCAGTTAGCTTCTCAAATGACTTCACCTCGCCCACTACCGACGAGATGTATAACTCCGGTTCAGCATACGCCACTGGATACACAAGTATTGGCGTGGAGTCATATCTCCCTAGTGCTGCTACGTCACTGGTTACTGGAACTTATCAGGTTCGCGGAGACAAAGACGTACACACAGCAGTCACTGACACTACAGGAGCGGTTCGCCCAGCGATAAAGATTACCAAGCCGACCTCAATAACTACTGACGTATCCATCGAAGTAGGAACATCCACTTCCAAGTTTGTGGCTGATTTCACTGCCGACCCTTCGGTGGGTACGGTTAGGCAGACTTCCAACCCCAAGGCAGCAGAAGTAGTGTGGAAGGGCAAGTACGCCAATTATCCAATCAAGGTACATGAATCAGATAATGGCATGATCATTAGCACAGAACAGGCCAGGGCTTCAGAATGCTTTGTTGACGTTGCCTCTGTGGGTGTAGGAGCCGCAGATACTGCTGAATCGAACATATCTACTGGCCCGCAGGATATGGCAAGCACAGTGGCTTCTGGTGCCGTTTCGAGAAACAAGAGCTATGGTGAAGCGAGTGACCCCAAGGTAGCTGCAGAAGCCCTGGGTTACAGCCCAGGTGCTGCCATTACAGTCAGGAATCCAACCGGAACAAGCTATTCTTCGGGCAATGCTTTAAGAATTGAGCGAGAAGGTAACGGTTGGGTGATTTTGTAAAAATATGCAATAATATAGATTCCATAAACTTTAACCTGGAGATGTCTTATGTCCTGGGGAGGAATGCATCCATCTGTACTGGCTGCAATAGCGAGCGCCGAAGGCCAAGTAGCAGCCGCATCACTCTCAGCGGGGGCTCGTGTGGCGGTTGAGCCCAAGGTTGCCGATATAAGGGCTAAAGGATCGACCGATGTTGCCGAGACTGGGCTTGAGGGCACTAAGTACGGTGCAGAAACTCAAGAAGATATTGAGATAATGAAGATATTGTCTCAGCTTGGTGGTGCAACCGAAGACAATATGGAGCCAGTTTTTCAAAGTGATGGGAGTACTCCAGTTATGGAGGAATACTCCGATCCAGAAACAGGAGAAACCAAACGCCGCCAGAAGATGAAACTTAAGGAGGGCGCTCGTGCATCTACCGACTTTGGTAAAGGAACAATACAAAAAACGGCTGATACTCAAGGTGAATTGGCTGCTCTCCAAGCGGCAATAGAAATGGGTGGTGGTTTTGGTTCGGAACGTGTGCAGACAGGAACCGAAACAAAAACGGAGAATATAAAGGATCAGAATGGAAATCCAATACCAATACTCAACCCCGCGCCTCCAGGGCATCCGAACTACGGACTGCCAGTGTTGGATGATGATGGCAATCCAACATACCATACGCGGGAATACCAAGCACCTATATGGGAAGACCAAGACAAATATGATTTCGGTGAAGGGAAAATAGCCAAAGAAACGGCATCGCAAAAAGAAATTGCTAAGCAGCAAATTGATGCACAGCTTGGTTTAGGTAACATTGCTACAGGTACGATTGAAAAAACTGCTGCCCAGCAACGAGAAACAGATAAGGCTCAAGCCCAGGCCCAGCTAGGATTGGGGGACTTTGCGGGAACGGACGCAAAACCTGGCGGTATTATTGCGGCGCAAAGTCGGGCAACAATAGAACAGCAGCAGGATGCCGCGAAAGATGCAAAATCCCTTAGCCTTGGAGATGCAAGCTGGACGGGAAAAGACGATGCTGGAAAAGCAATAGAAGCAGGCATGGGCGACTATGCCAGCTTGGGTCAAATTGCTTCTCAGGGAATAGAGTCACGCCTTGGTATCCAGGAGCAAGCCCAGCAAGACCGCGACACAATGGACCACCGCCAAAAGGCTTTGAACACACAGCAAAAGACAATTTCTGAGTTATTAAACAACGTAAATAATCCGATTATGGGTATGTTTGGGATGGGGGGGTCTTCTTTTCCAACTACTCCTCCTGCTGATGACGGTGGTGGTGGTGATGGCGGTGGTAGTGGTGGTGACGGTGGTAGTGGTGGTGACGGTGGTAGTGGTGAAGTTGCTAGAAAAGACGGACAAAGCGGATTAAACGCTCTCAATCCAATGGAGAGTATGTTTACAAACGCAGGCTTAGGTGGACCGCAAACAGAGGCTATGAATTTCTTGCAGTCAGGTTCTAATCCTTTTGATGTTAGTGGAATGGCTGGTGGAATGGCAAATGCTGGCGGTGGTGCAAACCGCGCCATTCAGGCCAATATGGGAATTGGAGGCGCAATGGGCGACAGTTCACTTCTTGCTTTGCAGGGTGGGTTTGATTCAAGAAACGCCTTAGACCCGGCTGCGGCACAGCAGTTTGCTCAGACTGGACAGCTAGCTGGTGGAAACGTCATGAAGCAACTCGAACAGCAAAGGGCCAATAAGTTTGCAATGCAACAGCCGTTTGCTGCGGCTGCTGGGACAATGCAGGGCGCGACGGCTGCCGGTTATGGTGCGAGTCTTCAGGGTCTTACTCAATTAGGATAATTACATGAGCAACTCTTATGATAGGAACAAATCTCAGCGTAAACCTCAAGAAAACCCCGCAATAGCCAATATGTCTAAAGAGCAGATGCAGAAGTTGATGCGTAACATTGGCGGTTTGGGTATTCATGGCGGTCCTCGCAAACCACAGACTGCTGCTCAAAACGCACAAAAAAACCATAGGCGAAATGCAGGAAGTAACCTAATGAACCGTAATCGGTTCATGAAAGACCCTAAGAAGGCTTTTGCTGCACTTGCAAAACACTCCGGGAAAATGAGCCCAGAACAGCAACAGCAATTACAGTCTAGTATTAGTGGGATGCTAGGGCAGGATTTAAGTGGGCTTGGTGGGGCCGGTAAAGCTGCTGATGCTTTTGGTAATCTGTCAACAGAAAAGGAAAACAAAAGCTCTGCTCAATGGAGAAAAGAGCGTGACCCAAGTTATCGAGGTGCAAGCCCTGCAGTATTGCAAAAGACATCCGAGCAAAATAATGTCACAGGTGGAATTGCAGGCCTCCTAGATAAGCTAGGGGTTACTAATCAGGTCGCTGGGGGAATCAGCCCTGGAATGAATCTCAAGACCATGCAGCCAGGACAACCCCCCACAAGGTCTACTCTTATGCCGCAGGCCCCGCCGCCCCAGCTTAACCTTGGTGGTATTCAGGGCGGGGCTATGGGAATGGGTGGCCAGCAGCCCGCGCGGCGAGGACCACTAGACTCAGGAAACTACGGCGGTCTCCCAGGCGCGCCGGGAGCGCAGACAAATCAGCCGAAGGGTACAAGCCCTCCAGGGGGGACGCCACCTAAAACATTAGCGAGCTTTGCTGGCGTTGAACAAAGTAAAGTTCCACCCACGGCTACTAGCGCAAATACAACTCCTACTACAAGTCCACCTACTGGAATGAGTGCCCAGGGTGCGGCAGCATCATTGGGTGGTGGGGTAAATACTAATCAGTTGCAAAACGCTGTAGCGGGAAGTGCAGCCATAAATTCTCCTGTTAATAATGCTCAAGCAATGTTCCAGGGTACTTATGGAGATTTAATAAACATGCCAGGGCAGGGAGAAGTGGCCAATCAGTTTTCCACTCCCGGCATGTCAATGGTAGGTGGTCAGTATGGCCAAGGTGGATTAGCCGCAAACCAGATGCAGAAGATGGCAAACGATGCAACCACTACGGGTCTGCAAAACCGGCAGCAAATGATTGGACAAAACATAAATCAGGGAATGGCTGCTGGGCAGATGGCGTCTCAGATGGACATGGGGCAACGTCAGCAAGTGATCGGTCATCTTGGTACGATGCTCGGTCCCGCCTTATCTGGGGTTACTCAAGGATTTCAGTCTGGAGTCGGCGGCTTAACTACAAACATATAAGGGATAGTAATGGGACTATTTAAAAACAGGCGGCGTCCAATATTGGGCAAGATTCTCCCCCGCAATAGGCGACAGCCCAATCAGGCACCACAGCCCAATCGGGCACCACAAGAAGTTCCCCAAGGAGAAAGTTCTGGTGCTCCATTGTTCGGTGGAGACGGGGTACTTTTCGACGAGAAACCGGAGGCGGCCCGTGATCGCATAATCCGCATGGATGTTTTAGAGGGGGAAACGGCTCCCGACCGCGAGCCTGGTTGGGCTCCCGACCGCGAGCCTGGTTGGGCAAGTTTAGCTGAAGTTGCGAGAGAGAAACAAGAAAAAGCTTCCTTCAAGAGGAAGGAGGGTCATTACCCCATGGGTTTCATGCCCCCCCATAATACTCCTGATATGCCTGATATGCCGGGTCCGGTTCGACAATACAACCCAATGACAGACCCCCCATTACCTGGGGAGCCAGGTGGTCCAGGGGAACGAAGAGTTGGCGTAAATGATATTCCCATGACCCAACGCCCAAGGACTTCGGATGGAGGGCCTGTAACTCCAGAAATGGGCTTATTGCCTGGCGACCTAGACAGCATATTAGCAAAAGAGCAGGAAGTCAGGGAAAGGGGTGGGCGTGGAGGAAAACTTGTTGAGGGAGTGGCAGGACTTGCAGACAGTGGAATTGCGGGAGCGATTAAGAACTTTGGCTCTGGGCTTCTTTCACAGGCCATACAAGAGTCACCCGACGCTAGTGCTGGTTTAAAAAGAAAGAATTTCCCTGACCATCCACACCACGAAGAATACAGGCGTGTTCAAGAAGAATATCTTAGAAATAAATATGGCGATGATTATGTAAACAAGCTTAATGCTGCTAAGGAGCAAGGCCGTAAAGGCCCGCAAGGGACTGTTGACCCATCAGGTTCTTTGCAGCCCATCGCTGAGCCACAGGGTAATATCTGGGACGATGAGCGTAAGCTATGGGACGTAAACCAGGACGGAAGAATAGATGAATCTGAAAAACTCAGATTCCTTGAGAAGAACCGGACGCGGGCCCCTACTCCGAGGGACGATGCGACAAGTTCTGTTGTTCAGTCAGTAGACGCCCAGAACCAACGACTTTCACCCATTATTGGTGCAGCAGATGACAGGAAAAAAAGTGCCCTTGACGACGTTAAACTTTCGGTTGATGCGCAAATAGAGAAAGAGAGAGGTGGCGGCTCCATCTTGGGCACCAATACGGTAGCCCTTAGTCCAGAAGAACTCGCTTCTAAAGAGGGCCTAACTACCCGCCGCAACCGAGAAGGAATGAGGACTCATGGCGACAGTTTGTTTGATCGCTATAAAGACCCTTATGTTTGGGATGACAGCCCAGAGGAAGTGCGCGAGGAATTTGCAGACTTTCGAAGCAAGGCTTACTACAAGGATAAGTATGACGTTGATGGGGATGGTGAGGTAGATGAATACGAAGATGCGCGGGCCTTTGAAATGAATGAGGATCGCCTTAGGAAAACTGCGGCTGGTAAAGTTCAATTCCGTGAACGGAAAGAGAGGGAGGAGGCTGAAGCAGCCACGTTGGCTGAAACAGTAGCGGAGCAGGAAATCGACCAGTTGCTTGCGGAGGAAGAGGCGGCGGTGCAACGAGAACAGGATTTCCAGACCGCCCCTGAAGGGTACGCATTCCCTGAAACTCGAAGTGATGGTGGCGGTGAGCATCATACGAATGCAATGGGGGCTAGGTCCCGGAGTGAACATACGTTTGGAAGGGGAAGTGACCAACAATGGGTGGACACTGAACGGGGAACCCTCCCCAATCACTATGCATTACAGAAACATTATGGTCTAAGCGCTCGTCAGTCCCTAAATGTTTCAAACAGGTTTAGGGATGGAACATTTTCCGGCGCAGATTTAGAAGCCGCTGGAGTCGAGTCGCATGAAGTTAAACCTAACGGGCAACCTTGGACTGAGGCCGATTATGTTGAATGGAAGAGTACGCATGGGCACGCAGCCGAAGACGATACGGGCAAGGAAAAATTCGGCCAAATGGTTAACAAAGCCCACGACCGATTGCTTAAACATACCATAAGGCAGGAAGCTGGCGGTGGTCGGCGTCTTCAGGCACCAAGGCAATCTTAGGGAGAGTTACGTGGTAGACACCTTAAGGGAAATAATTGACGAACAAGAAAGAGATTCCATTCTTAATGCTGAAGTTGTCAATAGACCAGATGTACCTGCACCCCCTGCTCCAGTCGCTCCCCCGCCTCCAATAGAATCCAATGTTCCCATTGATGATGGATTAGTGGATTCAATAACTGCGGGGCCTGAAGCTACTCCACTGCCTGAAGTTCCTGAAGTCCCTGACACCCTAGATTTCAATGTCCCTAAAGTTCTTTTTTCACCAAGTGGGGCGAGTGCCACTCCTCCTTCGTCATTGAGACCGAGTGAAGCTCGACGAAGACGGTCTGATTACCTGTCGTCTACTGGGTACTCCGAGGCTGTTGGCTCAGGAGACTTAATGAGAGCCCATCACCCGGAAGCTCCAGACAGAATTAAAGAGCAAGCACATTACATGGGGGGCGTTGTAGTCCCTGGGGTTACTGGAGGGTGGTCCATCTTGGACCCAGAAACTGGAGAAAAGATAACGAACCGAAAAGGCTTAGGTGACCTTCGGGAAGTCAAGAAGTATCAAAAATTACAGGAGATGAAGGAAAGAGACCCTGTTAAGTACATGAAAATTCAGGGCAAAGAAAACAGACAGATTGCCAAAAGACTTTGGAAGCAAGGGCAAAAGGACTTGGCCGCAATGCATTTACTTGCATCTAGGCGTGGGGTAGATGTATCAGAGATTGATGAGCGTGACCCTTGGAAGCTTTTAATTACTAACCCTGGGGCCTTTCACAAGTCTGTTCCTTATGGAGGGAGGATCACGGGTCGGGTACAACATGGACGAATAGAAAGACAACCCATGCAGATGATGCGGATATTTGACCATGATGCTTTCCTTAATGCGCAGCAGCACTACTACCAAAACTTCCACGGGAAACCACTAGACCTTAACGAAAACGAAAAGTGGATGAAGAGTATGCTTCCTGGGGGGACTGGCTACACAGCACAATTAGGGAATTTGCGAGGCTCAGTGGATAGATTCACGGCAGGTATAAAGTACCAAAAACTAGGAGAGAATTTTTGGAGTGACAGTGAGAGACAGAGGCGGAATATTGCAGACTCTACACAGAATAAGGAGTGGATGCAAAATACGGATACTTTAAGGAATACTGTCGGAGGACAAGCAGCGACTATTGACAAGCTGTTGATTGAGTTTAAAGAGAGCCTGTTACCTCCGGGAAGCATTGTGACAGGATCAGCATCCGGTCAAGTGGCTTTGGCGTGGGGGCTTCTGCAGGGCAAGAACAGCATGTTCTCGCAGAACTATGCAACGTCACAGGCCAAAGTCGCGGCACTGAACGAGAAGTACCTGCAATCACAAGCCGCCCCAGGGACTGGAACCCCGGTGGTTGTATGGGATTCAAGAGATGACGAGGCCCTGCGCGGGGCAGAAGGAAAACTAAGGGCGTTGCAAGCGAGATGGAATAAAGCGGAGGCATTAGTTTCGGCAGCGGTTGCTGCTAGAGAAGGTGTAACCGGAGAGGAACTTGCTCCAAAAATTGTTAAGCAATTTGCCGACAATAACAAAAGGCTGGGATTAAGAGACCAGAAAAAGATAGATGCTGAAAAGTGGTTAACGCACAGAGGGGAAGTAGACGGGATTGAATTTAACGACCGAGTATGGCAACAAGACGAAAACAAAATCAGCGAAATGGAGGAAAGCCTTAAGTCAGCAAGAGGAGATTTAAAGGACCTTAAGAAACAAGCTCAAGACTTTAAAGGCAAGTCAAAGAAGTGGGGGACACGGCGCAATCGGATAACAAGCTCTGGTCTTTCTGAGAGAGTGCAAGGCTTGCATGATTCCTGGACGAGAAGGGGCGAACCTGCGCCTGTGGAAGATGCTGACATTGACGATGATGATGATGATTTTACGTCATTGCCAAGCCGCATTCCACCAGAAACAGACATTGCAGGGGACTTAGTGCCAGGCGCACCTGACAGTTTAGATTTCAATGTCCCGACAATCCTTGCGTCTCCGTCTGATGCACCAGTAGCAGAACCCACCCTTGAACAACTTGCCAACGAATACAAAGCCTCTACTCCTATTGAACCAAAGACCGATAAGGATTGGGAAGCTGAGAATCCACTACCCGCTGATGCCCCGGATGAACAGAAACTTCGATTACAAATAGCTAAAGCAAAGAAACTAACTAGAGAAAAGGAAAGCCTAGGCGACATAGTTATTAGTGTCGATCCATCTAATTCTTCGTATGGTGAAAAATCTAATAATCCACTAGGCGGCAGTCGATGGGACAGCAGCGTAGTAGATAAAGTGGTTGCGACTATTAACGCTGGCATTCATGGACGTTGGGATGAGAACCACACAGAGTCTTTAGACCGAGAGAAGACGTATAAAACTCCCGCGTGGCATGATTTTGGACAGGGTACAGATAATAATCTATCAGATACATTTAGTCTACTTAAAGACGATGGAACTCAACTTACAAACCAGGTATTCCCTGAAGAAGTTCGTGGCCCAAGAGGCAAGTTGATGAGAACCATCCCTACTCATTTGGTGGGCGAACGCATGACTGTAGGTGAAATGGTTGCCATAAGGTATGAATCCAGATACGGAAACGTGTTAATGTTTGACATAACTGGCGATATATCTGACCAAAATGTAACGACAAAATACAATGAACTTCTTGGCCGCATGAAAGTAGTGCGATAGGTTTGTCATGTTCGAGGGATTTTCTAGTCCATTCGATTCGCCGGGGCTACCTTCTAGGTCAGGTTCTGCCTCCCCTCCTTCAGATGCCATGATTGCAAAAGCTTGGCTTGAGCAAGAAGCACCTGTCCCCAGTGAGTTGACAGAAGAGCAGCGAACGGGGCTGATGACTTCTATTGGCCAAGGCAGTCTTGGAGCACTGTCTGCTTTTGGTAATGTTCTTGATTTGCCAGGATCAAGTATTCGGGACACTATTGGTGGAGAAAACCCTTTCGACCAGTGGCTTCCTTGGAACTGGACTCGTTCTGAGAATCGCTTAACTGGGCGTGAAGCCTTACATAGAACAGGGCTGGCGACCAAAAACGATCCAGACGAATGGGAGCTGGCTGACCTGGGCGGCTTTGGTGCAGAGGTCGCAATGGACCCCTTGACCTATCTTACTTTTGGGACATTCCCTCTGATTGGTAAAGGCGTTGGTGGCTTAGGTAAACTTGGTAGGGCTGCGAGCAAGGCGCACTTACTTGACGATGCAGCCGATGTCGCAACGAGGGTTGCGAGAAAAGGAAAGCCTGGCCCCATAGCAACAAACATTGGAAAGCATGAAGCGAGAAGAATCACAACACTTAATGACTTCCTTCAAGACCCGGAGCTTATTGCAAGGTTCGGGAAAGAAGAACTCAAGAAGCGAATTGGTGCAGCACTTTCTTCGGAAGGGATAGACGCATCGTTCGATGCTTCTGGAAAGCTTATAGGGAAGGCTGGGACAGGCAAGCTAGGAAGCGATGCAAGGTTTGTCATTCCTTTTACAAATCATGGGTTTGGGGTTTCTTTAGGCAAGTTCCCCACAAGAAAAGTTGACCAGCTTAATGCCTGGGTTGGTAACTCTAAGATAGGAATGGCTTCAAAGAAATGGTTTGATGCTGCAAGCAGAAACTTGAGCACTAAGTACGGCCAGAGAATTTCTAAGCTTGCCTCAAGGTTTCAAGGCCAGCGTTTATCTAAAGTTGCCGAAGACTACCAGGAAGCTATACATCACGTTGACGCAGTAAGAAGTACATACAATGACTTCCTTGGAAACAATACTGGCCAGAGGCTGGAGAAACTTTTAGGTGGGGAAGCCATAGAGGGCATTACACGCACAGACCTTAAGGTTGGCAATGTTATTTCAATGCCGGAAAAGGGAAATATAAAAGCTGTAATAACCGGGCAAACAGGCGACCACTTCTCCTACAGGGTTTGGAGTAAAAGGCGTGGCGAGTATGTCAATGACACTATCTCTAAGGCTTCTGGAGGTTTCATAGACGGACTGAAGGTTATTGATTCTGGATCAGCAGGAGTAGGGGAAGATTTGCTGGAGACTGTATTTGAAAGCATGATAAGTTATGCCTTCGAGGAAGGTCACAGGCCTTTTCATGGGCCTGGATTTGGCCCAGGTGGTACGCTAGCTAACCCGCAGCTAATGGATACGTCAGCAATTAGTGAATCCTTGGGTCGGTGGACTAAGGCTGATGCACTGGGTACAGCAAGGGGTGGGCAAGAAACACTATACCGCAAAGGGGATTCCGCAGAGAAAATTTTTGGCGCTAAAGGCTTTGACCAGCTAAGCCTGGCTATGGCAGACCAGTTTCCTTTATTAAAAGAATCATTAGATAAAATCAGAAATGAAGCAGTAGACCAAGGGTTAGACATTGGGCTTATAGATGGAGTGGGTTGGCTTCCAAGGGATGTAACCAAGTCAACTGCAGCACGACTTACAGAAGAGCAGAGAATGTCGCACATGATTGCTGGCTCTTCTGCAGCATCTACGGAAGATGTAGTAAACCTTGACCAGGTATTTAGCGTAACGTCTGAGGGTCGTAGGTCTATCTTAGCTGGCTTGCCAAGGCACCAGTTCCAGAGAATGCTTAATGAATCTCAGAAGCACTTGCCTGCAAATGTTAATACCCAAACGCTTGCGGATCAGTTAACTGATATTAAGAAAATGCTTGGGGAGAAAAGCAGTCGGCATGGTTTCGCTGAGGTTCTTGATCGAGCTAAGATATTTGGTGAAGACAGAATAGAGGAACTGGCAAAAGAAATACAGAAGCATTCACCTCACGCTGGGGGGGCTAAGGGCGTCTTGTATAAATCTGACGTTCTTTCTGGTGTAGCTAAGTATGTACGCAATCTCTCAAACATGAGAGCAACTCACATGGCTAGCCTCTCGGTAATAGTCAGGAGCATGGATGATTCCGCACGCCAAGCCGCCCCGTTGATGGAAGGGGTTCCATTGCATGAGGCCCTTAGAAAAGCAGGCCATGACATAGGAGAATTTGATCCTAATAGCATGTCATCTGCTGCTTTAAGCAAGAGAAAGCCTGGGGAAATTGCTGGTTCTTTGAAAAAGATAGCTGAGCTTCAGAATCTAAAACTTAATGAATCGGAACTGGTAGACCTTGCGTATAAAATTATTCCAAGGGAGCTTGCCAATCAACTTGAAATGACAGTAAGGGTTACAAACCCTGCCGACGAAGTTAACGGCATGGTGCTGAAGTTTTTTGACAAGTTTACTTCTATGTTCAAGGGGAACGTCACTCTTCCGTTCCCTTCCTTTGCCATGAGGAACTTTATATCAGGACAGACAGTAAACATAACATCTGGTGATGTCGGAGGCGTGCGTGACTTGGTTGCTTACTTTAAGTCTGCTGGGGTTGCGAACAAGATGGCCAATCTTGGAAGTTACAAAGCAATAAAAGACGAGCTTGGTGAAGAAGCCGCTGATTTTTTTAAGATAATTGGTGATAGCGATGTCGTTGGGAACAAGCACTTTGATGACATCGACCAAATAACAGAAGCTGAGCACAAGATGTGGTATACGGGGCAAGACTCTCATGCCCCTGATAGAGTTCTTTCGCCTAGCTCTCTTGGTGAAAGTTTAGCTGAAGGATCAAGGCACGTTTACCATGAACCAAAGCCCCTTCGCTCTATGGTTGGTGCAGAAGTTAGTGACGACGCAACTCCACTTTTAGGTCCACTTACTGGTAAGCCCAGGGAATTGCACAGAGCTGCGTTAGCAACAGGGTCAAAGGTAAACAGGAAAGTTGAGTGGTGGAATAGAATATCAGCACTTCATTATTTAATGAAGCATAAGGGGCTGTCGCTAGAGGCTGCTAAAAGAAGAGTCGATGACCTTCAGTTTGATTACGGAAGTCTTGCTGATTTTGAAAAAAAGGTCATGCGTCGTTCCATGCCTTTCTATTCTTTTACCAGGAAGATGGCTCCACTGTTTTTTGAGACTATCGCTACTCATCCAGGTGGTGGACTTGGGAAACTAATTAGAGCAGAGCGGCTTGGTACTCAAGAGTCTACTGTTCCTGGAGACATACTTCCTGAACACATAACTCAGTCCGGTGCTGTACCATTAACCGGAATGCTAGGACCTAAAGAAGAAGGTGCGTGGGGTGGTATTACTGGAAGTCCATTCGCCCATGAAGATACCCTGAGTTATCTTTCCGGCTTAAGTGATTTTTCTAAAGGTGATTTTGGAAGTGCCTTTAGAAGGGGTGGTCTTCAGCTTCTTTCCAGGGGCAACCCGCTGCCAAAGGGGTTGGTCGAATATCTAACCCACGCCAGCACTCACCAGATGGGACCTGGCGGGTATGGACGAAGCCTTGACGAACAAAATCCTGCGTTGGCCCAGACAGCTCATAACATTTCTCAGGGTGGAGGGTTTGCTCCTTCCCTAGAGACAGGCCAGTTTAGAAAGCCAGACCCTTTGTTTGGGATGCCAGTGCTAGAACACTTGTCTGCAAACCTTCCATCGTCAAGGGCTGTGTCTACCACAAGGATGCTTGCTGATCCACGTAAGGGTATTGGGGAAAAGGCCATCAACTTATTGTCGGGTGTTAAAACTACCACCCTTAGCCCGTATCAAAAGAGAAAGGCTGCAAGGGAGTCCATACAAACCATGGCGGAAAAGGGCCGATATGGTGGGCTATTTAAGTCTCCGCGTATTGATAGAATTAGATTGGTGGAATTGTATAAGGATGGTAAAATAAGTGAAAGGGAGTTCAGGAATGCTTTGGCAGCACAATCTGAGTTGAACAAAATATCAAGGCAGGCACAGAAAGAGAGTGCCAAGAGAAAGATTGATAGGATTTCATCGTTTAGTACCTTACCATAGGAGAGTTAAATAAATGTCTCACGACAAAAAAGGCGGGCGCAAGAGCCCCATTGACCGCAGTAATAACGAAGCAGAGTTCCCGGCTACGCGAGTGCCCAACGTAATCAAACGTGAGCAGCTCGAAACTGGTGAGTCGAAGGACCGCGTTGGCAAGAGCAACCATAAGAAGGGTGCTCAAGGCGGCTACTAGACGCTAGCGACAAAGACCTCAAGGTCACACGATGCAGTGTTGGCCTTTGCCGTGATGTCTACCAAGTCGGCAAACGTGTCTGGAGTAATGGTCGTAGCGGCAGCTTCCATCGTGTCTACTAATCCACCTGAAAGGTCGGCGTTGTAGATAAAGGACTGCCCCTTGTCTAGCTTTACGCCAAACTCATCGGCATCTTCGTTCCTAAACGTAAGTGCCACATGGTTAGTGTCGTCTAGGTTAGTGATTCTTATGTACCTGACGCTAGCTTCAAGGAACTGTCCAGCCGCTACGACTGTATCGTGAAACGCAAGGATAATTGATTCAACCGTCGTAACGGTAGACACTATTCTCTTGCTGATTTCATTAACATTAGCAATGGTCAGGGTGTTCGATGAACCCTGGTCGTAGCCATTAAGCGTTATGGACTCAGTTATTGTCACGGTCAGAGTAGCTGGTGTTACTGTACTTGCCATGTTCTACTGTCTAAACCTTTCGTCGTAAAGCTGACCATACCTTCTTCCCTCAGCATGTTTTCCCGTATCGGGGTCAATCAGACCTATTGCTTTAGGCATAAATTCTACGTTATTGTTTCCAGAATCTATTTCACTGTAGTATTCCCCGAAGCTATTAACCCGCTTAGGCGGGTTACGCTTTCTCTGGTCATCCTTTGCCTGGATGTCTCTCAGTGCAGCAGCCCGTTCTTTAGGTGTCTGCTTGGGCCATAGCCCTTCACCGTCATCTGGTTTTGGTTTCGGGTGTTTGGGGATTTGCATTGGTTTGAACATACCACCCTTGTCACCACCACCACCCATGCCACCACCACCACCCATGCCACCACCAATTATGTTTTCTAACAAATCATCGCGTGGAATGTTTGGCTTTAGATAACTTCGACTTGCCATCAGTCTCCATCCTTAGCAAAGAGAAGGCCCAAGGCCACTGTAATAGCAGCGATGGTTGTTGACCAATCGGGAGTACCACCATTAAGAAGTTCAATGACGGCGTGAGACACAGCAACAATAGCAGTTGCCACCCCCGCGATAGTTGTCTTGATATTGCTTCTAAAAATCCTGGGCATAGTAGGATCACCCCCCTTCTTGGGTTAACGTCTACGAAACAATCCTCTTTTATATGTGCCCCCGCCGCTGGTTGCAGCGTCTTGCTTTACGGCGGGAGCCTCCATCCTTGGATGGATGGGGTCAGCTTTCATTGTAGCAGGCTTTCCTGTGCCGTCACAGACTGGACATTTGACGCTGACGGTCCCATCGCCCAGCTTCCCTGTTCCACTACAGTTCTCACAGATGTCGCTAGAGGGCACATCGTGGGCCTTCAGCACTGCTGTTCCAGCGGTTGCCTCGATTACACCTAGCCATTCACTTGCGGTCCATGCATAGGAATAACGAGCACACGCAGGCAATAACAACAAAACAAATAGCAATACTTTCATAGTCACACATCTCCCTCTCCTAAAACGGAAGGTCTTCTTCCGCTTCCTGAGTTGACTTGACGGCATGCGCCATCTCAATGTTTAAGACATTCATAACTTCCAAGTTGACAAAATACTTATCCTCACCTTCGGGGCTAGTCCATTTCCTCCCATTCAGGCGGTACTCAATAGTGACTTCAGTGCCAGCAGTCAATTCGTCTGCGTCTTCGCACTGATCCAGAATGAAAGTGACAGGGATATAGTTGTCGTACTTTCCCTGGTTTTGGACAAGCACAACCTCCCGTTTCCTAAAGCCATTCGTTCCGAACTCTTTCGTCTCATTTATAAGATGAATAGTTCCAGTTACTTTACAATTGCTCATGCTCTTTCTCCTTATTTACCTGCATCGAAAACAGGGCCCTGAATACTTCAGAACCTTAACAACATTGCCGCCTTTATCTGCACGATGCCGACGATAGTGGACACGCCACGCTACGCCACCGAAGATAAAGCAGGCAATTAACAAACTCATCACAGAACTTTTCATTTCAATCTACTCCAGTAGTCTGCGCCCCAGTCGGGGAGCTTGCGCGCGGGCCATCCATCAGCACCGCTGTAAGCAACCATATACCTGCGTTTGCAGTCGGACCACTTAGCCCACCAGCTACC